>Ga0208850_1000002_pt1 | contig 148073 bp, 148 predicted proteins | sample NGESurshal092012_5_FD_184475 | JGI IMG/M metagenome (GOLD analysis project Ga0208850, IMG submission 184475) | Arctic peat soil microbial communities from Barrow, Alaska - NGEE Surface sample 210-2 shallow-092012 (SPAdes) | ecosystem: Environmental > Terrestrial > Soil > Wetlands > Peat ... | reverse complement strand
TAAGGCGAAAAAGAAAATCGTCAAGACGAAAGAGGGAAAGAAGAAGACGATTGCCAAGAAGATGAAGTAGGCGTCAAGGTAATGAGTCGAAAGCATGACACGCAAGGGGTCACCGGTTCTTATTGAGTGACTCAAGATCCGCGGCCCAGCGGCGAGGTGTCGTTGATTGAACGAAACCGCTAAGAGAATGCTTCTAACGCGTAACTTCTCTTTACGTCTTTCAAGTACGGTACGGCCCAGATATCACTAGTTACCCTTTCCTCTTCGAGATCCCGGCACGATCTCAGCGAGTAACTGTGCTAATGTACTAGTACATGGCACAACATCCGTCCCTCACGTTTCGACTCGACTCTCAAAGCGGTCTAGCGCCCTATCGACAACTCGTAGACCAGGTTCGTCTCGCCGTACGCACCGGTCTCTTACGAGATGGTGACCAGCTCCCATCGGTGCGTGAAGTCGTCACTCAGATCACGATCAATCCCAATACGGTGCATCGGGCCTACCGGGAACTCGAGCATCAGGGGATCGCCGAAGGTCGTGCCGGTCTTGGCACCTTCATCACTTCGCGCTCGAGAGTTGGGTCCAACGCTACGGAACGTGCTTCCCTCGATCAAGCGCTTCAAGATTGGGTCGCCGACGCTCGCCGAACCGGGTTGGACGAAGAGACGATCCGCGAACTCATTCGTTCCGCGCTCCGTCAAGACGGCAAGGTGCGCTCGTGATCGAAGAAACGTCCGTGCTTGAGGCGGTAAACCTTGGAAAACGCTACCGGCGCACCTGGGGACTACAGGACTGCACGCTCACGATTCCCAAGGGGAGAGTGGCCGCCCTCGTTGGTCCGAACGGATCGGGAAAGTCGACGCTGCTCCGGATGGCGGCGGGTTTGTCAGAACCGAGCGCCGGAACGCTGCGAGTCCTCGGGCGGTCCCCGTCACCAGGAACCAACGATCTGCGCGAACGAGTCGGCTACCTGGATCAGGATCGTCCGCTCTATAAGAGTTTCCGCGTCGCCGAGATGCTGCGTTTCGGCGAAATGAATAATCCGACGTGGAGCATGGACGTTGCGAAGAATCATCTCGCACGCCTCGACATTCCCTTACGCTCGCGCGTGAGCGATCTCTCGGGTGGCCAGCAAGCGCAGGTGGCGCTGACGCTTTGTTTGGCAAAGCAGCCGGAGCTCCTGCTCCTTGACGAGCCGGCATCGTCTCTTGATCCGGTGGCGCGCGAGGACCTGCTTCGTCAGCTGATGCGCCAAGTCGCCGACAGTGAATCGAGCGTGGTGCTCTCCACGCACGCGCTGAGCGACGTGGCGGCCATCTGTGACTACGTCGTGGTGCTCGCCCACGCGCGAGTGGTCCTATCGGACGACACCGATTACATAGTGGAGACTCACCGAATTCTCTCGATTGTCGGCGACGGTGATCTTGCGCTACCGCCGGGCATCACGGTCATCCACGAGCAGCGCAATGCCCGAGGACGGTCGCTCCTCGTGCGAGTGGAACTTCCCTTCAACGATGATCGTTGGCTCGTCGATCGACCAACCCTGGAGGAGATTGTCTTGGCCTACCTGCGAGCGGGTTCGCCCCGTGGTGATGGTCGCGACGTCGGCGAGACCGAAAACGGTGCGCGCTGATGTGGGTCGTCTGGCGCCAGCAGCGCTCCATCGTGATTGCGTTCGCCCTGCTCGCCGTCGTCGTATCGGCGTGGGCGCTGATCATGGGCCTGCACGAGCACACGCTGTGGCGCGAGTACTTATCCGCACCCTGTAAAGGCGAGTTCGGCGGGCTCACCGCAAGCAACGTCAAGTTTTGCGAAGGTCTGCAGTTCTCCGTCTCCAACAGCGGGAAGTTGAACGAGGTGGTCATCGGCATCGGCGTAGCGTTCGCCCCACTCTTCGGTCTGATTCTCGGCGTCAACGCCGTCGCGCACGAGATCGAGCAAAAGACGAATCGTCTCGCCTGGACCCAGTCGGGCTCTCGTGCCCGGTGGCTCATGAACAAGTACCTCGCGAGCGTCGCGTCACTCGTGGTTATTCTTGCGCCGCTGTGCTGGTTATTCTCGTGGTGGGTCGGCGCGTCGCACGTCGGCGCTCGAATCGAGCCCAGGGTCTTTGCGATCTCGGGCTTTGTCGAGATTACCTGCGGGATCTTCTGCTTCGCGCTGGCCGTCGTCGTCGGGCTCTTCGTTCGTCGACCCGGCTGGTCCCTCGCGATGGGTGTCGTTCTCTTCGCGGCGATCTTTCTGGGCTTCGCCACCCAGGTCCTCCCGAGTCTGGCGTCGCCGTCAGTCGCCGTGTTGCAGAGTACTCAATTGGGCATGGGCTCGTCGAGTGGCTTCTACTCGTCGGGTGGGGCTCCCTCAGGTTCGTGGACCCTTTCGAATGGCTACGAACCAAAGACGGAGAAGGGCGTTCCGAGCACCTCCCTCATGAACCGATCGACGAACGAGATGTATAAGTGTGAGGATGCGGTGACTCCGCAGCGCTCACCAACCATTTGCGCCAAGCAGTTGGGCCTCACCGACATTCAGCTGTACATACCCGGCAATCAATTCTGGACTCTGCAGTTCTTCGAAGGAGGTTTCTACCTCATTGTGGCGGCGCTGCTCGCCGCCCTCTCCCTCTTCGCCGTACGCAGAGTGAAGGTGTGATCGCACTCGAGCTAGGGCTGATGCGCACGACAAAAGTCGAACTCGAGTTTCGCTCCCTCAAGGCAACTCGGGGGGTTCGGGTGAACGCTGAAACGTTCGGACGGTAATTCTCTATCTGTCCTTCGAGAGGGAAGTATCTCGATTTAACCGTTGCGCCAAATCACGCGAGTCACGCCGCCTAGAGCCTGTGTCTGGTACCAGAGTCACGTCGGGTCTCCGACACCAGATTGTCTCATCTTGGAAGTCGCCAATGCGAGGTTGCAGATCTGATGTCACGTCGGGTCTCCGACACCACAGTTTTGTTACCACCGCGTGGTCTGTCTTTTCCTAGTTGGACTTTGATGTCACTACTTCCCGGACTGGCCCTTTGGCGCTGCGCGCCAGCGGCCCAGAGGCGAGGTGTCGATAATTGAACAATCCGCTATGAGTATGCCGCTGGGGCGCAACTTCTCTTTACGTCAAGCGAGCATTGCTGTCCGGTTTAGGTAAGGTGCCCTGATGACGGCGAACGACCGCGAGAGAATGCGTGACTTCTACGACGAACTCGGAGAAGGTGAGTGGGCTCGGTTCGAAGCGTCACCCCGGGGCCGCGTCGCATACGAAGTACACCGCCAGTTCTTGGATCGATTCGTGAAGCTCGGCGACAACGTGCTCGAAGTTGGTGCCGGGCCGGGACGGTTCACTATTGACTTGGCGCGCTTAGGGGCCACGGTCGACGTCACTGACTTTTCTCCCGTTCAGTTGGAACTTCACCGCCAACACGTTGGCAGTACACCCGCTGAGGGTGCGGTGCGGTCGAGGGAGATCCTCGACATTTGCGATACGTCGCGATACGACGACAACGTTTATGACGTGGTTCTGGCTTACGGCGGCCCACTTTCCTACGTCTTCGAGGAGGCCGAAGATGCTTTGACCGGACTCCTGCGCATCACGAAGCCCGATGGCTGTGTCGTTGGCTCAGTGATGTCATGGCTCGGATCGTGGCGATTCTTTCTCCGAGGTGCCATCGAGGATATGAAGGCGGTGGGAGAAGACGCCATCGATTTGATGCTGACCACGGGCGACCTGAGGCACTCTCAGACGTCCCACGTCTGCCAGATGTACCGAGCTCGCGACCTCGCAAATCTGGTTGCAGCGTGCGGCGGTGACGTCGTCGCGATGTCGGCCAGTAACTGGGCGTCACTCAACGATCCAGACGTTCTTGAAGAAATCGAAGTCAACCCCGATCGTTGGGCACGCTTTATCAGGCACGAGATCAACGCATGTGCCGAACCTGGCGCATTGGACGGGGGGACTCACCTCTTGTTCGCCGCCCGGAAGCCATAGAAGGCGAATTGCTTCGCTCTGTTGTCTAGATTGTCAGAACGAGTAGAGCTTGCCTTCAGTTCAAGTTCCTTATTCGAGGAGGCATCGACCGGGCGTTCATTTCTTGACCAAAGAGGTCTCTACGCACCGAGATCCACGCGCCGCCGTTAGCGAAGAGAATCAGGATTATTGCTTCGAGAGAACCCGTCGTTACGGTTTCTCGAGTGTCGAAATCACATTTTCGGCGCCAGTGAGGCAAATAAATTATCTCTGGTCAGGCGACAGAGTCGCAGATAACTGCTCCTTTAGGGCGCTCACCAGGGACTTCACCCAAAGTGGCACCACACGCGATTTTTCAGCACTGTATTGACTTTTGGTCTACCAGTACTTAGTATCTTCACTTAATTAAGTAAGTTAATTAATGGTAACGAAGTACTTCGTTGATGGAGGGAAATGGCTCGTAAGCAGTTCGACGCTTCACCCCAACCGGAGCGTCCCTCAACCGAGGCTCCTGAGACGGAAAATGAACGGGAGTCCGCGGTTCGTCCCAACCCTCCGCGGGCCTCCCGTTCAATAATTCGAGACATCAACGTCAGTTTAATAATTGAGTTAGCCCGTCGCGCTGGATCAATTTCGCGCGCGGAACTCGCCCGTCAGAGTGCGTTAAGCGCACCGACAGTGTCGGCAATAGTTGATCACCTCTTGAAGCGCGGCATCGTCGTTGAAACGACAACTGCCCCATCGAGCGGCGGACGCCCTCCGGTGCTTCTGAGCGTCGACCCGAAAGCGGGCTACGTCGTTGGCATCAAGTTGCGTGGCGACGGACTCACAACTGTCGTCTGCGATCTCGACGCTGAGATTGTATCCAGCGAGGAACACTATGTTCCACTCGTCGGTGATCCCATGGCGGCGATCGCCGCAATTGAACAAGAGACCCGTAGAGCCCTGCGCGACGCCGCAGTGCCGCCGTCGAAGGTTCTGGGTGTCGGGATTGGACTATCGGGAATCATCGAAACAAGTCGAGGCGTTTGCAAATTCTCGCATCTACTTCAGTGGTATGACGTCGAGCTCGCCGAACCTCTTCGTCGGCGCTTGGGACTTCCAGTGTGGGTTGAAAACGACGTCAACACTCTCGCCGTTGCAGAGAAGTGGGCGGGTGACGCCCACGCCGCGCGTGACTTCATTACGTTGAGTGTTGGACGCGGAATCGGTCTTGGCATCGTCGTGGACCGCTCTCTCTACCGAGGCGCGCATGGAGCAAGCGGGGAATTCGGTCACATGATCGTTGAACCTGGTGGACCAAAGTGCGAGTGTGGTCGATTTGGCTGTCTTGAGGCGATGGTGGGCGAAGGCGCAATGCGTCGTCGTGTCGGCGAGCGTAAGGGACATGACATATCTCGCGACGAACTTCTCACACTGGTCGAACTAGGTGACAGCGCTGCGCTCGAAGTCATCGATAGTGCTGGACGCAAACTTGGCTTAGCCGTCGCCAACATGGTGACGCTGCTAAATCCTGAGTTACTAATCATTTGCGGAGAAGGCACCGCGCTGGGATCGACGTTTCTCGACCCCATCGTGAGTGCGGTGCGGGAGCAAACATTCGCGGACCTCGGTCGTGAAGTTGAGATCAAAGTGCAGAGTTGGGGCGATGAGGCGTGGGCAGTAGGTGCTGCGACCCTCGTGCTTCGAGAGTCATTCAACCTGCCCGGTGCTGACGACAACAGTCTCGCCATTTGGCATCGTTCAAACACATCTACGTCGGCGTCAACAAGCGCCGTGAATTTTGTTCAAGGATTATGAGTTGAAGGACGAGATTGAAACGTTGATGTTGCAGAGCAGCGTTCAATCGATACTTCGCAACCAGGGACAAAACGGAGCCTTCGTTGCCTCTCCTGACTTTGCTCAGTATCAGTACTGCTGGCTGCGAGACGGTTCGTTTAGCGCCTATGCACTCGATCGGGCGGGGGAACACGATGCTTCCGCGCGGTACCACTCATGGGTCAATGACGCGGTTTCAGGTATCAGCGAGATCATCGACTCGGTAATTGATATGCAGGAACGGGGCGAAGCATTGAATCCTTCACATATGCCACCGGCGCGTTTTGCGCTTGACGGTTCCACGGTTGTGGACGACTGGCCCAATTTTCAGATTGACGGTTATGGAACGTGGCTGTGGTCGCTTGGGCAGCACTTGGATCTGACCGGTGGTAGCAGCGTTTCCTCAGAGTTACGCGACTCCGCCTCCAGGGTTGCGCGATATCTGTCGACGTTTGCCTTGAGTCCTTGTTATGACGTGTGGGAGGAGAATGGCGACGCGCAGCACACCTCCACGCTCGCGTGTGTTTACGGCGGTCTGATGACGGCGGCAAGAATCCTCAAAGATGACACCTATCGCGCGCGCGCAGAGACGGTTCAAGCCCGCGTTCTTGAGAGTGCCTCTGAATTTGGTTACTACGTTAAGTCGAGTTCCAATACTGACGTTGACGCCAGTTCATTGTGGCTTTCGGCACCATTTGCAGTTGTTGAGCCCCTCGACGAATATTTTGCGAAGACAGTTTCTGTCATAGAAGACCGACTTCAACTGAATGGAGGTATCCGTCGTTATTCGACGGACGTCTTCTTCGGGAGCGGGGCGTGGCCCGTATTGACCGGATCTTTGGGTTGGCATTACGTGGCGATTGGCGATCTCGAAAGTGCTAAGCGCTGCAAGGAATGGATCATCGCTCAAATTGATGAGCAGGGACAGCTTGGCGAGCAGTTCGGCGGCGAAGAGCACGACCGCCCTCACTACGAAGAGTGGGTAGCGAGATGGGGCCCCTCGGCCAAGGACCTGACTTGGTCGCACGCAATGTACGTAGTGCTATCGATTGCTCTCGACGAACGTGCCAAGGGCAGTAAAGACCACGTTTTTGAAGCAATCGAACAATCGGCGCTCACGGATGATCAGCCAATGCCATGAGTCGTTACGCGTCGTTCGGAGAAGTTATCGGGGGTCTTTCGAAAGTACTTACAGAAGTTTGCGGTCGTTTCTCTTAAAGGGGGAGGGGGAAGAAATTCGGGGGCTGCTTGGCCCACTAGGGCAGTGAAAGAACAACTTGCAGTAGGGCCAAACGGGCCAATTGAAAATAGAAAGTGATTAATTACTATGAGTATCAACAGAATCTTTAGGGGAAGGACTAAGACGTCAGCGCGATTAATTGTCGCGTCTGCGACGCTCGCATTTGGTGGCACGATGATTGGTATCGCCAGTACGAGCGCAGCGTCGGCTGCTTCCAAGCCAAAGACCATAACGCTTCAATACTGGAGTACTTACAACACTGCGGACAAAGAAGCATCGACAATTGCGAAAGTCATCATTCCGGCGTTTGAGAAGGCAAATCCTGGCATCAAGGTTGTCTCCACGATCTATCCGTACGCGGACCTGCTGAACAAGTTCATCGCGACCTCGGCTGCCGGTAATCCACCTGACGTCATGCGCTCAGACATTGCTTGGGTCGCGCAGCTGGCCAAACAGGGCGTCATTCAAAATGTCGGAGGCCTTAAGGCGTTCGCGGCAATTAAGAAGAATGCATTGCCAGGACCATTGTTGACGACGGAAGTGAACGGTAAGTACTACGCGTTTCCAGACGACACCAACACGCAGGCGTTGTTTTGGAACAAGGCAGACTTTGCCGCCGCTGGTATAACGAGCCCACCCACGACGATCACGCAGATGCTCGCTGACGCTCAGTTACTAACGGTGTCCTCCAAGCAGCAGTACGGCTTGGGCGTCGATGGTACGGACATTTGGAACATGGCACCCTACGTTTGGAGCATGGGTGGTTCATTCACAAACGCCAAGTACTCAACGGCTACTGGCTATATGGACAGCCAAGCAACGCAGACTGCTGTCCAGACGCTTGTCACTGCTTTAAAGGCTGGCTACATTGGAAGCGATTTCCAAGGTGGCGCGAGCGCGGTCTCAGGTGAGTCGGGCTTTCCGAAGGGACAGTACGCGATGTACATCGATGGTCCGTGGGCAATTAACACGTACGCGACGTTGAGCCCTGTGCCAAGTTACGGCATTGCAATGTTCCCAAGCGGCATTGGCGGCTCTCACTCCACTGTTGGTGGAGAGGACACCGTTATCGCAAGGAACGGCAAGCACATCGCCGCCGCCGAGAAGTTTGCTGAGTTCCTGTCGGCGCCATTCGCGCAACTTGCGATGGCCAAGCAGGGTGACATGACGTCATTCAAGACTGACTCAGCCGCCGAAGTTAAGGCAACGCCTAGCTACAAGATCTTTGCTCAGCAACTCTTGACGTCAAAGATTCGTGCCAACAGTCCTGGCTACAGCCAACTCGACACTGCCTGGTCGAACGCGATAGGGCAGATTTTGGCCGGTGGCGTCACCGTCGCGGCTGGTCTCGCTTCAGCCACGCAGCTAGCAAATACTGCTCTTGCTGGAAGTTAGTGGTCAGTAAAGTCTCGACGTCTCTCGAGCAGCGCCCGGTGGTATTTCCGCCGGGCGCTGTTTCGCGGCGCCGGTATCGAATTACTCGGATTGCTACGCCATACCTTCTGTTGTTACCCGCTGGTTTTTTGTACGCCATCTTCATCGTCTATCCAATTTTTCGACAGTTTGATATCAGTTTCTACAACTGGCATATTTTTCCCGGTGTTCACAACCCCTTCGTCGGATGGTCGAACTACATCAGGATCTTCCACGATCCCGCTATTCGTACCGCGGCGTTCAACACTCTTCTCTTTCTCGTCATAACGGTGCCAATCCAAATGGCTCTCGGTCTCTTCGCCGCTGCACTTGTCACCGATCGATTGCCCGGACGTGGTCTGTGGCGCGCGCTGATATTTATTCCCGTTGTCACGTCGTGGGTGGTTGTGAGTTACGTCTTTGCGTATATCTTCGCCGCCCAAGGTGGGTTGGCGAACGCAATCGTGTCAATCTTTGTCGGACACACCGTCCACATTGACTGGCTCGCTCAGACGTGGACTGGCAACGCCGTCATTTGGATGGTCAGTATCTGGAAAGGAGTTGGCTGGTCTTTCATTATGTTCCTAGCTGCTCTTGATGGTGTTCCAAGAGACCTCGTCGAATCGGGCCGTGTGGACGGCGCGAGCGAGCCAAGGATCTGGCGTCACGTTGTCTTTCCGAATATTCGGCCGACCGTTGTCTTCGTACTAGTCCTCTTAGTAATTGGTGCGAGCCAGGTATTTACTCAGGTCTATATCACTACGGGTGGGGGCCCCTTTGGCTCTACCGGTGTGTTGCTCACGTACGCGTATAAACAGGCGTTTTCATTCTTCGCCTTTAGCTACGCGGCCGCCATCGCGTCCTTGATGGCCGTCGTCGTCCTCGGACTCAGCATTCTACAGATTCACTTGACTAGAAGAAATGACAACCTGTGAGTACTTTCGCCTTTAAAGACGCGCGTAATGCGTCTACGAGCCGCTCGCTGACTAACCCGAAGCGGCGAAAGCCTGCCGCGCAACCAGGACTATTTGGCATACGTTCGTGGAAGAAGTCACGTCTAGTTATGGCTTGCGTGTTCGGCGCAATATCAGTGTTTCCATTGCTCTATATGATTTCGCTCTCATTTCAGCCAACGGGCGACATTCTCACGTCGAACGTCGTGCTGATTCCCACACATCCGACCTTTTTGAACTACACCCAGGCTTGGACCGAGAACAGTTTTGGTCAATACTTCCTTAATAGTTTGGTGGTTGCGATCGGGACGGTCATCATCACCGTGATTTTCTCTTCACTCGCGGCGTATGCCTTTGCTCGGTATCGTTTTCCTTTCAAAGAGGCAATTTTCTACATTTTCCTTGCCGCTCTTGCGGTGCCAAGCGTTGAGTTGATCATTCCCCAGTATCTACTGGCATTGAAACTCCATCTGACTGACTCACTCTTTGGTCTTGTGCTGATCTACGCAAGCGAGAATTTGCCGTTCTCCATCTTCTTACTTCGCGGTTTCTTTGAAGCAGTTCCAAAGGACCTTGAGGAGTCGTTCCGATTGGACGGCGCCGGATCAATTCGTGTTCTCACGCGACTCATCGCACCGCTCTCCGCTCCCGCACTCGCCGTGGTCGCGATGTTTACCTTTAACTTTGCCTGGGAGGAGTTCGTCGTTGCCCTCACACTCATCAACTCGCCTCAGAATCGCACACTCCCCATCGGGCTTAACTTCTTCATAGGTGAGCACACCACCCAGTGGGGACCACTGTTCGCAGGATCGGTTATCGCGACGGTACCAAGTGTCATTGTCTACGTAATTTCACAGCGCTGGTTTCATCGAGGTGTTTCACTTGGGGGCATTCGTTAATGGCTACTGAACCTTTCTCAGACCTCCGAAGCGCCTACTCGACACACGAAAAGATCGTCGTTTCTGATCTTCCCGAATTGACGCAGGACGTACTCGTTCGTACGGCTCATGGCGCGGCCATTCACGCGACGCTGAACGATGACTCTGCGATGTTTGATCATCTCCCGGAAGGGACGCACGCTCTCGAGGCTCGTTCGACCTCTGATGAAATTCTTGCTGAGGAATTCTTTACTGTTCGGCGCCACCAAGGCGAAGATCCGATCATGGGTTTTGCCACATCGTTTGGGAGCACGCAACAAGAGTCAGTCCTGTCATGGCTGCGTCGGCTGCGCTGCACAGTGGTTCAGGTGTACGACTGGATGGAGAGCTACTCTAAGCCGCTTGCGACGACGAACTTATACCGAGACCCCCTCGGCCGTCCAATAGAGCGCGACCAGCTTGAACAATTAATTACCGGCATCCGAGGTAGTGGCGCCGTGGCGCAGGCCTACGCGCCCGTGATCGCTGCGGACGATAAGTTCGCTGCCGATCATCCGGAGTGGCGACTGTTTCGAAGTGATGGCGCTCCGCAGTCGCTCGGTGACTTGCTTCAGATTATGAATCCCGGGAACTCTGGATGGCAGCAACACTGGATTGAGAGCTACGGCGACGCCGTTGACGAACTTGGTTTCAATGGATTTCATCTCGACACCTACGGCTACCCTCGCGTTGCACTGAACTCGGTGGGTGAGACGGTTTCGGTGGCTGACGGCTACGCCGACTTCGTGGGCGCGGTTCGCGAGGCTCGACCAAACGACGTCATCAGTTTCAACCAAGTCAACGGCGTGCCGCGAGCCTTTGCGCCTCCAACCTCCCCTAGCTTTCGATACGTCGAGGTGTGGCCACCTAACGACAAGTGGCGCCATATCGAGGGGCTCTTGCAGCGCGGTGCCGGCAATCGCCCAGTTCACGGTGACACTCTCGCGCTCTATCCGCCTGTGTGGGGTGACGACCGAAACTCTGCACTACGAACGGGAATATTAAGTGAAGCCATAATTACGGTGCTTGGCGCCAACACACTCATCTGGGGCGACGACAACGGTGTCCTCTGTCATCCCTACTACGTCAATCATGAGCAACTTCGGGGTCAGGAGATTGCCACGGTCCTCGAGTGGCACCGATTCGGTCTGCGTTGCCGGGATCTCTTTAAGGGAAGAACCGACACCAGCTGGTATGAACTCGACGATGAAAACGCGTCGGTCATCGTTCTTTCCAGTACGAAAGCTAGTCCCGAACCAGTTGGGGATGCGCTTTTCGTGCGGGTTATACGAAGCGATGAAGAAGTCGTGGTGAGTGTGCTTGATCTTTCGGGAAGCGTAGACGGCTCATGGTCATCGGGGACCGGACCAGGAACTTGCACAAGTGCCAAGGTGTCAATCCTTGTTGACGCTCCCGACAAGTGGCAGGCAGAGGCTTCGGTACTTGGACGTGACGAAGGAAGATTCACGTCTCTCGAGACAAGTGTGGTTTCAATGCGCGAGGGTCGCGGCGTCAGCTGTGACATTCGCATTGATGGAGGCTGGTCAGTTCTTCGCCTCGCGACGAAGTTGTAACAATGGTTGCGAGCGAGAGACATTGCCAGTTGACTGCCACCGTTCGAATTTGTGTTGTAAATCAGAAGTTGATGACCGGTATTACCGGGATGAAGGGTTATAGATGACATCAGTCAATCTCGATAAAGTTTCCAAGGTTTATCCGAACGGCTTTCAAGCTGTCGACGACCTCGACCTGCAGATCGATGATGGTGAACTTATGGTCATTGTTGGGCCCTCGGGCTGCGGGAAGACGACGGTGTTGCGAATGATCGCGGGACTTGAAGACATCACTTCGGGCAGTATTCGTTTCGGTGAGACGGTCGTGAATCAGGTTCCACCGAAAAATCGAGACGTGGCGATGGTTTTTCAGAGCTACGCACTTTATCCTCAGATGACTGTCGCCCAGAACATCGGATTCGCATTGAGAATGAAAAAAATTCCCAAGGTGGAAATCGATAAACGAGTGCGAGATGCGGCGAGCGTGCTTGGTCTTACTGAGTGGCTTAATCGAAAGCCAACTCAACTTTCGGGTGGCCAACGCCAACGAGTGGCCATGGGTCGAGCCATTGTGCGTAATCCAAGTGTATTTTTGATGGACGAACCGTTGTCGAATCTTGACGCCAAACTGAGAGTCCAACTTCGCGCGGAAATCTCTCGTGTGCAACAAAGAATTGGCGTGGCAACGCTCTACGTCACTCACGACCAGACCGAGGCGATGACGCTCGGACGCCGGGTGGCGGTACTTCGAGACGGTGTTCTGCAACAATGCGACGCACCTCAGGTACTTTACGATCGGCCAAAGAATATTTTTGTCGCTGGATTTATTGGCTCTCCTGCAATGAATCTTCTCGAAGGCACTATTTCTCCCGACCTCGACGAGTTGACGCTCGGGAGTCAGAAACTCACACTTACTTCAAGTGTCGCCGTTCGGCGGCCTGCCTTGAAGAAGTACGCCGGGCAAAAAGTTGTTGTAGGAATTCGTCCAGAAGACCTACCCGCCGCGAAGCTGGAACGTGCCAGTGCGGTCTTAACCGGTGAGGTGCATCTGGTCGAAGCATTGGGAGCGGAGATTCTCGTTCACTTCCACCTTGATGCTCCTCTTGTGCAACTTGAAGATCTGGCGGCATCGATTGAAGGTGGTGAGGTTTTGTTGAGTAGCACGACGGCGGGATCGGAATGTGTCGCGCGAATTGAGCCTCGACACAAGGTTCGTAGCGGTGAACGATTCAGATTCGACGTGTCAGAAGATCGCCTCGAGTTCTTTGATTTAGTCACGGGTCTTTCAATCTGGGATTGAAGTAAGGAAACGACACGAGACATGGACGTGTTCGGCGTACCGAGTGCTCTTTGGTCGTCTTGGTTTGTTCCATACGTCTAAATACACCGCGACCTGCGTTCAAGCGTGGTCTATTTCGCTAGGCCCCGCTGAGACAGCACCCCCGTACACGTCAGAGGTGTGGAACGCGGTGCTGGACCACAACGGCTCGAATCCTTTGGTAATCGCAATTTCCCAAACGCTGGGATGACCAATAGACAGGCGCGGTCGATCGCGATAGATGATGACGAGGAATACGGCGGCAGCGATCAGGCACGCGAGCACGAGTCCAAGCGCAGTCCATGCCTTCAACTTAGGAATTGCCAAAGCAACTACGCCAAAGGCAACTGCCGCGCTCACGGCGCCCACCAGAAAGGCGTGCGAGGAGCGAGATTCCATGAAAATCAAGCTAACCCTAAAGAGTGGTGTGGGTTCGTCACGTTACACGTCACCCTTTTCGCCCCACTTTCACGAAGTGTGGGCGGGCGTAACGTTACGAAGTGCATGACGATTTGGGGGTGAACCATGAGTTCAGGTCTGCGAGACGAAGACCGCATCTTGGCGAGCAAGATAATCACTCTTGTACACGATCTTGATGCGATAGCGGTGGAGCGACGACTAGCCGATAACGATGCGGCGAGAAACTGCGCTGACACTGCCCGGGCGCTGAGGCAATGGCTCGATGAACATGGACTCGCACCAAAAACTGAGCCCCTTCCGTAAGAGGTGCGAACTAGAACAACGAAGTCCGAGCGGTACAATTGAGTTGTTGGTGTTTGACTCCGAAAAGCCTGTTGGGGTCTATTGGGGGTCAAAGGTTTCAACTTGGCTGAATAAGGTTTGCAAGATGTGAAGGAGTAAGCTAAAAGCTCAGTAATCCAACGAAAATATTGCATCGCCCTCGTAGCTCAGTTGGAGAAGAGTTGGAGTTTCCTAAACCGTGAGCGCAGGTTCGAATCCTGCCGGGGGCACTGCCGGGGGCACGTATCGCGAACTCTTGAAGACTCGAGGTCTTGGTCATTCGACCAAGCCCAGCCAGCGCTCTTCCGCCGCGTTCAACTCTTTTAATAGATCGGCTAACTCCGAACCCAGTTTCGACTGTTCCGTGTGATCGGGCGAGGCCACGATTTTCTCCGTTATTACCGACCGTCGTCGTTCGAGACGTGCCATCTCTTTTTCGGCGTCGCGAATCTGGCGTCCGAGCGGGACGTTTGAATTCGCGACGGGCGCACTTGCTCCAGTGGGCACTGGCCCACTGGCGAGGCTATTGGTGGTTTGCTCAATCCACGCGTCGATGCCGCCGGGAACCTCAACTATCGTTCCGCTGGTCTGAACCTCGAGAAGGCGGTCCGTCGTACGACTGAGGAACGTGCGATCGTGCGAGACAACCACCAGTGTTCCGGGCCACTGACTCAAGAACTCCTCAACAAGTCGAATGGTCTCGAGGTCGAGATCGTTGGTTGGTTCGTCGAGGAACAGGACGTTCGGGCGCAATGAGAGGGCCAAAAGCAACTGCAGTCGCCTCCGCTCGCCGCCCGAGAGGTCCTTGGCTTTCGTCATTGGCACGGCCCCAGTGAACCAAAACCGCTTCATGAGCGCGACGTCGTCGGGTGAACCGGGAATTCCCCGTGGCCCGGCGACGAGTTCTTGGACCGTCGCTTCCAAATCGAAACCACCACCACTCTGTTCGAGGTGCGAAGCCACGACGGTGGGTCCGCGTTTCACCGTTCCCCTCGAAGGTGAGAGGAGTTGGGCGAGCAGGTTAATGAACGTCGACTTACCCGCACCGTTGGGACCGACGACGCCGACGCGCTCTCCGGGTCCGAGGTCGAGGGTGACGTCGTGAAGGATTGGCTCTTCACCTTCGTAGGCGAAGGAGACTTGATGTGCCTTAATCACCGTGTTGCCGAGTCTGGGGACGTTGGTTACGAGGTCGAGTGACCCGACTCGCGCGGCGGCTTCTGGTCGAGTCGCCAAGAGGCGTTTCGCGGCGTCGAGTCGGGCTTGGGGCTTTGTGGCGCGAGCTTTGACGCCTCGGCGAAGCCACGCCAACTCAGTTCTTGCGAGGTTGCGGCGAATCTGTTCGGCCGTCGCCGCGTGCTCCCCGCGTTCTGCTTGGGCCTCGAGGAATTGGGAATAGCCGCCCGCGTGAACGTACGTTTTTCCTCGGTCGATTTCGACCATTCGCGTCGTGACCTGATCGAGGAGGAAACGATCGTGGCTTACTAAGACCACGGCGCCTTTGAAACTTTTGATCTGCTGTTCGAGCCACTGGATGGCGTTGAGATCCAAGTGGTTCGTTGGCTCGTCGAGGATGAGCACCCCAAGGTCCTCGCTGAAGACGCGAGCGAGCGCGACGCGCTTGAGTTGACCACCGGAGAGGTTTTTCGTTTCGACGTCGGCTTCGCCGAGCATCCCGAGGCGGTCCAGTGCGGCGTCGACTTTCCATCCGCTGCCCAGAGTTTTTCGAACCGTGCCGGTGGGCAGCGTAGGTATCTGCTCCAAGAAACCAACGCGCACGTCACGCCCACGACGAAGAGTGCCTGAGTCCGGACTCAGCGTCCCGGCGATAATCCTGAGCAACGTTGTTTTGCCAACGCCGTTAATGCCCACCACACCGATTCGATCTCCCGAGGAAATGGTCAACGACAGATTCTCTAACAGAGTTCGGTCGGCGCCTTCGAGGGTGACCTCTTGAAGGTCGACGAGGATAGTCACGGGACACCAAGGTTAATGACCAAGATGAAGAGTTCGAGACGACCCTCCAATGCGAAGAGAATCGACCAGGCTCTCGTAGGTCAAGTTCGAATCCAGCCGGGGCACTCCGAGATTTAACGTGGTTCGCAAATGACGAGTGGAATGTCGCGTTTGGTGTGTCGTTGATAACTGGCGTACGACTTATAGGTCGCGACGACTCGCGGCCACAACTCAGTCTTTTCGTCTGACGTCGCGACACGAGTGCGCAACTTTCGTCGTTCGCCGTTTATTGTCACTTCGACGTCAGGGTGAGCGACGAGATTCAAGAACCAGTCAGGGTCTCGGTCGTTACCTCCCTTTGACGCGACGAGAACGAGTCGATCGCCGTCGACGACGGGCACCGTCAGCATCGTCGTACGAGTCACGCCGGATGTTCGCCCGGTGGTGCGTAGTTCAATGACGGGCATTCCAAAGGCTGACGCGCCAATTCGACCGAGACTGATTTTGAGAACCGCCTTATGGAACGCATTCAGCGCCTTGAAACTGAAGTCCGTGACGCTCGTACGCCTAACCATTACTTGACGATAACCGTCATCGGCGACTACGTCGTGGTCTCTGATCCGCCGTGCTGCAACATTGACGGACCCGACGAACGCACGTAATTGACGTGAGAAACTGCCTTTTAAAAATGGCTGCCCGCGACGACGACAACTCTCCGTGGTCATAGCCGGTGGACCTCGGCCTTCATTGTCGACGGGGCACTCTGGGTCAACACGACCACACCTACGCACATCGCCACAAAACCCACACCCGCAAGAAACAGGTGCGAGAATCCGCCTTGGAGTCGCTCGTTATAGAGCCACACACCGAGGAGAACGCTGACGACGGGATCGACGATCACGATGTAGGGCTGGGATACCTTCAACGGCCCAAGATGCAGCGCCGCCTGTTCACAGAACAGCCCCACGATGCCCCCGGCGATGAAGGCGTACAGTGGCCAGTGCGACAACGAGCCAAGGTAACCGTGCGCCGCGATGGTGTCGGTCGTTGCTTTGATGAACGTCGCCTCGAGCGCCCACGTGACACCAGTCGCCGCGGCGAAAAAGCCCGCGCGTCGACCCGGCGATCCACGCTGAGCCACTAGAACCAGCACCACGACCGCGCCAAGTGAGACGAGCACTGGCGCCACCCACGTGGACGTCGCGGGCGCGTTCGCGTGTCCTCGAGGTGAGCTGGCCACGAGAAATATCACTAAGCCGAGGACCGTCACGACCGCGCTGTACCACGCGAGGCGACGGATTTGTTGGCCAATCCAAAGTCGGCGAAGGAGGAGCGCGACGATCAGTTCGCTCACGAGTAATGGCTGTATCTCTGAAATAGGGCCAAAGTGCAACGCTAAGGCCTGGAAGATCAGCGATCCAAAGAGCGCGAGCCAGCCGACGAGCCAGAGCGGCTGGCGAAAGAGGAAGAGTATGAGTCGCCAGTTGGACGTGTGATCGAGTTTCCTCGTACTCGCGATGTGCTGGGTCGTGAGGGCGACGGCGTTGGTGAAGGCCGTGAGGAGTGCGAAGAGTATCGCGAGGGCATGACTCAAGCTGAGTGCGCCGTGCATAGCGTTCACGCTAGGCCAGCGCGCTGTTCTAGAGGGACACTCGACGACTAGTGAGGTTCGTCAAGAGCGAAGCCCAAATACAGAGAATATTGCGACGAACCGACACCGTGTCGACAACTAAAGTGACCAAACGGCGTTGAGAGTCGCATGATCGTCACACCGTGGAGGAGAGATGGAACTTTCACCCGATACCATCACCGTTATTGGCGCGCGCTGGTGCCCCGACTGTCGCCGGGCGAAGACGTTCCTCGCTGATCAGCGCATCGCCTACGACTGGATTGACCTCGAACAACACCCCGAGGCGATCGAGTTGGTCGAAAAAATCAACGGCGGGAGTCGATCTATTCCCACCATTGTCTTTCCCGACGGCTCGCACCTCATAGAACCGGGCAACGATGAATTAGCCGACAAGCTCGGTCTCTCGCGCTCGGCGAAGTCGTCGACCTATGACGTGATCATCGTTGGCGGCGGCCCTACTGGTTTGACCGCGTCGATTTACGCCGCCCGCGAAAACCAGAGTGTGCTGATCATCGAGAAGTCGGCGCCGGGCGGTCAAGCGGGCATCACCGAGCGCCTTGACAACTATCCGGGATTCCCCGACGGAGTCGCGGGAGTTGAATTGGCCGATCGGATGCGCCGTCAAGCGGAGCGATACGGCGTGGAGATTCTCCAAGCCGTCGCCGTGACGAGTGTCGTTGGTGACGGCGATTGCGTCACGGTCACCATCGCGACGGGCGACTCGTACCGGGCTCGAGCGGTACTTGTCGCGACGGGATCGGTCTATCGCCGCACTGACGCAGAAGGGGAGGCCGACCTCATTGGCGCGGGCATTCATTTCTGCGCCACGTGCGATGGACCGTTCTATCGCGGGGCCGAAGAAGTTGTTGTCATTGGCGGCGGTAATAGCGGGTTGGAAGAAGGACTCTTCCTGACGCAGTTCGCTAATCACGTCACGGTGGTTGAGTACTCCGAAAAATTGGCCGGAAGTCGGTTGTTGCAAGACAAAGTCCTCGCGCATCCCAAGATGTCGGTCATCTTGAACACGAAAGTCGTCAAGTTCCAATCGGGCGAGAACGGCAAGTTAGAGCACGTGGAGCTCGAAGATCGAGTGGCCGGCGAGCGAAGTCAGCACGACGCCTCGGGCGCATTCGTGTTCATTGGACTCGATCCCAACACCGTGTTTCTTAACGGTGTCCTTGAACTCGACGAGCGTGGCTTCATCATCAGTGATGAACAGTTTCGCACCAACGTTCCGGGCGTCTTCGTCGCCGGTGATGTCCGGCACGGATCAACGAAGCAGTTGGCGTCGGCGGTCGGTGAAGGCGCCGCGGCATCAATTCAGATTCGATACCACCTAGATAAAGTCGCGGCGCGCTAATCGATTGGTGACGCGCGCCTGATTACGTCGCGATTACTCCTACCCGCGCGTGGTGAAGGTGGCACCACTTGGCAGTTCTTCTCGGCCTTGGGTGCTCAAATGCCAGACACTCTGGCGACCTTGAACGGTCCATTCGGTGGGACCACCGACGAGTGCGGTTTCTTCGTCAATGCCCACCACCGTGATCGCTGACTCGTCCGGAAGAACGAAACGTGTCAAGAGGTCGGGTACTCGTGCGGCGAAGGCGTCGAAGTGCGGAATGACGCCGAGATGCTTCAAGAGTCCGAGTCCCTCGGTACTGCCCTTACGGGGATGACGAAGTGACGGAATCCACGATCCCATTGCCATCGCTCCCGCGCTGCAACCTGCGAGCGCGCTTCCCGCTCGCCACGACGCCTCAATTGCGGACCACACTTTCGTGTCGCGCAAAGTCTCGGCCAAGTAGTTGGGATCACCTCCGGACAGGTAGATCAATCCCGCACCCTCGATCATGCTCGCGAGCATCGGATTATTCGCGTCGTCTCGGTCGTTGACGGGGACAATGACCGCTTCGACGCCGAGGCGCACCGCCTGGGCCATGCCCAGTTGATGCCAACGTTCCACGACTGATGGTCCATCAGGCGTTGCGGCGGTGGCGAGTTGAACGTAGCGAGGGGCGCGGCCCGCGATGAGACTTCCCTCTAGTTGGGCCATCTGAGGTAGGTACTCGCCAGAGCCCACCAAGGCAAGGGGGCCGGGTCCTTGTTCAATGCTCATCGTTCTCCAGTGCAACGTGGCGCACTTCTAGAAGCGTCGTTCTGACGCCCTAACGTCCTTTGGTCAATCTAACTGTTGGCGATTGATTTTGAGCAACGATGAAGTACTTCGTCACTGTCGCGTGCGCACGAGCGGTGCTACGTGCCGTGAGGAGTGACGAAAGCTCCATGAAGAACTTCGCGCGTGAAGCACTCACGGCGCTTATCGCCGTTGACGCCATCCCGCTTCACCGCGTCGGCTGCCCCAGATGGTGGCGATGAGATGCACAATGATGACCGACAAGCCCGCAATGACGAACGATCCCACGATGTCGATGGGGCTATGTATGTGAGTGGCCACCCGCGCCCATCCGATAAGCACCGCGATGATGAGAAGCAGAAGACTCGCGCGCCTTGAGTAGAGGAACATGGTGAAGGCGAGAAATGCGGCGAGTAAAGCGTGATCAGAGGGGAACCCGTTATCGGCTGCGTGAGGAATAAGGGGCACGAGATGGTGCGACACGAATGGTCGAGTGTCGTAGTAGAGATGTCCAGCGAGAACTGAAAGTCCCAAGGCGAGAATGCCGCCTGCTACCAACTGCCACGCGAGCGAGAGTTTGACGCTGACCTTGGCGCTCAACCAATAGATGCCTACGACGACGACACTTAGGAATATGAAGTACTTGGCAACAAAAATGATGAGGGAGTGCACGTCGTCAGTTTAAGTAGTGTGGCGCCACGGGCCAAGCGACCTAGATCATTGGCCTTTCGTGGCTTGTCGATAGTGTTCACACCTATGGGCCGAACGTGGATAGTCGTTGATAGTGCCGTCGTTTTGGTGTTCGTAGCAATTGGCCGGTCAACGCATCATCACGGGTCGACTATCGCGGGCCTGGCTTCGACGACGTGGCCCTTTGCGGTTGGCCTTGCGCTCGGCTGGTTGATCGTCGGGGTACAACATCGAAACGGAGCATCGCTCAAAAGTGGCGTCGTGATATGGCTCGCGACAGTTGCGGTGGGGATGGTCCTACGAGTGGTGTCCGGCCAGGGCACCGCATTGGCCTTCATTATCGTCGCGCTCGGCTTCTTGGGGATACTCATGCTCGGCCTGCGATTGCTGCGAACTCGATTATTGCGTGTGCGTCACTGGCGTCGATAATTGGTTCCAAGCGTTACCAGTCGATCAGAAAAACACTTCGCAGAGGTCGTAGAGCTCGCGCGGTACTTTGCGCTGACCGACGGCAACGGTGGAAAGTGGCGTGAGTACAACTTGGTCGTCGCGCACGACGGGAATCATGCCGAACTTGCCCGCGATAACCGCGTCGTACGCGGCGGCACCGACGCGAGTGGCGAAGATGCGGTCGTGCGCCGTGGGACTGCCGCCGCGTTGAAGGTGACCGAGCACGGTTGTTCGGACTTCAAAGCTGCCGCGCTCTTCGATTTTCGCGGCGACGAAGGGGCCGACGCCGTGCGTAGCGTGTCGAATGACGCCGATTCCTTCGCCGGAGAGTTCCGGAGACTCGGTGCCGCCTAGGGTGCTGAGATTGACGCCTTCGGCGACGACGACGATGGAGTACACGATGCCGGCGCTTCGACGTTTGTTGATGTGTTCGACGATCTCGTCCATTGTGACGGGAAATTCGGGAATGACGATCATGTCCGCGCCGCCCGCGAGGCCGCCCATCGCCGCGACCCAGCCAGTGGATCGACCCATTGTCTCGACGACGATGACGCGGTGATGCGAGATGGCGGTCGTGTGGAGACGATCGAGCGATTCGGCGACGATGCTGATGGCTGTATCGAAGCCAATGCAGTACTCCGTGCCGGGGAGATCGTTGTCGAGCGTCTTTGGCACGCCCACGACCGGGGCACCGCGCTCAGCCAACCAATTCGAGATTCGCTGGGTGCCGTCGCCGCCGATCGCGACAAGAGCGTCAAGATTCTTGTCGATAGCGGCGAGTACGAGGTCGCGGCCGCCCTCAGGCTTGTCGAGGCTGTAGCGAGCAGTCCCGAGCAACGTGCCGCCCTGGCCAATGACGCCTCGAAGGTCGCTCGCGGTAAGCGGGGTACCTTTAAAATCACCGACGAGACCGGCCCAACCGTTCGCGATGCCAATAATCTCGTGTCCGTCTCGCAGCGCCATTTGGCCGATTGCGCGAATAGCGGCGTTCAGACCGGGCGCGTCGCCTCCGGCAGTGAGAACACCGATTCGCATGACTTCTCCTTCACCAGACCCAGGACCAGTCTACGTTTGTGCCCCCAGTGGTCCCGGTGCGCCATGGTGCGGTGGTAGTGCTCTCCCCGGCGTCAAAATGACGCCACTCGTCGACAAAAGTACGTCCGCACCAACTGGGTAATCCGAAGGTTAAATCTGTGACAAATGTGTGCGCAAACGGGCCTTTTTACTTTGAAAATGAAAATACCTTTGCTACAACGGAGGCATGCATAACACGCTGTTGCTGGTGATCGTCGTGGTGGTTGCCCTCGCCTTTGACTTTACGAACGGTTTCCACGACACCGCCAACGCGGTTGCACCGACCATCGCCACTGGCGCTCTCAAGCCCCGTGTCGCGGTGGCTCTGGCTTCGCTCTTCAATCTCGTCGGTGCGTTTCTTTCGCTGAAAGTTGCCGCCACGATTGCCAGTGCCTTAGTCGCACAGAATCTCGTCACGTTGCCGGTCATCTTCGCCGGTCTCATTGGCGCCATTGCGTGGAACGTCACGACGTGGTATTTCGCTATTCCCTCTAGCTCGAGTCACGCCCTTATCGGCGGCGTCATTGGCGCGATGTTGGTGCTGTCGGGCGGTCACGCGGTGCTCTGGAGTGGCCTGTTCTCGAAGGTCATCATCCCCGCGGGGCTCGCTCCGTTGGTGGCGTTGATCGCGGCAGCTGTTGCGCTCTACTCCGCGCGCCGTCTCACCGCGAAGGTCGATCGCAGTACATCGACGATTGGTTACCGCGTTGGTCAGATTGGGTCGTCGTCACTCTTGTCGATTGCCCACGGCACCAACGACGCACAAAAGACCATGGGCGTCGTCACCCTGGCGCTTATCGCTAACGGCACGCTTTCGTCAAACGCTGCGACGCCGAAGTGGGTCGTATTCTGTTGCGCGATTGCAATTGCGTTGGGCACCTTCTTCGGTGGATGGCGCATTATCCGTACTATGGGCCAAGGTTTCACTTGTCTTACGCCGCAGGAGGGATTTGCGGCACAAATCGCGTCGTCGGCCGTGATTCTGTCGTCGTCACATATGGGACTTCCCCTTTCGACCACGCACGTCGCGACGGGCTCGATTGTGGGCGTCGGAGTTGGGACCCCCGGTCAGGCGGTGCGTTGGCGACTCGTCGGTGATGTAGCACTGGCGTGGATAATTACGCTGCCCGCCGCCGGGCTCTTCGGAGCGATTTCGTATTACGTCGCGCACCTCATTGGTGGGACGTTCGGTGTGCTGGTGCTCGCGCTCGTCGCCGGAGCCTACGTGTGGTTCCTTGTTCGCCGCTCGCGGCGCGACGTGATCAACTCAAGGAACGTGAATGACGCGTGGGGCGAGCACCCCGAGACCATCGAAGTCAAAACTGTCGTTGCTGCGTAGCTCGACGTGAAGGTGATTGAACAGTGACTGGAACTCTCGTCGATTGGACACTCTTAGGCCACGTGGTTTTGGTGGCAGTGCTGGCGTGCCTTGGCGTGGTCGCGGCGTTCTCTATTGGCCTGGCCGCGCTGTCGTTTTTTCGTGACGCGAAGCGATCGATGACAATTCGTGTGAGTAGCGCAGTAGTAGCAGTAGTGATGACCGGGTTTCTCGTCGCGGCTTTGTGGTGGGCGTTCGAACTCATCACCAAAAAGTCCTGACGGGAACCATCACCTGGCGTTAGGCGATGGCTGAACTCTCTGGGGCGAGGGACTCCTCGCGGATCACTTCAGTGCGCGAGAACAAGATAGTAAGCACGAAACTCAAGACCAACGCGAGCAGCACGCCCAAATTGGCGAACGCCCAGGCGCCGGTCTTTCCACCGAGTCCAAAGGGTTTTAACAGATAACCCTGCCAGGTGAGCCACGACGCGTAGGTATTGGTGACGAGACCCCAACCAAGAAAACTCGACAGTATCGTTGTCGCAATCGCGACCGGTCGTACGTCGCCGTAGCGACCGCTACGGCGAAAGAGATCGCCTTCGACGTAGTCCTTCTTTCGTAAGAGCAAGTCGCCGAGAAAGACGCCGCACCAGGCTGCGATCAAGACGCCCACCGTCACGAGAAAGCCTTCGAACTGGAAGAGGAAATTGCCCTTCACAAAGACGATGTAGATCGTGCCGATCAGCATGATGATGCCGTCAACGCCGGCCGCCGCGTAGCGCGGGATTTTCAGACCAGCCGACAACAGGGCGAGGCCAGACGAATAGATGTCGAGCACTGCGCCACCAACGAGACCCAAAATGGCCACGATCACGAAGGGCACGAGGAACCACGTCGGCAATAGGTTCGCGAGTGCACCAACCGGATCGTTCGCAATTGCGCTACTCAGTGATTTGGACGAGCCAGCCAGGAGTAGTCCAAAGAAGAGAAGGACAATGGGCGCGACGGACGCACCGAACGTCGTCCACCACACCACACCCTTCGTTGAGGTGCTGCGCGGCAAGTAGCGCGAGTAGTCCGCCGCCACGTTCACCCAACCGAGCCCAAAGCCAGTCATTACAAAGACCAGCGCGCCAATCGTTGATTGAAAGGTGCCACTGTGCACGTGGACAGCGACGTGCCAACTTATGTGCTTCATCGTCAGAGCGATAAAGACAATGGTGAGTACCGCGGTGACGACCGTAATGATCGCTTGCATTCGCATGATGAGATCGAAACCCATCACGCCGCCGACGATGATCAGCGCCGCGATCACCAACATCGCGACGATCTTTACTCCCGTGCCACCACCCCATCCAATGCGAGTGAAGACAGTAGACGTAGCGAGCACGGCGATGACCGTGAGCGCCGTTTCCCAACCTACGCAAAGCAGCCACGAGATTGCTGCGGGCAGTCGATTTCCTCTCACGCCGTAGGCCGCCCTACTGAGGGTCATCGTGGGGGCGGATCCGCGCTTACCTGCGGTGGCGATGACGCCGCAGAGCCAGAAACTAAAGACAATGCCGATCAACCCGACAATTGCCGCCTGCACGAAGGAGATGCCAAAACCAAGGACAAACGATCCGTAACTAAGACCAAGCACTGAGACGTTGGCCCCGAACCATGGCCAAAACAACTCTCGCGGCCGGCCTTTACGTTCGCTCTCGGCGATAACGTTGATACCGTTCTCTTCGATCTTTAGAAGGCTGGCGTTGCCAGTCCCCAATAGTTCTGCTACCTCGTCGCTCACGGTGCCTCCTCGCGACTTCGGTGTGCGTCGCTGGCAATGATTGTACGCATTGATCAGCGTTATCACGTAATCTCAACGTTCGGCGCCTCGTTAGAAGTTTCACGACTGTTTCACTATGGTGTTGGTCTATGTCCGAAACTCCTCGGCTCTTTTGTCTCGACGACGTGTTGATCGACGTTGTCTTGAAGATCAATTCGTTGCCCGAGCGAGCGGGCGACACACTCGCGAGCGAGCAGTTGGTGACAACCGGAGGTGGCTTCAACGCAATGAGCGCTGCCGCACGACACGGACTTCGCGTCGCTTACGCCGGACGACTGGGCGTGGGCCCATTCTCTTCACTCGCGGTCTCGGCTCTTGAACACGACAACATCGCAGCTCCCGTTGATCGAAACGAGGACTTCGACACGGGTCTCTGCATCGTGTTGCTCGAGCCTGATGGCGAGCGGTCGTTCGTGACGTCGCCGGGTGCTGAAGCCACATTGCGTGCACTCGATCTCGAGACACTTGGCGTTCGCGACGGGGACTTTGTTTTGGTGTCGGGCTACAACGTTATGTACCCAAGAGTCGCTGACTTTATCATTGGGTGGTTGACGCATCTGCCAGAGAGCGTCATCGTCGTCTTTGATCCCGCGACGAGGATCGTCGATATACCAGAAGTAAATCTGCAATGGATGCTTCAGCGTTCGAACTGGCTGCTCTGTAACGCGGTTGAAGCGTCGATGCTCGCCGGAGGCGATGACGCGCTCACGAGTGCCGCGCTGTTGGCGGCGAAATACGACGCACTAAACGTCATCGTTCGAAACGGGGCCAAGGGTTGCGTCGTAGCACTTCGTAACGAGAAGGCACGCGTCGTTGACGGCTTCGCCACCACCGTCGTCGATACGAATGGTGCGGGCGACGTGCACAACGGCGTGTTTCTCGCCGAACTCGCGAGTGGTCACGACGCCTTCGCCGCGGCGCGTTGGGCGAACGCCGCGGCGGCGATGTCCATCAGTCGCCTTGGCCCAGCTTCATGCCCGCCGCGCGACGAAGTGGCGGCGTGGATTACGGCGTCGTCCTCGTGAGCGATCCCGTGCTACCTCGCCGCTCGCTCAAGGGGATGTAGTGCAAGGATTTGAACCCTTCGAGGGCACTCTCGGGCGAACCCTGGCTGACTCGGTTCCCTGGTGGCCAACACCACCGCACCCCGACGAAGGTGCGCCGAACATCGTCGTTATGTTGATCGACGATTTGGGTTTCTCGCACTTTGGCTGCTTTGGTTCGGATCTCGTGACGCCCTCGATCGACGCGCTCGCCGCGAACGGACTTCGGTATTCGAATTTCCACGTCACGCCATTGTGTTCGCCTACTCGTGCCGCGCTGTTGACCGGGCGAAATCACCACAGCGTGGGGATGCGTGGCATCTCTAATTGGAGTTCAGGCTTTCCCAGCATGCGCGGCTCCATTTCGAATCACGCCACCACCATGGCCGAAGTACTTCGAGAGTCCGGTTACACCACTTTCGCGATTGGTAAATGGCATTTGGTGTCGATGGAGAACTCCTCATCGGCCGGACCCTTTGATCAGTGGCCGTTGCAGCGCGGCTTTGACCGGTACTACGGCTTCTTAGACGGAGAGACCGACCAGTTCGCTCCCGACTTGGTCTACGACAATCACCGAGTCGATCCTCCTCGCAGCGCCAGCGAGGGCTATCACGTCAGTGAAGACCTCGTTGACAAGGCCATCGAGTTCATTCACGACACGAAGTCAATTCGACCTGATCGACCCTTCTTCACCTACTTCGCCTTTGGCGCTACGCACGCGCCGCACCAGTCGCCGCCGTCGTACGTAGCGAAACACCGCGGTCGTTACGACGACGGCTGGGACGCGGCGAGAGAGCGGTGGTTTGCTCGTCAACAGGAGATGGGCTTACTTCCAAAGACAACCGAGTTGGCCCCGCGAAACGACGGCGTCGAAGCGTGGGACTCGCTACCAGAGAATCACCGAAAGTTGGCCAGCCGTCTCCAAGAGGCCTACGCCGCGTTTCTCGAACACACCGACGCACAGATCGGACGTTTCGTCGCCGAACTCGACGCAATGGGAGAGCTCGACAACACGCTGATCATGTTGATGAGCGACAACGGCGCAAGTCAAGAGGGCGGACCTTTTGGCATCTTGCACGAGATGAAGTACTTCAACTTCATTTTGGAGAGCCCCGACGAGGCCGTACTTCGACTCGACGACATTGGTGGCCCCCACAGCCATTCGAACTACCCGTGGGGGTGGGCGCAAGCTGGCAACACGCCCTTCAAGTGGTACAAGCAGAACACTCACGAAGGCGGCGTGCACGTGCCCCTCGTCGTGCACTGGCCCCAGGGCATCGCGGCCAAGGGCGAGATTCGCCACCAGTTCCACTACGTCACCGACGTCGCGCCGACGGTCTACGAAGCGGCTGGCGTGCGGGCACCGGAGATCTTTCGCGGCCTGGAACAGATGCCCATGGCGGGAGCGTCCCTCGGGTACACCTTTAGTGACGCTGACGCGAAGGATCAAAGGACGACCCAATACTTCGAGATGAGTGGCCATCGCGCGATGTACCACGAGGGTTGGAAAGCAGTCACCCGACACGCGCCCGGGGTGTCGTTCGACGACGATCGCTGGGAGCTGTATCACGTCGCGGTCGACCCTTCAGAGTGTCACGATCTGGCGAACGCCGAGCCCGAAACGCTCGCACGACTCATCGACCAGTGGTGGCACGAAGCCGAACGCTACGGAGCGCTTCCTCTGGATGATCGCTCCATAGAGCTCTTCGGAGCACGATTTCGCGATCATTCACCGCATCCGTTAAGTCGTCACTACACCTACTTACCGCCGCTTAGCCCGATCCCGCCCCAAGCTGCCGCGGGAATCGGCGGACGAAGCTGGGACTTAGTGGCGCGAGTCGATCGCCAGGAGGGCGGTGGTGGGGTCATCATGGCAACGGGCAACGAGAACGCCGGACTTTCTTTCTTCATTCACGATGATCGCCTGGTTTTTGACTACAACATCTTTGGCGATCACCACGTGCTCGTTTCCGACGCCAGCGTCCCTCCGGGGACGTCAACGCTTGGCGTTGAGTTTCGACGAGGCAAGAACGACGCCGACGTGACGTTGAAAGTGAACGGGGCAAGTGTCGGTGCGTTGCATCTGCCGTTCTTGATGCGGATCATCTCGAGTTCGGGTATGAGTATCGGACGCGACCACGCTTCGCCGGTCTCGACGTTCTACGAAGACGAATTCCCATTTGAAGGTCGCCTCGAGCGCGTGGACTTTCAATTGATCACGCAAGACCAACGTGAAGAACAAGCAACCGCTGCCCGCGAGGGCATGGCGCGACAGTAGGAGAGAAAATGGAACGACTGCGAACGTCCGACGAGCGCTTCGTTGGCTTACCAGACTTTCCCTTCGTCGCGAAGTACGCCAACGTCACCGACCCCACTGGTGGAGATCCGCTGCGCATGGCGTACCTCGACGAAGGTCCACGCGACGGCGCCGTCGTGGTGCTCTTGCACGGCGAACCCACGTGGTCGTTCCTATACCGTTTCATGATTCCAGGTCTCGTCGCTGCACATCGTCGCGTCGTTGTGCCCGACCTCATTGGATTCGGTCGTTCCGATAAACCGAGCAATCGTCGCGATTACACCTTCGCTCGCCAGGTCGAGTGGACGCGCGAACTGCTCTTCGATCACCTTGATCTGACCAACGTGACGTTCTTCGGACAAGACTGGGGCAGTCTTGTTGGACTTCGACTTATTGCAGAGCATCCAGACCGTTACGCGAACGTAGTCATTTCGAACGGGGGACTGCCGACCGGCGACGAGAATCCCAGTGAGGCGTTCTTGGCGTGGCAGGAGTTCTCCCAGAACGCGCCGGAGTTACCGATCGGGCGGATCATCTCGGGCGGTTGCGTGACACGACTCAGCGAAGAAGTAGTCGCGGCGTACGACGCACCCTTTCCTGATGAGTCCTACAAAGAGGGCGCCAGAGAGTTTCCAAAATTGGTGCCGACGTCGCCCGAGGATCCGGCCCATGACGCCAACGTTGCCGCGTGGGCGTCACTTGGAAAGTTCACGAAGCCGTTTTTGCTGTGCTTCTCCGACGGTGATCCAATTACGCATGGCGGCGACAAGAAGTTCCTGCGCGACGTACCCGGCACTAAAGGTCAAGCGCACACGACGATCGAAGGCGGCGGCCACTTCGTGCAAGAAGAGAAGGGTCCTGAGCTTTCGAAGGTGTTGAACTCGCTGCTCGGCGCGCGCTAGAAGTAGTTTTCTCCGAGCTCGTCGCTCCACTTCGCCACGCGAAGTTCACCGCGCGGCCCACTCCACGCGTAGACGGGCTTGATGTCAAATACTTGGGTGTCATTGATGGCGTCGAGACCTCTCACGACAATGGACCGCTTGTCCACCTTCTCGAGGGGGACGATCGAGAGCATCAAGCGATTCGGCCGGTCCTTATTACGCTGCGCGAAGATGCCGACGTCTGGCCACTCGTTGTTACCACGGGGGCTTCGGTGCCACGGCCCGGGGGGCACGTTTTGGGCGAGACCCGCGAAAAAGACAATCTCCACGTGTGAGAACTCGTTGAGCCCCACGAGCGACGCGCTCGGCACGTCATCGGCGAGTTCGATCGTTGAGATGAAGTCGTCCCAGTTATCGTCGATCATCTCGCGTCGTTCGTTGCGAACGAAGGCGATAGTGCGCATCAAGGGTTCCACCCGGACAATCTAGTGACCGACATCGTGGCTCCCACGGCCGGGTAAGTCGATCGTCGCCTGAAGGTATCGTTGAGCGTTCGAGAGAAGAAGAGATGGCTGAACTCACCTTTACCTACGGGACGATGGCCGCTGGCAAGTCGACGCTGGCGCTGCAGCTCTGCTGGCAGCTGCGAGAGGGGCGCAGCGACGTGGCGCTGTGGACTTTCGGCGATCGCAGCGCCGAAGGGATGGTCACGAGTCGCATCGGCATCGAGGCTGCGGCCGAAGCAATTGCGCCGGGCGTCAGCATCGAACTCTTCGCTGACGAGTTGCTCGCCCACGACGTAAAAATCCTCGTCATCGACGAGGCGCAGTTCGCCACTGTCGAACAAATCGATGAACTCGCTCGTCTCGTGGACGACTATGGGATCGACGTGCACGTCTTTGGTCTTTCGGCCGACTTTCTTCTCAATATTTTCCCCGCCTCTGCGCGGCTCTTCGCCATCGCCGACTGGGCCCACGAACTGCCCCTCACGTCGTCGTGTTGGTGTGGTCAGAAGGGACGGTGCAACGCGCGCGTCGTCAACGGCGTCGTCGCTCGCGCGGGGACGCAGTTCGTGACGGGCGACGTGAGTGAAGGGGCGGTCCACTACCAGGTGCTCTGTCGAGCGCACTATCGGCTTGGTCAGCTCGGCGCCAAGCAATAGCAAGTTCCTCTGAACGGACCAGGACGTCAAGTTTTCGCTTCACAATCACGGATTGAACGCTCGTCGTCGTGCACAATGAGTAGATGTCGATTGAGCAGCCTTCAACGCAAGCGCCCACCGCGAGCCCGAGCCCCGGCTCTCAGAGCCCTTGGGCAGTCTTCTCTGAGTGTCCCCACTGTGGATCGCCGCTCAGTGCCGAGCACGCGCACTTTCGCTGCACCAGTTGTGGTTGGCGCGACAGTTGTTGCGATTAATCGCTTATTTTTGTTGATTTTGAGGTAATTCTCTTTCATTTCACTTAGCCAGTTCTTGCACATCACACACCGTTTACTTTCCATTCCTAGGTTGCTTTTGGCAAAGCGTTCGAGCGTCGAATCGTCGAGTCAAAATGCATCACTTTCTTTAGGAGGAAAGTTCAGAATGAAGAAATCACTCAGGTCATTCGCAGCGATTTCACTCGCTGCGTCTGGTCTTCTTACTGTGGCGATATTGCCGGCGAGTGCGACCGCGAAAGCGAAAAGAATCACTTGCTACGAATTGACGACCACGGCGCTCAAGAGCAAATTGGTAACAACTAGAGCTTGTCCAAAGGGTTGGTCAAAGACCAAGCCCAGTTTGCAAGGCACCAACCTTTCGGGTGACATCGACCTGAAGGTACCTGGCAGCCAGACCGTGACCATCAACGGTTCGTCTTTCGACGCACCATTAGTTGGTGCGACGACGAGTGGCTCGACGGGTTACACCGCCGGCGGCCGTGTGTCATTCAGCGCGTACCCCGCGGCTGGATCGGGCACCGGACGTACGAGCATCGCTAACGGTTCAGTGAACATCGGCTTCTCCGACGTTCCCATGACCGCGGCGGCTGGCACGTTGCCCGCTGGCACCACCGAGTCGAACTTCGCACAGATCCCCTACGCGTTGGGTGGCGGCGTCGTGGGCTACAACCTCGGTGCTGGTCTAGACAACCTCAAGCTCACCGCTTCAGAGATTGCGCAGATTTACGACGGGAAGATCACGCTGTGGTCCGACGCCGCGATCGTTGCGACCAACGGTGGCGCGAGTTCCGCGGTCGGCAAGGCTCTGACGAACTTAGCGACCAACAACGAAGCTCGTAACACCATCAAGGTGCTGTACCGCAACGCGGGATCAGGTACTACTGAAGCCTTCACGTACTACTTGTACCAGGCCGGTAACTCGGGTCACGCGCCCAACGGCGGCAGTCCCATGGAGGGATCTGGCGCTGCGTGGGGTGCGACCAACATCAACGGTGTCGCGAACAACGCGGGCATGGCCCAAGGCATTGTCAACACGCTTGGTTCCATTGGTTACGTCGAGTACAGCTACGTGTTGATTCCAGGCAATGACGCCATTCAGGTGGCGCAGCTCCAGGACAAGAACGGCCAGTGGCTCAAGCCCAGCTTGACCAACATCGCCGCCGCCGCTGCGGCCGCCGGTTCAGGCCTTTCGACCACGAACTTCGCGATCACCTACGAGCCGGGCAACAACGTGTGGCCCTTCGCGACCTATAGCTGGGCCATCGTGCCAAAGGCACAGACCAGCGAGACGACGTGTGAAGCCATCACTAAATACCTGGACTGGGAGTCGCACTACGCCCAGAACAAGGTGGCCGGGGCAGAGGGGTACGTTCCACTACCCACCGCGGTACGCACGTACGCGCGCGCGCTGCTAAAGGAAATCACCGTCAACGGCACCGTGTGCGTTACCCAGAGTTCGTAGTTCATTAATCAACAAACGAGAGCAGGAGATTAGGCAGTTCACGGCATGACCCAGATACCTATCGACCTGCACCCCGACGACGAGGTGGTGGCGGAGTTCAACTCCGCCACCACCGTTCGTACGTGGTACCACTACGTGCTGCTGATTGGCGCGGCATTGTTCGCCTTGGTGAGCGTAGGTTTCGTAGGCACCATTTTCTGGAGCTCGCTTCCCGTCTGGCTGCACCATGGCGTGACCCTACTTACGGGGACGGGCTGGATTGGTCCGACGGGTCCCTTTGGTGGCGTCCCGATGATCACCGGGACGTTGGAGACCTCGATCATCGCGTTGGCCCTTGCAGTCGCCATTGGACTTGGTACGTCAATTGCCATCGTCTTCTTTATTCCTCGACGCATTCGTAACGTCGTGGCGACGTTGGTTGAACTCCTCGCCGCCGTCCCGAGCGTGGTGTACGGAATCTGGGGACTGATCGTGATCGCGCCGTGGATGGCGGTAACTGTCGATCCGTGGTTGAACTCGTGGCCCTTTGCGAAGGTCATCTTCGGTAACCCCGGTCAACAGTTCGGTGGTTCGCTCCTTTTGGCGTCAATCGTGCTCGGCGTCATGATTCTGCCTACCTTCGTCGCGATTAGCAGGGAAGTTATCTCTGTGGTCCCCCAAGACCTGATTGAAGCGAGCCTCTCGCTTGGCGCCACTCGTTGGCAAGTAATTCGTAACATAGTGCTGCCGACCGCCAAAATAGGTTTGTTCGGCGCTACGTTCTTGGCGTTAGCCAGAGCGACCGGTGAGACGATCGCGGTCGCGCTCGTGGCCGGTGGTGTCGCGAACGCTCAGTTTCACCTGCTCTATCCGGGTACGTCTATCGCGGCATGGATCGCGTTGACGTTCGGCGAGTCACAAGGCAAAGAGATCGCCGCGTTGATGGCGCTTGGCGTTCTCCTCATGCTCTTGAACTTCGGTTTCTCTCTTATTAGTCGTGCGCTGGTGAACCGTCAACGCAAATTGTTGGCACTCGTATGACCGACATCGTCGAGCTCGATGAGCCAATGGAGTCAGGTCACGAAATGCGTGACGAGATTCGTCGTATCTCGCACCGCACGCACGCCAGACGTGTTGCGGTGTCAAGGACGATGGTGGCGCTATGCAGCATTGCTCTGCTCATCGCTGCGGTGCCCCTTGTGTTCTTGCTGTACCAGTTGATTAAACAGGGCGCGCCCCAGCTCAACAAAGCATTCTTTACGACGTTGCCCTCAACGCCCACGTTGATTGCGCCCAACGTCACCGGCGGCGTGTCGAATGCCATCGTTGGCACGATCGCGCTCACCATTTATGCGTCCATTCTGGCAATACCTCTTGGTGTGTTGGTTGGCGTCTACCTCGCCGAGACGGAGTCGAAGATGGCGACGTCGTTGCGCATTATCGCCCAAACGATGGCCGGCGCGCCGTCGATTCTGATGGGACTATTCGCGTTTTCCTTTGTCGTTCACGACCTCCACATTGGTTTTTCGGCGATCGCTGGTTCGTTCGCGCTGGCCGTGTTGATGTTGCCAGTGATCGTTATCTCTTCGGAGATTGCGGTACGAAACGTGCCCAATTCGCTTCGAGAAGCGGGACTCGCGCTTGGAGCGAAACCTCACAGAGTCTCGATGCGCATTGTCTTGCCAACGGCACTGTCGGGCATCGTCACCGGAGCTCTCCTGGCGATCTCTCGCGCGGTGGGCGAGACCGCGCCGGTGCTACTGGTCATTGGCGGTGGCTTCATCAATGCGTGGCAGCCTTTCAACCCGGTGTCGGCGCTGCCGCTCGCGATCTATCAGAACGCGAAGTCCCAGTGGCCCAGCCAGCGAGCTCAAGTCTGGGGCGTCGCCTTAGTCCTGGTCGCGTTCGTGTTCGTACTCAGTCTCACCGCTCGAATTTGGGCTACAAGGAAGCAGCAGGTTAGAAACTAATGGAGCAAGAGATCATGGCAGACATTCAATCCAAGACCGAGACGGCCGAGTCGACTAGTCGTGGTCCTATCGCAATGCAGTTACGCGACGTGGCCGTGTCGTTTCACGGTCGCACCGCGGTTCGCAACTGCACGTTTGACGTGGCGAAAAACCGCGTGACGAGTCTGATCGGCCCCTCGGGCTCGGGCAAGACGACGTTGTTGCGCGCCTTGAATCGATTGCACGATCTCACGCCAGGCGCCAAGGTAACGGGCTCCATTCTCCTAGAAGGCGTCGACATCTACCGAGGCGATCTCACGGTCACGGAATTGCGCACTCGCGTCGGGATGGTCTTTCAACGTCCGAATCCCTTTCCCACGATGTCGATCTACGACAACGCGGTGTCGGGACTGCGCTTCAACGGCATCAAGAAGAAGGCATTGCTCGACGAAGCTGCGGAGTCGTCGTTGCGATCGGCCGCACTGTGGGACTCGGTGTCGTCGCGCTTGAAGGTTCCCGCGTCAAATCTCTCGGGTGGCGAACAGCAGCGTCTATGCATTGCGCGCGCGCTCGCCCTCGATCCCGAAGTGCTTCTGATGGACGAGCCCACCTCGGCGCTCGACCCCGTCGCGACCTTGCGAATTGAAGAACTTATGACGAGTCTGAAGAGTCGCGTGACGGTGATTATCGTGACCCACAACATGCAACAAGCCGCTCGCATCTCTGACGACTGCGCGTTCTTGTTGATGGGCGAGGACCGCGCCGGTGAACTCATCGAATTCGACACCACCGAAAAGATTTTCAACAATCCTGATGACTCACGAACCTTGGACTACACCCTTGGTCGCTTTGGTTGAGTAAACCTCGCTGTCGTTAGGCGTGAAAGACTACTCAGAGGAACGCATAGGGGGATCCGTCGTGGCAAAGGAACTGTGGCAAGAGTCGGCTTCGTCGTTGGCGCAACTCATTCGAAGCGGCGAAACCTCGTCGCGTGAAGTCGCCGAGGCTCACCTAGAGCGCATCAACGCCGTCAATGCGTCAATCAACGCTGTTGTTGAAGTGCGCCCCGAGGAAGTACTCGAAGAAGCCGACGCCGCGGACGCCAAGATGAAGGCCGGTGGTCCACTCGGTGCTCTACACGGCGTGCCCTTTAGCGTCAAGATAAATCTCGACGTCACGGGTTACGCCACGTCCGAAGGTTCGATGGCCCTCAAAGACTTCATGGCGAGCGCCGACGCGCCAATCGTCGAAAAGATGCGTGACGCTGGCGCCGTCGTGCTCGCGCGCACCAACATGCCCGATCTCGGACTTCGCGTCAACGCGGAGTCGTCGCTGTACGGCGCAACGCACAATCCTTGGAAACACGGCTACACCGCGGGCGGCTCGTCGGGCGGCGAGGCGGCCGCGATCGCGTCGGGCATGAGTCCCATTGGTCTGGGTAACGACATCGGCGGATCGCTCCGCAATCCCGCGTACTGCTGTGGCGTCGTTTCCATCAAACCCTCACGGGGACGTGTGGCCCAAGGCAACCCGAGCGCGACCTTTGAGATGGCCATCAACGCCCAGGTCATGCTCGCCGATGGCGTGCTCGCTCGACACGTGGGTGACGTGCGACGCGGCCTCGAGGTCGTGATGGGCGCACACCGCGGCGACCCTCAGTCCATCGACGCACCCCTGCACGGTCGACCGGTCTCCAAGCGTGTCGCGCTGGTGACAGAACCGATTGGTGGCGAAACCAATAAGGACGTTGCCGAGGGCGTGCGCATAGCTGGGCGGGCCCTGGAGGCCGCTGGGTATGACGTAGAAGAGGTGGAAGTGCCGATGCTCTTTGAGGCCTACTTGTCTTGGAGCGAACTGATGATGACGAGTCTCGCGGTAGCGATGCCTCGGATTGAACCTTTCATGGGCGAGGGTGGTCGGCGATTCCTTGAACTGGCCTTTGTTGAGTTTCCTCCCGCGACGCCCGAGTCGATGTCGTTGATGTTCGAGAGTCGATACCGCGTCGCGCGGGCGTGGCGCGAATTCTTGACGACGTATCCCTTGATCGTTGGTCCGACGTGGACCCAACCGCCCTTCGAACTGGGCTTTGACATACAAGACCACGAGTCCGCCATGAAAGTCGTAGAGCTCTTTCGCTTCATACTACCCGCCAACATTCTCGGACTTCCGGCGGCGTGCGTGCCAACGGGCGTCGCGAACGGACTGCCGACCGGGGCCCAGATCATTGGCGATCTCTTTCGCGAGGATCTCTGTCTCAACGCCGCCGAAGCCATTGAACAAGCGGTCGGGGTACTGACTCCGATTGATCCGCGCCCCTAACACGTGACAGTTACGATTCGCCCGATCAACCAACACGATGTACGAGCGGCGTCGCTGGTGGTGCGAGGCGGGTCTCTCACGCCCGACCTTGAAGATGAGAACGACGTCGACGCCTACTGGGGCGCCGTTGAGACAACGCGTCGACAAGACGGCGACGTCTTGGTCGCCGACGTTGACGGTGAGGTTGTGGGCGTCTGTCAAGTCATTGTCTTTCAACACTTCCAGCACACCGGTGGGTGGTGCTGTGAACTCGAGAGCGTGCACGTTCGAAGCGATCGGCGCGCAGAAGGGATTGGCACGATGCTTCTCCTCGCCGCCGAAGCGCTCGCTCGCGAGCGCGGTTGTTACCGAGTGCAGTTGACGAGCCGTAACGTCCGAGAAGACGCGCACCGCTTCTACCTCGCGAACGGTTTTGAACTGACGAGCCAAGGCTTCAAGAAGACGCTCTAAACGTCGAGTACCTCACGTAGTTCGCCGTCGTCAACGTCAAAGACGAAGCCACGAATCTCGGTGTCGTCTACCAGGGGGCTTTCGCGAAGCGTCGCCACGGTGGCACGAACGTCGACCTCGACGTCGTCGTAGGCGCCGAGCCGAAAAGGAGGCCGCACGCCAAATTGAGCGGTGAACTGCGCCTGGAGGGCCGCTTCGTCGAACGATTCGAGTCCACAGCGCGTGTGGTGAATGACCATGACCGAGCGCGTCTCTAGTAATCGTTGGCTAAGCAGCAGCGAACGGATCGCGTCGTCGGTCGCGAGTCCGCCGGCGTTTCGAATCAGGTGCACGTCGCCGAGGTCAAGCCCGAGCGCGCCAAAGAGATCGAGTCGTGAGTCCATGCAGGTAAGCACCGCGAGATGCAAGCGAGGGGTGGTGGGCATTTCACGGTGACCGTGGGACGTGACGTACGCATGGTTGTGCAATAGAAGTTCATCGATGACACTCACGAAGCCATCTTAGGAAATTGTGTTCTTGATAACTGCTCCGCGACGTAGTGAGTACGCTTCGCTACGGAGGTGACTATGGACCACATGGATGAGATTCGAGAGGAACTTCGTCAACCGTCGCGCGATTTGTACGGACTAATTCCTGACGTCATGAAGGGATACGTCGAGTTGTCGTCGGCCGCGATGGCCAGTGGAGAACTCTCCAGCGCGGTGAAAGAACTCCTCGCTACGGCCATTGCGATAACGAGAGAGTGCGACGGTTGTATCGTCGCGCACACCAGAGGCGCCGTGCGCGCGGGCGTCACGCGCCAACAGCTCGCCGAGGTGATTGGCGTAGCGATCGCGATGAACGGTGGACCCGGCACCGTGTGGGGGCCGAGAGCGCTTCGATCGTTTGACGAGGCGTTGGCGGCGCGATAGGCCTAAAAGCTATAGGGCAAATGTTTGATGCCGTTGATAAAGCTCGACGCCAGTTGGTCGGGCGGGCCCGTTGGATGAATGGACGGCGTGCGGGCGAGGAGTTCACGCCACATCACCGTGATCTCGCGACGTGCCAGATGCGCGCCTAAGCAGAAGTGTGGTCCGGGCGCGCCGAAGCCGTAGTGATCGTTGGGCGTGCGCGCAATGTCAAAGACGTAGGGATTCTCGAAGACCTCTTCGTCTCGGTTGGCCGAGTTGTAATACAAGACCACTTTGTCGCCAGCCTTGAGGTCGACCCCCGAGAGGGTGTGGTCAACGGCGAGGGTGCGACGCATCCAGATGACGGGTGAGGCCCAGCGCACAATCTCTTCGGTGGCGGTCTTGGCGTGTGTCTCGTACTCGTCTACGAGACGTCGTTGTTGGTCGGGGTACTCGCCGAAGGCGTGCAGCGCGTGGGCGATGGCCGTGCGGGTGGTTTCGTTGCCGGCCGTCACGAGTAAGACGAAGAATGACGCCAGTTCTTGTTGGGTCAGCTTCTCCGATTCAATCTCGGCGTTCACGAGTGCGCTGGTGATGTCGTCAATCGGTTGATCGACGCGGTACTTGCCGAGCTCTTCCATGATGGCGGTCAACGTGGCGCCCGCTTCAAGGAAGGCCATGACGGGGTCGGTGCCTTCGGGAATGAATTCGGGGTCGCCGTTCGAGAGAATGATGTTCGAACAGTGCAGTACCGTGGCGAACTCGCTTCGCGGCACGCCCATCATCGAGCAGATGATCTCCAAAGGAAACGGTGCCGCGACGTCGGCGATGAAGTCCCCGGTGCCCTGTTTCCTAGCCTCGTTGATGATCTCGTCGGCGACGCGTTCGATGGACTCTTCGATTGCGCGAACGTTTCTCGGATTGAACGCGTTCGACACGATGCGGCGCAGGCGAGCGTGTTTGGGGTTGTCCGTAGAGATCATGCCCGAGAAGTACTCGACCATCTCGACGGGCAGGTCGAGCAGTGACACGGCCCCTGGACCCGAGAGAAAGACCTCGGGGTGGCGCGAGGCGTCGGCGACGTCCTTGTAGCGCGTCAGGGCGTAGTACCCAGTGCCCTTTGGGAATTCGATCGAAGAGCCCTCGAGGATCGGCTCTTCGAAGTGGCGAATGGGCTGCTCGTGGCGAAGGGTGGCAAACGCGCCGTCGCGCTCTGAGTACGGGCGGCGCCAGAACGCCATGTCCGAAAGGTCGATCTCCTCAACGCGCAGCGAGCTCGTTGGTTCATTCATGTGGTTCATCGTAGTGACAAAGCATTCGGGCACGAAGGGTGACTTTCACGGCAGACTGTAGGGGTGGAACTCAGTGATCAAGAACGAGCGAGTCGTCTCTCAGCGTTGAATGCGCTGTTGGATCTGATGCGCCCTTCGGTGCAAGCCGACGGCGGGGACCTCGTGTTGCTTCGTTGCGACGTCGAGACCGGGGTCGTCGAAGTACAGCTCCAGGGCGCGTGTTCGAGTTGTGCGATCTCCTCGGACACCCTCCAAGGTGGTGTGACGCGAATCTTGACGGATCGCCTCAAGTGGGTGACCGAGGTGATCGGTGGGGTCGACGAGTCAATGGACCCCGAAGACTCGTCACTACTTGGCACTGGCGCCTACGTTCCTCGCTATCGCCAACTCTAAATATCGCGCGCTACAGCGAGGCGGGTAGCGCGACGCCGCTCAGCTGCTCGGCCACGTCCCACAGTCGCTTCGCCGTGGTGAGGTTGCGCGCGGACCTCGGTGGGCGAACCAGCGCCGCTGGGCCAACCATGCCAAAGAGACGACTCGGTCCGTAGTAACTGCCAGCGAGTGCGTCGGGGCTCGTCGACGCGACGAGCAGCGGTTCAGTGCCCGGTTCGACGCCCTGCGAGGGAAGAAACATGATCCTCGTCATCCACGACGGGCGTGGTTGCTTCTTGCCCAGACTCGTTCCGGCGAGGAGCAGATTAGTCCGCGTGAATCCCGGATGTGCGGCGTTACTTACGAGGTCCCACCTACGTTGACCGGCGACGACCGCTAGCTGTTGGGCGAACAGCAGATCCGCCAATTTGGATTGGGCGTAGGTGAGGTAGGGGACGTAGCGACGCGTGTGCTGTATGTCGTTGAATCGAATGGTGCCCATGGCGGCGGCGTTGCTACTCATGGTCGTGACACGAGACGCGGGCGTCGCCAAGAGCAAGGGCAAGAGTCGCAAGGTGAGCGCGAACGGTCCAAGAAAGTTGGTGGCGAGCTGAAGTTCGACACCGTCAGCGCTGAGAAAACGCTTGGGCGGGGCCATTACGCCCGCGTTGTTCACTAAGAGGTTGAGTTCTTGGTGGTGGGCGAGCATCGAATCGGCGAACTCTTTCACTGAAGTGAGATCAGCAAGGTCGAGGCGCCGCACGTCGATTTGGGCACCTGGAATCGCGGCGAGGATCTCGTCGCGCGCCCTTTCACCCTTTTCCAGAGAGCGAACGGCCATGATGACGTGCGCGCCGGCGCCCGCGAGTTTGCGCGCCGCCTCTTTTCCCGTGCCGCTGTTTGATCCCGTGACGACAACCGTCTTTCCGGTTTGACTGGGAACGTTGTACACCGCGGCTCCTTGAGTGGAGTGACGAAGGCGGTCACTTCAGTGTTCAGCGTAACGGCCCGTCGAATTTCGTTACTGGGAGATACGGGCACGCGCTGGTGAGTGTGGTGGTTCGTGAGCCTCACGTACGGTACTTTTGTCGTTTCTGAGTAGCGGGGGTCACGCTCGTCGAGTTACCTAGTATTATTTAGTTAGGAGAACTAATGAATGTAACGATGAACGATACAGCCGCCCGCCTACGTCGAGCGATCACCCGGATGAACCGGAAACTTCGTTACACCTCGTTGAGCGGCGTCACGCCAGCTCAGGCTTCGATGTTGGCGTCCATTGAACAGCACGAAAGTCCCTCCCTTGGCGACCTCGCTCTAGCAGAACAGATTCAGCCCCCCTCGGTGACGCGCCTCGTGAAGGACCTAGAAGAGGCCGGTTTGATCGGCACGATGGTCGACCCACTCGATCGACGCTGCACGCGTGTCGCGCTGACCGCCCTCGGTCGTAAGGAACTCAACGTCATTCGCCAACGAAAGACGGAGTTCCTCGAGCGCAAGCTCCTCGCGCTCTCGACGAGTGACCAACGCCGAGTTGAGGAGTTAGCGTCATTTCTCGAAGTGTTGTTGGAGGACGAATGAGTTTGATGACGCGAGGAGAGTCGCGAACGTTCGCGGCGCTAAAGGTCCGAAACTTTCGTCTTTACTGCATTGGCCAACTGATCTCCGTGTCGGGAACGTGGATGCAGTCCCTAGCCCAAGGTTGGCTGGTGTTGCAGATCACGGGTTCATCGGTAGACCTGGGCATCGCAATAGCGCTGCAGTACGTGCCAATGTTGCTCGCGGGATCCTACGGCGGTCTGATCGCTGATCGACACGAGAAGCGCCGCATTCTCTACTTCACCCAGACCTCAGCTGGACTGTTGGCCCTGCTGCTGGGCATTTTGGTCTCACTACACCACGTGACCGTCGTGAGCGTGTACGTTATTGCCTTTGGTTTGGGCATCGTTAACCTCTTCGACGTGCCCGCGCGCCAGGCTTTTGTGCAAGAGATGGTGGGCCGTGACCTGATCGCCAACGCCGTGAGTCTGAACTCGGTCTTGATGAACGCCGGTCGCTTGATCGGCCCAGGCATCGCGGCCGGTTTTATCGCCGTCGTCGGCACGGCGACGTGCTTTTACGCCAACGCGGGCTCGTTCGTCGCGGTGCTCGTGGCGCTCGCGCTGATGAAAAGTGCTGAGTTCTTGCCCATGCGCACCGTTGATCGTGAGAAGGGTCAACTGCGCCTTGGTCTCAAATACGCCTTCACGACGCCAGTACTTAGAAACGTCATCATCGCCGTAGCGGTAGTTGGTACGTTCGCGTACAACTTCACGGTCACCCTGCCGTTGCTCGCGCGCATCACGTTCCACGAGACGTCCGCGGCCCACTACGGCATCATGATGGGGGCAATGGGACTGGGCGCCGTCATCGGTGGACTTATTGTGGCGCGCCGCGGCCGCCCTACCCCCAGGATGCTGGCCTTTTTGATGCTGGGCTTTGGGCTCTTCATGACGCTCAGTGCTTTCGCGCCCACGGTGACCTTGGCGGAGATCGCCCTGATTCCCACCGGTGCCTTTTCCATCGCGCTCATTGCGACGGCGAATTCGCTACTGCAGTTGAATTCGATCGAGCAGATGCGAGGACGCGTTATGAGTCTCTATAGCATCGCGTTCTTGGGAACGACACCAGTCGGCGCGCCACTCGTTGGGCTCGTCGTTGCGTGGTCGAACCCGCGGCTCGGCATCTTTATGGGCGCGGCATTCGCAACGTTGACGGGTCTAGGGCTGTTACTTCAACAGCGCCAACACGTTCGTCGCTCGAACGTGTTGGTGAGCGTCTAGGCGTTTGGAACTTTGGGCTCTTTGGGGAGACCGAGTGCTCGTTCGCCAATGATGTTGCGCTGGATCTCCGCGGTACCACCCCAGATGGTCTCGGAGCGCGAGAAAAAGAACGACGCCTGAATTTCCGACACCGGGTAGTCGGCTCGTCCGCGCCGCAGTCCCGCCAGCGCCCCTTCTATGGGGCCCTTGCCGGTGAGAATCTGTGCCTCCATGCCGAGTAAATCGATGGCGAGTTCCATTGTCGAACGGTGCGCTTCGGACCAGAACATCTTGTTGCACGCACCAAGGAGCGCCGCGTTGTGCGTGCCGTTTAGTGCGTCGGTTAGTGAACGATAGCCATTGATCTCCATGATCTTGACTTTGGACCAGGCCTTCACGAGCGCGTCGCGCACGAGCGCGTCGTCGTTCTTGTGTACGCGCGTAGCTTCGCTGACGATCAACTCCCACTCCTTTAAGAAGCGGCGATAGCCGGTGGTTGACGACGAGCCTCGCTCGAAGCCAAGCGTCGTCATGGCGACTTTCCACCCGTTGTTCACGCCGCCAACGACGTTGCCCTTCGAGCAGCGTGCGTTAGTGAAGAAGACTTCGTTGAACTCTGCTGATCCGTCGACTTGGGTGATTGGGCGAATGTCCACTCCTTCTTGGTGCATGGGGACCAAGAGGTAACTGATGCCGGCGTGTTGTGGCGCGTCGGGGTCCGTGCGCGTGAGGAGGAATACGTAGTCGGCGTGTTGCGCCTGGGTCGTCCATACCTTTTGACCGTTGATGACCCACTCGTCACCGTCGAGCACGGCCGTAGTCTTCAAACTCGCTAAGTCCGAGCCCGAGTCCGGCTCGGAGAACCCCTGACACCAGGCGATCGTGCCCTGCAAGATCCCCGGGATGAACTCTTTCTTTTGTTCGTCTGTGCCCCACTGGAGAATCGTCGGACCGACCAAAGTGTCACCAAAGAAGTCGGCGCGCATCGGCGAGTTGGCCTTGGCGAACTCCTCGTTCAACACGACTTGGTCCATCAAGGCGAGTCCTTTGCCGCCGTACTCAACGGGCCAGCCGGCACAGATCCATCCGCCGGCAAAGAGCTTCGCGGTCCAGGTGTCGTTGAACGCCTTGCGTTCCTCGCTCGTCATCGAAAAGTTCGGATCGAACCAGCCCGCGGGTAGGTTCTCCTCGAGCCAGGTGCGGATCTCCTTGCGGAAGGTCTCAGCTTCTTGGGGGTAGGTCAAATCCATAGATGAAAGCGTAGTCACTGTGCCCAGCGCCCTTTGGGGCCATTTGTGCCCCCTCGGGAATTGGGGGAGAATAGTAGACCGAAACGAATAAGAAAGTTGTCCATTGCCCCGCACCGTTCGCCAAACCATCGCCGACACCAAGGCGTCGTGGGCACTCAGCCGTTCAATCACCCTGCCCGGGCACGTCCCGCCCCGGGCCGCCGAACCCGGGAAATCTCGCGTCGCGTTCTTGATCTACCGCGGCAACCCTCGCTGCGGTGGTCAGGGGGTTTACACCCGTCACCTGACCCGTGAGCTCGTGGCGCTCGGCCATAGCGTCGAGGTCTTCGCCGGTCCGCCCTGGCCCGAACTTGACGACGGCGTTGGTTTTACGCCCGTTCGAAGTCTCGATCTCTACCGCGACCCCGATCCCTTTCGGATACCTGCGCGTTCTGAGTTCACGTCGCTCGCGGACGTCGCGGAGTTTGGTGTCATGTTGAGCGCGGGCTTTGGCGAACCACTCGCGTACTCAATGCGCATCGCAAAGTTGCTCAAGTCCCGACGGAGCGACTTCGACATCATTCACGACAACCAGTGTCTGGGGCCGGGCATCTTGCGTCTACACAAGCGAGGCTGGCCACTTCTCGTGACGTTGCATCACCCAATCACGGTGGACCGATCGATCGCGCTCGACCACGCCGAGACGTTCTGGAATCGCGTGACGACCCGTCGCTGGTTCGGGTTCTTGCGCATGCAAGTGCGCGTCGTGAAGCGTCTTCCCGCAGTGTTGACGGTGTCACACAACTCCAAGACCGACATCAACGCCCAGATGGGTGTTGCGCTCGAACGCTTGACCGTCGTGCCGGTGGGCGTTGACCACCAGGTCTTCAAGCCCTACGACGACGTCGTGAAAAAAAGGGGCCGCCTTATGGTCACGTCCAGTAGTGACGTGCCGATGAAGGGACTCGTGCCACTGCTCGAAGCGGTCGCCAAGTTACGCGCCGAGCGCGACATCGAACTCGTCGTGATTGGTCAACCAAAGCCAAAGGGCCGCGTCGCGAATGCGATGGAGCGACTCGGCCTCAACGACATCGTGACTACTGTCACTGGCGTGAGTGACGAAGAACTCGCGCGACTTTACGGCGAGGCGGAAGTGGCGATCGTTCCCAGTCTCTACGAAGGATTCTCCCTGCCGGCGATCGAGGCGATGAGCTGTGGAGTGCCGGTCGTCGCGACGACCGGTGGCGCGCTGCCCGAGGTCGTGGGTGTGAGTGGCGAGACCGGACTGTTGGTCGAGCCCAACGACCCCGACGCGCTCGCCGCCGCCATCTCTCGGCTCTTGGATGACCAAGCGTTGCGCGATTCTCTTGGTCGCAAAGGCCGACAGCGCGTCATTGAGCGATTCACGTGGGGGGTAACCGCGCGCGGGACGGCGGCTTGTTACGACGCCATTTTGAGCGGACGTCCACTTCCCGACTCGGTGATCTTTAACTGATGTTGACCGCAAAGTATGAACAACTTGGCCTGAAGTCTGGCGACAAGATCCTCGATCTGGGCTGTGGCTTTGGACGCCACGCGTTCGAAGCGGCACGCCGGGGCGCGAGCGTCGTGGCGCTTGACGCGGGACGTGACGAGGTTGAAGGCGTCGCCAACATGTTTGCCGCGATGGTCGAGGCGGGTGAGTTAACCAAAGGATCCCTGCACGCGACTACCGTTCAGGGAGACGCTTTGCACCTGCCATTTCCCGATGGCTCCTTCGACCGAGTGATCTGCTCTGAAGTGCTCGAGCACATTCCCGACGACCGCAGCGCTATGCAGGAGCTAGCGCGTGTGTTGCGTCCGGGGGGCACCATGGCAATCACCGTGCCGCGCTTTGGACCCGAGCTCGTCAATTGGGCGCTCTCAGATGAGTACCACAACGTGCCCGGCGGTCATATCCGCATCTACCGTCGCTCCGTGCTCACCGAGCGACTCCGTTCGACGGGCCTCGTAGTGACGGGACACCACTACGCCCACGGTCTGCACAGCCCCTACTGGTGGTTGAAGTGTTTCGTTGGCACGACGAACGACGAGCACCGACTCGTGAAGCTCTACCACCGACTACTGGTGTGGGACATCATGAAAGCGCCAGCCTTGACGCGTGGCGCTGAACGCGTGCTCTCGCCGCTGATGGGCAAGTCCGTTGTTGTGTACCTAGTGAAGCCCCAGTGAGGGCGACCACGAGCTCGCTCGGGGGCGTGCCCGGGGTGCTGTCGAGCGAAGAGTTGGCGGCAACTGCCAGTTACCTTGCGTCGTTGCAGCTGGCGAGCGGACAGATTCCTTGGTTCGTCGGGGGTCACAGCGATCCGTGGAATCACGTCGAAGTGGCGATGGCGCTTACGATCAGTGGTTACCTTAACGAAGCACGTGCGGCGTATCAGTGGTTGGCCGTGAATCAACTCGGCGACGGCAGTTGGTTCAACTACTACGTGGGCAATCGCGTCAAAGACGCGCGACTCGACACCAACGTCTGTGCCTACGTCGCGGCCGGGCTCTACCACTACCTCTTGGCCACTGACGACATCGACTTCGTCGCAGAACTCTGGCCCGTTGTTGAACTCGCACTCGAGTTCGTGTTGCGTTGGCAGCTCGACGACGGCACGATCCGTTGGTCGCTCGACGCCCAGGGACGTCCCGAGTCTTACGCGTTGTTGACGGGCTCGTCGTCGATCTTTCACTCACTGTGCTGTGGCGTGGCGCTCGCTGAACGACTCGACCACGCCAAGCCCGAGTGGGAACTCGCCGCGGGGCGACTGGGCCACGCGGTCGCCCATCACCCCGGCGCCTTCGCGCCCAAGAACGAGTTCGCTATGGACTGGTACTACCCGATCTTCTCGGGCGCTCTTCAAGGAGAAGCCGGCGAGAAGAGAATCGACGATGGCTGGGAGCGTCACGTGATGGACGACCTTGGCGTACGATGCGTGTCGACGAACGACTGGGTGACGGCTGCTGAAACCGCCGAGTGCGTGCTCTCGCTCGACGCCCTCGGTCTGACGAATCGTGCGCTGGATCTCTTTACGTGCACGCAACTGCACCGACGAGGCGACGGCGCCTATTGGACGGGCATCGCCTACCCAGACCGCGTCACGTTTCCCGATCGCGAGACGACCTCCTACACCGCAGGGGCAGTATTGCTCGCCGCGGACGCACTGAGTTCATCGACGAGGGCGGCCGGTCTCTTTCGCCACGACGGGCTGGCCGCGCCGCTCGATCTCGCCGAGCCGGGTTGTCCGCTGCGTCGTTAGCTGGCGCGGATGAGAACTCGCAGCGATCCCTCGCCTTCGTTCTCTACTTCGACGAAATGCCCACTTTCGAGCGCGGCGAGATAGATCTCATAGGGCGCCTGGCCGCCGTCGCGGGGATGCTCAAAGACGTCGTGAATCGCGAGTAGTCCCGTTGGCACGATCTTGGGCGCCCACGCTTCGTAGTCAGCCCAGGCCACGTCGTGCGCGTGGCCCCCGTCGATGAACACGATGTCGAGAGGTTGCGAAAAGTGAGCAGCGACAATTTGTGAGTCGCCGACGAGTCCAATCACTGTTCGCTCCAGTTGGGCTTCAGCGATGGTTCGTTGCCACGTCGGCAACGTATTGAGTCGCCCGTCCGCGGGATCGACGAGCGAGGAATCAAAGTGTTCCCAGCCCTCTTGGTTCTCTTCGCTGCCGTGGTGATGATCGAGTGAATAGAGGACGCTGTTCGTCTCTTCGGCCGCGGCGCCGAGGTACAGAGCGGATTTTCCGCACCACGCACCGACTTCGAGCCACGTTCCGGCGGGTACGCGCTCGCCGAGCGAGCGCGCGAGCTGAAACAATGCGAGGCCTTCGTCACGGGGCATGAAGCCCTGTGCTCGCTCGGCGAGCGCAAGAAGCTCGTCGCGTCGCCTCACTTGATCACCAGCGTGATCAGGGTATAGACACCGAGCGCGACGAAGATCGTGCCGCCCACGCGGCGAATCCACTCGAGCGGCATGACGCGCTGGAGCAGTTGACCGCCATAGGCCCCAAGAAACGTCACGCTGATGAGCGCGATCGACCCGGCGAGAAAGACCTCGAGGGGTTGGTGCGTTCTGACGGAGAAGCTCGCTGCTTGGATCTGCGAGAGATCGCCGAACTCGCTGATAAAGATGACGCTAAAGGCCGTCGCGATCTCCTTGGGTCGTGACGACGGGCGCTCACTCATCGCTTCGCGTTCGCCCAACTCTTTCTCTCGGGACTCCTTTGACAACAAAAGGTACCCGCCGCCGCCCAAAAAGGTCGCCGCCACGATGAGGTCCTTGAGGGTCGCGGGTAACAAGGACAGAAGTCCGGCCGCGCCCACGGCGATACCCATCTGCACGACGAAGGCGCTCGACGCGCCCAGAACGATCGACGATGGACGCGCGCGCGTGCTCATGACGATCATGGCGATCATCGTTTTGTCGGGTAACTCAATGAGGAACATCAGGGCGAAGATGCCCAGGAACGCCCCGACGTTCACGTTCGAACTTAGAACTGTTGGCGCATAGCCGCCGCGAAGGCAAGTCCCACGCGCATCCGCTCGATCGCCTGTTCGACGGTGCGCTGCTCACCCGCCAGTGGGTGCTCGGTGTGGAATTTTTCTACTTCATTAGCGAAGGCTTCGTCTTTGATGTACGTCGGCACACCGAGGGTGAGACGCGATAGCGAGTTCTGCGGGAACTTTTCTGAAGCCTCGTCCCAACGTTTCGTGAAGTACTTCCACACCGTGGGTCCCGTCTTTGGGTTACGCGACAAAATCCCGAGTACGATCGCCGAGTCTTGACTGCGGAACTCGCTGAAGCACTTTTCGGCCGCGTCGAGCGCGACGCGCTCTTCGCTGAATCCGCCGAGTCCGTACCACTGGTAACGCTGCGCGTCCTGGGGTGTCGCGGCGTGACGGTAACGCTCGAGGAAGATCTCGTAGTCGCCCGGGCGGTCCTGGCGCGCGACGATCTGCAGGATTGACCGCGCAAGGTTGCCGTCGAGGTCATTCGCCTCGAAGCGCTTTACCGCCTCTTCTTGGATGGCTCGGTCGTCACCGATCGTGCCGAGCACGCCGAGCACGACCGAGCGCACCTGAGGTGTCAGCTCACTCTCGCCCGGAACGCTGTCCCAACCGAGTCGAGCGAACTGCGGCGTGAAGAGGTGACGTACTACCTTCACGAAGCCCTCTCGCTGGTTGGGCTCTAACGCTCGATCGATGTAATCAAGCGCACTCGCGACGGTGGCCCACGGAGTCGGCTCGTCCTGATCGCCGAGCCCCCGGGCAATGGCGAGAAAGTCCTGCCACGTAATCTGCCCGGCGAGGAGCGAGGCCCAACTGTCGGCGAGGAGTGTCGCTCGCTCTAGCTCTTCAAGCTCGTCGATGTGACTGGCCAACGCCGCAAGTTCGGCCTTGCCGTAGCGCGAGCGAAACACGCCCGAGCCGCCCGCGTTCAAGACAACGGGCGCGGCGTCGCTAACGTTGATCGGCTTGTCGATTAGCAGGTGGCGACTGGTCTCGCCGCCACTCAGTGAGCGCGTCAGCACGGGCACCATCCACAACGAACCAATGGCGCTCTCGCCCTTGGCCTTGCCGTAGGAGAAGGGCTGCTGGGTCAATTCGCCGTTGGCGAGTGTGACGAGCGGGTGGCCCCCCTGGAGAATCCAAGTGTTCATCACGTCGCGCACGGGTTGTTTCGAGATCTCTTCGAGCGCGTCCCAGAGGTCGGTCGTGACGGTGTTGGCGTAGCTGTGCTTGGTCAGGTAGAGACGGATTCCGTCGCGAAACGTCTCTTCACCCAAGTACTGCTCGAGCATGCGAAGAACCGAGCCACCTTTTTCGTACGTGAGAACGTCGAACATGCCGCGCGTGTCGTCTGGTGAGATCACTTCGTACTCGATGGGTCGCGTCGAGTGAAGTCCGTCGGTTTGCAAAGCGGCGTCGCGGTCGACGCCAAAGCTGACCCACATCTTCCACTGCGGGCGAAAGGCGTTGGTGCAGAGGATCTGCATGAACGTGGCGAAGGCTTCGTTGAGCCAGATGCCTTCCCACCACTCCATGGTGACGAGGTCGCCGAACCACATGTGGGCGATCTCGTGGGCCACCACTTCAGCGATGCGCTGCATCTCGGCGAGGGAGGCTTCACTCGGGTCAACGAGTAACGCCGTCTCGCGGTACGTAATGCAACCAAGGTTTTCCATCGCGCCAAAAGCGAAGTCGGGGATGGCGACCATGTCGAGTTTGTCGCCGGGGTAGGGAATGTTGAAGTAGTTGGAGAAGAAGCGCAGCGCGAAGGCGCCCGATTCGAGCGCGAGTCCCGCCAAGTGGCCCTTACCAATGGGGTAGACGATGCGCAGCGGCACGCCGTCGACGTCGACTTCCGCGGTCTCCTCGAAGGGTCCCACAATGAACGCGACGAGGTAGGTCGACATCTTCATGGTGGGCGTGTAGCTCACCGTGCGGTGTCCATTGCCGAGGTCGGTGTCGGACGCGACGGGTGAGTTTGAATACGCCGCCAAGTGACTGGGGATCGTGAGATTGACTTGGTACGTTGCCTTGAAAGCCGGCTCGTCCCAGCAGGGGAAGGCGCGACGTGCGTCCGAGTGTTCGAACTGCGTGGTCGCAATAGTGTGGCTGACGCCCTCGTTGTCGGTGAACGTAGAGCGGTAGAAGCCCTGGAGTTGATCGTTCAAGATACCGTCGAACGCAATCTCGAGAACGGCTGGACCGGCGGGAAGTTCGCGATCGAACACGAACGTCACGGTTTCGTAGGTTGCGTCGAGACGGTGCTCTTGGGAGCGGTAGCTCGTGCCGTCGGCACTGATCGTCGCCGCGCCGAGTTCGAGTTCAACGGCGTGAAGGGTCAGTTCACTCACTGATTCGTTGATCTCGACGTCGATCTCGACGCGTCCGGCGAAGGTGAACGCCTCGAGGTCGGGGGTCAAGAAGATTCGATAGGCCGAGGGAACGACACTTCGGGCGAGACGATAGGGGTTGGAAGATGTAGTCATTAATAGCAACCTTAGGTGGAAATCTTCTACGCTCGCTAGGTGACATCTACCCCGACGCCCGTTTCCCTGCGCATGAAACCTGGACCGAATCGTCTTGCGGTCACCGGCATCGGGAACGCAATGTTGGACATCATCACCCAAGACGCGCAGGAGGTCTATCGCGAATTAGGGCTCGTGAAAGCGGCGATGTCCCTCATCGAGGAGGATCAACTCGATACCTTTTACAACGCCATGGGCCCCACCATTCAGATGTCGGGTGGTTCGGTGGCGAACTCGATTGCGGGCGTCGCGGCGCTTGGCGGAACGTGCGGCTACATCGGCAAAGTGGCCGACGACGAATTCGGTGAGCGCTTTCGCCATGACCTTCGTTCAATGGGCGTCGAACTCGATCTCGCGGTCGCCAACGCCGGCGAGGGCGCGACGGGGCGTTGCCACGTGTTCATTACCAACGACGCGCAGCGCACCATGGCCACCTACCTCGGCGCGTCGAACAAGTTGAACGTGGGCGACATCAGGGAAGATCTCATTGCTCGATCCGAGATCACCTACGTCGAGGGCTACCTGTTCGACCTCCCTCCAGCCAAGGAGTCCATTCGAAAAGTGGTGAACTTCGCGCACGAGCACGATTCAATGGTCGCGCTCTCTTTGTCGGACATGTTCTGCGTGGACCGCCACCGACGGGACTTTCTCGACCTTGTGACAACCGACGTCGACGTCTTGCTCGCGAACGAGACCGAGATCCTCTCGCTTTTTCAATTCGAGCGACTCGACCAGGCTTTTGCCGCGCTCGAGGAAATCGGCGTACTCGCGGTCGTGACGCGCGGACCACGCGGTGCCGACGTTGCCACGGTCTCGGGTGTCGTCAGCGTGCCGGCGAAAGAAGTCGAACACGTCATTGATCAAAACGGCGCCGGCGATATGTTCGCTTCGGGTTTTCTTTACGGTCTGGCGCTGGGCGCCGATCCAGTGGAAGCGGCGGAACTTGGCTCACTGTGCGCTGGTGAGATCATTACGCATCTGGGCGCACGACCTGAAGCTGATCTTGAAGAGCTCGGCATCGAAGCGGGACTGCTCTAAAAACTAAATTCCTTGCGCGTCGAGTATGGCGTCGAGTTCTTTGGTGCGCACCGTCTCCCACTTAACCCACATCACCGCGATGGGAATACACGCGAGCAACATCAACGCGTCACCGCCAATCCACATGAGGCCACCACCAAGGTGAATGTTCAGCAAAATTGACGCGTTCGTTGAGCCCGCGGGTGCCTTCGCGGCGTAGGCCGAAAAGGGGACCGTCGACGTCATGGACAGCGCTAGTCCGGTGAAGGTGTCGACCGGTACGGCGGCCATCACGTAAACGAGGCGAAGGCCGTGGTGAAGTTTGAAACCTCGCTCAAGTCCAAAGGCCGCACGAAAGAAGAGGTAACCCACCACGAGAAACCCGACCTGTTCGAGGTGATGGATCCACTGGTGCTCCATCATCAAATTGAAGAGACTCGTGAGGTGCGTGAGTGGGATGAAGACGAAGTACAGCACGAAGCCAAAGAGGGGGTGCGTCACCGCTGCCATGACGCGACCGTCGAGCCAACGGCGGATCGTTGCGCCCCCGCTTTCGTAGGCGAGATCGAGCGGCGCGCTCAGCGCAAAGAGGGGAGCGGCCACCATGATCAACAAAAGATGTTGAATCATGTGGTCGCTGAAGTACTCCATGTCGTACACGCCGAGGATCGTCTGTGTAGCGAGAAACGTGACGACGATTCCCAAAATGAAGCAGACCAATCGAACCTTTGGCCACGAACTCACGTGCGTCACACCCCACGCGTAGATAATCCCGGCGGCGCCCAAAAGAATGAGGGGTAATACCCCTAGGTGCCATTGATTGAGATGATGCCATGAAAACGGCTGATTCGTCATCGAGGGCACTGGTGCATCTTACGACCACTGCTTCTTGTGAAAAACGGCTCTGTAGTATGTCGTCGTGCAATCCAAGTATTTCTCTCGTCGAGCAATTGGTTTGCACTTCGCACTCATACTTTGGATAGTGATGTGTGCCGTCGCGGCGTGGTGGCAAGTCGGTCGTGCGGTCCAAGGGAATTCATTGAGTTTTCTCTACGCGCTCGAGTGGCCGGCCTTTGCTGTACTCGGTGTTCTTGGTTGGTTCGCGCTTATCAACCTAGAGAAGGACAGCGAAGACGATGAACTCGCACGACGTGCGTACGAAACGAAGATGCGCGCGGACGCGCAAATCGCGAGGGACGCCGCGCGCGCCGACGAAGACCCCGCGCTCGCTGCGTACAACGATCATTTGGCGCGGCTCGCGAGCGCGCCCAAGAGGCGCCTCTGGGGCCACTGAGTGAACGCGACATTTCGGCGCTACCGCGCAATGTCGTTCATCACCGGCACCACTCTTCTCTCTTTATTCGTGACGTTGTTCGTGCACAAGGTGGACCCCAACCTATGGAAACACGTGTCGTGGTTCGTCAAGATCGATGGTGTGGTCCACGGCCTCGTCTTCTATCCGATCTACATGATCTTGTGCTTCAATTTGGTGTTGAAATTTCGATTGAACACGGCCTACCTCGGGCTAATGCTGTTCGCCGGATTCGTGCCCGGACTCGCTTTTTACCTTGAACATCGCATGCGCGTGAAGCTCTACCCAGAGGGACTACCCGCCAAGTGAGCGAGTGGACCGAGCGAAGGGTTATCGCTTTCGCGCACCAAGGTGGATCCTTCGAAGGTCCGTCCTCGACGATCGCCGCCATAGAACACGCACTTGACGTCGGCGCAAGCGCGATTGAACTCGACGTACACGCAACGAAGGATCGCCATGTCGTGGTCTGTCACGACGAGACGGTCGATCGTACGACGAATCATCACGGCGAGATCGCCAATCTCACGCTGTCGCAGTTGCGCGACTTGGACAACGCCTACTGGTGGATCGAGGGTGACGTCGTGAGCCCGGGTCACGATCCCAGTGCGTACGAGTTGCGCGGCCGCGCCCCCATGGACCGGCGTTTCGGTATTGCGACGTTGGCTGAAGTCGCCGAAGCTTTTCCCGGCGTGCTCCTTAATCTCGACATCAAACGAACGAGTCCGGACGTTGCGCCCTACGAAGAGTTGCTCTACGAGCAGTTGCGAGTGCTCGAGCGAACGAACTCGGTGATCGTCGCGTCCTTTCACGACGACGCGATCCAACGGTTCCGTCACGTCGCGCCCAACGTCGCCACGTCGGCCGCCACGAATGAGACCGCGACGTTCTACTTCTCGCACTTAGAAGGAAAGCCCGTCGTGCCACCAGTGAGTGCCTTTCAGGTGCCGGCGACGTTCGGCGACGTGAAGGTCGTCACTGAGTCGTTCGTTCAGGCCGCCCACGAAGGGGGTGTCGCGGTGCACGTGTGGACGATCAATGAGGTTGAGGAGATGGCTCGTCTGCTCGACCTTGGTGTTGACGGACTGGTGAGTGATCGACCGACGCCCTTGGTCGCTCTCTTAGAGCAACGGGGCTGTGCGTGGGACGGAACGCTGGAATAACGGCGTTAGCCGCGACCGCAGTTCGGCCTCTTACCGTGGTTGGCCTTCTTCTTGGCGCGTAATTTGCGCTTCACGGTTCGCTTTGACATAGGTGACAATGTTAGTAGGTAGAGCCCGATTTGAGCCAAACGAGGGAAAAAACGTGGATGAGCCAAGGACCGTTGGTCAGTTGGTGCTGGTGGCGACGCCCCTGGGTAACCTTGGCGATCTCTCGCGTCGGGCCCTCGAACTCTTCGCAGCCGCTGACGTCATTTACTGCGAGGACACTCGCCACTCCCGCACGCTCTTCAGTGCGCACGACATTCCGAGCGGCGGACGGCTCAAGTCGTTGCACCAGCACAACGAGGCGGCGGAGAGCGAGACCATTGTGGCGAGGGTGCGCGCGGGAGAGCTCGTAGTACTGATCTCTGACGCGGGGACGCCGGGTATCTCCGATCCCGGCAGCCGTGTCGTCGCGGCCGTCGCTGACGCGGGGCTCGTTGTCACCACGGCCCCTGGACCATCGGCCGTGATCGCGGCGCTCACCATAAGTGGACTCTCCACCGAGCGCTTCGTGATGGAGGGATTTCTGCCTCGAAAGCCCAGTGAACGAACGCTGCGCTACGAGACCTGGGCCCGAGAAGAGCGAACCATCATCTTCTTCGAGTCGCCCCAGCGTCTCGCCGGCGTACTGAACGAGCTCGCGGCACTGTGGCCGAGTCGTCGGGTCGCCGTCGCGCGTGAGATGACCAAACTTCACGAAGAAGTCGTGCGCGGCACGCTCGAAGAGGTGTCCGCGATGATGGGTCAGCGTGAGGTGCGTGGCGAAATCGTCGTGGTCCTCGAGGGCGCCGTCTTGGTCGCTGACGTTGACGAGGACGTGGTGCGCGCCGCCCTCGAAGAGCAGTTGCTCGCTGGCGCGTCGACGCGTGACGCGGTTGACTACGTTGCTCAACTATTGGGAGTTGCCCGACGCGACGTGTACCAACTCGCACTCGACGCTCGAAAAGGCGATTTGACCTAGGTCACTATCCTCTGTCCATGGATCGCTTCTACCTCACGACGCCTATCTACTACGCGAGTGACGCTCCAACTATGGGCAACGTGTACACCACCGTGAACGCCGACGCGCTCGCGCGCTGGCACCGGTTGCTCGGTGAGGAGACCAAGTTCCTTACCGGCACTGACGAGCACGGCCAAAAGATTGCCGACGCCGCGGCGAAGAACGGTTTCTCACCCCAGGACTGGACTGATCTCACCTCAGCGCGTTTTCTCGAGACGTGGGATCTGTTCGACATAAGTTACGACGACTTCATCCGCACGACTGAGCCCCGCCACTACTTAACCGTGCAGAAGTTCCTCACCACCATCTACGACAACGGTTTTATCTTTAAGGACGTCTACAAGGGTCTGTACTGCGTGAGTTGCGAGGACTACTACACGCTCGAGGTGAGCGAGAAAGGCAACTGTCCGATTCACCATCGACCACTCATCCAGATGGAAGAGGAGAACTGGTTCTTTCGACTCAGTGCGTTCGAGGACCGACTCCTCGAGTTCTACGCAGCACATCCCCAGTTCGTCACCCCCGAGACCAAGCGCAACGAGGCCCTTTCGTTCATCAAGGGTGGTCTGCGCGACATCTCGATAACACGATCATCCATCGCGTGGGGCGTACCCGTGCCGTGGGACGAGCAGCACGTGTTCTACGTCTGGTACGACGCACTGATCAACTACCTCACCTCCATTGGCTACGGCCGCGACGACAGCGAAGTCGACAAATGGTGGCCGTACTCGCATCACTTAATCGGCAAAGAGATTATTCGTTTTCACTGCGTGTGGTGGCCAGCGATGTGCATGGCCGCGGGTCTCGATCCTGTCCATCACGTCCAGGTCAACGGTTGGCTCCTGGTGGGCGGAGAAAAACTCTCCAAGTCGATGGCCGTCGACGGCGACGTTCGCCTCACCGACATCTCGCCTCGCGATCTCACGAACGAATTTGGTGTCGATCCGCTTCGCTATTACTTGTTGCGCGAGACGGCATTGGGCAACGACGGTGAGTTCTCCCAGGAAGGCATCGTCGCGCGCTACAACACTGATCTCGCGAACAATCTCGGAAACCTCGTCGCGCGCGTGGGCGCGGTCGTGCACTCTAAGTGCGCCGGCGTCGGACCCAAGCCCCAAGAGAACTCGACACTGCGCGCACAGGCCGAGACGTCAATCCGTGACGCCGCGCAGGCGTGGGAGCACTTCGCTCCTCAGCGTGCCCTTGAAGCGACCTGGGAACTCATTGGCGCGACCAACGCGTACCTCGAGACCCACGCGCCCTGGAAGATGGAAACGGGCGCGGGACTTGACGCGGTAATGGGCGACGCGCTCGAGGCGATCCGCCTCGTCGCCATCCTCGTGTCGCCAGCCATGCCGAGCGTCGCCAACGAGATCTGGCGACGCCTGGGCCTGAGTGGTTCTCCGGCGACCGCGCCGCTGTCGAAGAGCGCGCGTTGGGGTCAGTACCCCGGGAGCGTCAAGGTCGAAAAGGGCGATCCACTGTTTCCGCGCATCAAGAGCGACGAATGAACGGCTGGACTGACGCGCACTGCCATCTGCAGGATCACTTTTTAACCTCGTCTGATGGCATCGTTCAGCGAGAACTCAACGCGACGTTGACGCGGGCTTTCGAGGCCGGAGTAGATCGTGTGGTCGTTGTCGGTACCGACGCGACGAGCTCGGCCGAGGCTTTGGCGCTGACTGGCGTCGCCGGTCCCGTCGCCATCTACGCCACGGTCGGACTTCACCCCCACGACGCCAAGGAGGACCTCGAACCGGTAGCGGCACTGGCGCGCGCCGGCCATTCGCGCCTGGTCGCGATAGGTGAGTGCGGCCTCGATTACTTCTATGAGCATTCGCCTAGAGGGCGCCAACGAGAGGCCTTCGCGGGTCAGATTGCCCTCGCCCACGAGCTCGACCTCGCGCTGGTCGTGCACGCGCGCGACGCCTTCGACGACCTGTACGACGTCTTTCGCAGTGAGGGCGTGCCGGCGCGTACCGTGATCCACTGCTTCACAGGTACTCCCGATGACGCTGAGCGTTGTCTCGCCTTGGGATGTGATATTTCGATATCGGGCGTCATTACGTTCAAGAACGCCGACTCACTGAGAGACGCGGCGAAACTGGTACCGATCGATCGGCTGCACGTAGAGACTGACAGTCCTTTTTTGGCGCCGGTACCGCATCGCGGTAAGTCCAACGAGCCAGCGTTCGTGTCGGTTGTCGGAACGTACGTGGCTGAACTTCGCGGCGACGAAGTCGAGGCTCTTAAGTCGGCAACGTCGGCGAACTCGACCCGACTGTTCCGTTTGGACGCCAGCCAACCCTAATTTCTCTTCGTTTTAAGGGTTTTATGGGGTGAGTTGCCTCATGGTGCGCTCTCTCCTAGCGTTGGAGGGCGGGAATACATCAAAAGGCCCGCTGTCCTGGCGGAGGACGGATATCTGAGTACATCACGACGTTGGGCGCAGACGCGCCCACGGCATCTTCGTACCGCGTTGGCCGTCGTGGCCGCGTGCGCGGTACTACTCGCGCCCCTCTCGGTGGGCGCCGCTACCTCGCACGTCGCGCGCCACATGCCCAACTTGATTGGACGGAATCGCGCCCAGGTCTATGCGATCATGCGCCACGACGGGCTCTACTTTCAAACGAGAGGTCCCGGTAGTTCGAACGAGCGGTGGGTCGCCGTGTCGGCCCAATGGCCCGCAGCGGGCACGGTCGTCGCCTGGCACTCCCAAGCGACGCTGACGGTGACGACGCAGTCCCTACGTGGACCCCGCCCCGTACCGCCCCTGAGGGGTCTTTCTAAGGCCGCGGTCTACGCCGCCCTTCGAGGCGCGCAGCTCTTCTTTAAGACCGTTGGACCAGGGAGTTCGAACGCCTCATGGACTATCGCCCTCGCCCAATCGCCGCCCGCTGGCACCAAGGTTCCTTGGCACTCCGAGATCACCGTGCGCGTGGGCTCGAAACGTCCAGCCCCGGTAAAGAAGACCACGCCGCCAAAGGTGTCTTCCGTCGTGATTAACGGCACCAACTTCAAGATTGGCGTTGCCACCTGGTACAACTATTTCCCGGGTCGTTGCGCCACGTGGTACTTACCAAAGGGCACACGAATCACCGTTCGCAATATCGCTACCGGCAAAGCCATCACCTGCGTGATCACCGATCGCGAGGGCTCTGGCAGCAACCGCGTGGTCGACCTCTCTGAGACCCAGTTCGCGCAATTGGCGCCACTATCGAAGGGCGTAATTAATGTCAAGGTCACTTGGTGACCCATACTCGCACTGAACTCTTCGCGCTCTTAAAGGATCACGGACTTAAACCATCGAGGGCGCTCGGACAGAACTTCGTCGTTGATCCCAACACGGTGCGCCGTATTGCGCGCCTCGCCGCCGTCGGGCCAGGTGATCAGGTACTCGAGATCGGAGCGGGTCTGGGCTCGTTGACGCTCGCCCTCGCTGAGACCGGGGCAGAAATCCACGCGCTTGAAGTTGATCGCTACCTCATCGAACCGCTTCGATCCGTCGTGGAAGTTCACGGGGTGAGCGTCCTTCACGTCAACGCGCTCGAAGCCGACTACGACGAGATCCTTCAAGGTCGACCGGCCGTCGTCGTCGCGAATTTGCCCTACAACGTGGCGACACCCTTGGTGTTGCACTTGCTCGAGAGTCAGCCACTCATTCGACGCCTTCTCGTCATGGTTCAAAAGGAAGTGGGCGAGCGCATGGCCGCCTACGCCGGTGACGAGGCGTACGGCGCGGTGTCGCTACGAGTGCAGTACTTCGCCGACGCGAAAATCGTGGGCAAGGTACCTCCGTCAGTCTTCGTGCCCCGGCCCAACGTTGACTCGGTACTCGTGTCATTGGTACGCAGGGACGAGCCGCGCGTCGACCCCGCGCTCGTCAGTGAGGCAGAGCTCTTTGACGTGGTTCGAACGGCTTTTGGCCATAGGCGAAAGATGTTGCGACGTTCTCTTGCGGCGTGGTCGAGTGAGGGGGTCTTCGAGCGCGCGGGCGTTGATGAGACCCGTCGGCCAGAAGAGCTGACCTTGGAAGAGTTTGCGGCGTTGGCGGCGGCCAAGTGAAAGAACTTCTAGCGCCCGCGAAGTTAACGTGGTTCCTTGAAGTTACGGGCCGTCGTGACGACGGCCTGCACGAACTGCGCTCAGAGATGGTGAGCGTTGGTTTCGCCGACCGATTAGAGATCGACGAGTCCAGCGACTACTTACGTCTCGAGGGTCCTTTCTCTGGCGTGCCCCTCGACGAACACAATCTGGTAACACGGGCCTTGGCCCTCGTTGGTCGAAGAGCGGGTGTCACCTTGCACAAAGTGATTCCGCCCGGCGGGGGACTCGGCGGGGGTAGCGCCGACGCGGCGGCGATTCTTCGCTGGGCGGGGGGCGTCAGCAAAGAGGCGGCGCTCTCGCTCGGTGGCGACGTGCCGTTCTGTCAAGTGGGCGGGCGCGCGTTCGTCGAAGGAGTTGGCGAGCGCGTCAGCGTATTGCCCGACGAGCAGCGCGACGTGACGTTGATCTTGACGGGTCTAGTCATGAATACGCGACGCGTCTACTCCGCCTACGACGAACTAGTCGCCACGGGTGAGCGTCCAGGGGGGCGAAATCACCTCGAATCGGCGGCACGGGTCGTAGAGCCGCGCCTAGCGACGACGATGGACTGGTTACGCGCCACGCTCGGCGACCGGGTGCAACTCGCGGGATCTGGATCAACGCTGTTCGTTGAGGGTCACCTCGAACCAGGCGTCGAGAGCTGGGACGTCATGGGGCCCGAAGGCTCCGTTCAATTTCGCCAAACCACTACGACGCCATCAGAGGCGTAGAGCTTGCTATTTGCCGGCGGCGCGACGCTGGAAGCGGGTTCGCTTCAGCATCTTCTTGTGCTTCTTCTTGCGCATGCGCTTACGGCGCTTCTTAATTAATGATCCCATGGCCCGTTGAACACTACTAGGTTTTCGCTGCAGCCCAAGTTTGAGGAGGTTTTCGCGTGCCCTGGCAACTCGACCTCGTGCAGTTCGCGATTCCACCGGGCGCGGAGAGCCGCTGCGATGAGTTCTACGTCACGTTGCTCGGATTTCGGATACTCGAGAAGCCGTTGCAACCGAGTGATCTCTAGTGAGTCCACTCATGCTGCACTCCTCACGGAGTTGTTCGGCCCGACAGGTGTCGGGCTTCCCTTTCGCGTGTCTTCGCCAGCTGCTGAGTGAGACTCAGTCTGATGCTCGGCTCCACGCTTCACCGGGGCTCCAACTGAACCCAGGCTCGCCCAACGGGCGAGATTGATGGCCGCGTTGTCGTCGCGCTGGTGCGACGAGGAACACTCGTCACAGGTCCAGTACTCTGACCAGCCAATGTCTTGCACGTGACCACAGGCGTGGCACGTCTTGGATGAAGGAAAGTACCGGTCGGCTTCGATTAAACGCGACCCGTACCAGGGGCACTTGTAACGGAGTTGACGGCGGATCTCTCCCATTGCTGCGTCAGAAAGTCCTCTTCGGCGCGAGCGTGCACCGGGCAGTCCCTTCTGTTGAAGCAATGACGCCGCGTCCAGGCCTTCCACCACAATCACGCCGTGGGTTTTGGCGAGAGCAGTAGTGAAGACGTGGATGTTGTGTTGGCGAACGTAGGCGACCTCACTGTGGAGGCGCGTGATCTTGGTGGCTGTCGTTTGATACTGGCGAGAGCCACGGGTGCGCCGACAACGCTGGCGCTGGAGTCGACGTAGTTCTTTCAGCCGATGTTCGAGAGCGTTGGGGTTGGCGAGTTCGCCGATTACCTCGTTGGTAGTCGCTACCGTCGCCAGACGCCGCACCCCCACGTCGACGCCGACAGTGGAGTCGGGCTGGGCGACGTCGGCCTGTTGTGGGCGGGCGACGGCGACACGAACAGCTGCGATGATCCGGTCACCTTGGCGCGAGACCGTGACCCCAAGGATTTTTGCGCGATCAAGTGCGATGAGCCGCTCGATGCGTCGGGTGTTCTCGTGGGTGCGCATAGTCCCCAGCACCGGCAACGTGAGGTGACGACGGTCAGCTTCCAGTCTCATGGTGCCGGTAGTAAAGGAGAAGCGGTCCCGGTCCTTGCCGCGTTTCTTGAATCTAGGGAATCCAACTCGGCGACCTTTGATCTGGCCCGAGCGGGACTTTTGCCAGCGCCAGTAGCCGTCAACGGCGCCCTTCACGCCGTCGGCGAAGACCTCCTTGGAGACCTCGATCCACCAGGTCTCACCGGTGTCAGCGTTGACACACACCGTGCCCTTCTCTGCATTCCAGCGTTTGCGCAATGAGTAGAACGAGGGTGGTGTGCCTGACTCGCCGGTCTCGCGGAAATGCTCGAGGTCGCCCCTTATCTGATCAAGTGTCCAGTTAAAGGCCTTGCGCCGAGCGCCGAAAAATCGGGCGATTTGGACCGCCTGATCTGGCGTGGGGTCGAGCGCGAAGGTGAAGGCCTGGATGACCTGGCCCTCGGGGGCGGCGTACCTACGCGGCATCAACCGACTCCTGAGCCGTCGCGAGTGCCTTGGCTGCTCGGTGCGTGGCCGCACGACGACCATAGAGACGAGCACAGAACGATGTCAACACTTCAGTCATGTCACGAGCGAGGTCGTCGTCGACTTCTGCGTCGTCCACCACGACCGGTCGTCGACCGTTGGCCCCCAACGACGCAGCGACGTATTCTGATCCAAATCTGGCGAAGCGATCACGGTGCTCAACCACAATCGTCGTCACGGTTAGGTCCGCGAGCCGGGCGAGGAATTTGCGTCGCTTGCCGTTGCGCCCCGAACTAACTTCGGTTTCCACGCGATCAATCGAATGACCCTGCGACGTAGCCCAAGCACTCACGCGCGACACCTGGCGATCGAGGTCGCCTCGTTGGTCAGCAGACGACACGCGTGCGTATATAACAGTCGACCCACGTTTCGATGGCGAGGCTTCCAGATTGCCCACCAGAATCAACCGACCAATCTGACGTGCGGGCACTGGCAATGTTCCTTTTCGAAACCACCGATAGGCGGTCTGGGGATGTATCCCCTGAAGGTCGGCCCACTCACTCAAATTCATTACTTCGTAGTTTTACGTAGAGATGTGACATCTGGTGGTAACCCCGATCTTGGCCGAGCGTGGCGGCAGGTGGTACGAGCGCGACTACGCGACGTTGCACCTCGGCGTGCAGGGCGACTTTCGCGCTGCAACCAAGGCTCACGCGGCGTTCTTAATCGACGACTACAACATGACGCTGGAGCGTCTACGCGGCGCGGGTATCGAGATTCGACCCGACGACTCCATTGCGGGTACGACGCGCAGCTACGTCGACGATCCCGTCGGTAATCGAATCGAGTTGGTTGACGCCGCTACAGGTCGCTGACGCGCTCGAGACGTAGCGCCTGGCGAGGACAGCCGCGCACGGCGTAGCGTGCCGATTCGAGTGCGCCAAGGTTACTGAGCGGCGTGGGCTCATTCGTAATTATTGGATAGCCCCACTCGTCCATGTTCACTAGCTCTGGTGCCAGCTCGTGACAGTGACCAAAGCCGTCACAGAGAATGGGATTCACTCGTAGGAGAAAGCCTCCGGTGCGTTTCCTTATTCCCATACCAACTCTTTTTCGTGTTCGAGGCGTGGCACGGTCGCGAAGTGCTTGGTCGCGCGAGATCCGTGACAGGGATTGCCGGCGACGTGGCGATTGACGTCGTCGGCGAACACGTCGAGCGCGGAGCGAACGAAGCGCACGACACCGTCGGGGTGGTGACACGCGCCACGCCCTTCAATGACGCCGCAGCGATCACGCAGTCGGGTGAGCGTGGATTTTTGATCGCGTGAACCGTGGCTCAACTGCAACAGATCGTCGCTCAAGGCCGGGAGACCAAAGGCGCAGGGACCGCACTGGCGAGCACTCTCATTGGCCATCCATTTCACGACGCGTTGGGTTTCTAGAATCCCGCAAGTCTCGTGACCGAGCACCACGATGACGCCAGCGCCCACCGACGCGCCTACGGGACGAAGTGATTGATTGTCAAAGGGCGTGTTGAGGTCTCTCGCGTGCAGCCACGACCCGCCGTACCCACCGAGCAGGACGGCTTGGGGCTGAGCCGGAGCGCCGACGGTGTCGAGGATGGTTCGAAGCGGCGTGCCGAGCACGACTTCGAGCACCGTTGGACGCGTGACGGCACCCGTCACCGACACCAACGTCGAGCCGGGACTTTCGTTGGTGCCGAGCGAGCGAAACCAACTGGCGCCAAAGCGACCAATAAGGGCCACGTTCGCGCAGGTTTCGGCGTTGTCGACCAGCACCGGGTGACGATCGAGTTTCAAGATGGTCGGTCGCTGAGGTCGGTATTGCGGGAGCGACTGATTGTCGTTGAGCCAGTGCACGAGCGCGGACTCTTCGCCCGCGACGTAACGCCACGGTGGGGTCTGCAACGTGAACGTCACGCCGCGCGAACTTCGTCGCTGACGTTCGTGTACGGCCTGCTTTACGTTGTTGACGACAGCGGGATTGTCGCGCGCCACGCACAGCACCACTTCGCTCGCGCCGACAATGGAAGCAAGAATTTCAGCCCCGTCCAGCACTAGATGAGGGTTGGTATTGAGGAGCGTCGAGTCCTTGTGCGACGCCGGTTCGCCCTCCATCGCGTTCACGACGACGACCTTGTGGTGACCACGTTGTTCGCGAAGTAGTCGAGCTTTTTTAGCCGTTGGAAAGCCGGCGCCACCGCGACCGGTCAGCCCCGACGCCTCGAGTTCTGCTAGGTGCGACGTGACTTTCGTGGTCGTGGCGAACGCCGCTTCGTGTTGGGCCAGCGTGCGCGGCGTACCGGGCGTACCGTCGAGCAACCGGGGGAGTTGGTCCGCGATCATTTGCGTCGCTTCTTTTGACTTCGTGGACTTGAAGCTCGTGGAAATGACGAGGGCGAGGTCGCTCGAGTGGGCACCTTCCCCGACACCACGCCGTGCGCTTTGGCACCTTTGCTGGCGGCGAGGGGCGAGAGAGCGGTCCTACCGGCGGCTCGGGTGGGGCGCCCGAAGTATCGCCATAGTCCCGCGAGCAGCACTGTCAGGGTGCACGCGGCGACCACGAGTAGTCCCGCACTGTTCTTTGCGTCAGTACCGCTCAGGTACGCGTGCGCGATCGCGCCAGCGAATGCCAGCCAACTGAACCAGTGGATAAAGCGCCACGACTCGTTCTTTACGCGAACCTTCAACAGGCTTGATATCCATACCGCGAGGATGAGGTCGAATGAGATTGCACCTATGGCGACGCCCACGCGTCGATACGATGACGTGAAAGGAACGACTATCGAGATCCAACCGGTTGGCACGTAGGAGTCGATCACCGTCGTCAAGATGTGCAACACGAGGAAGATGATCGCCACGATCGAGGCCGAACGGTGAAGTTCATTCACTTCGAAACGGCCGACGAACGTGCCGCCAATTCGATTTGACACGAGGGTGCCGAGTGCGACGACGAGCGTGAAGAGGATGAGCGCGACCATGCCGGTAGCGCGCGTCGTGTACCAGAGGTAGGGCGTCGTGAGGGCCATCATGAGGCGAGCTCCTCGAGGGGCCAGCCGCCAACGAAGTCGATGGTGCCGTCGCCACGAACGAGACGAGCCGACCAACCGGCCTGGGCCACGTGGTAGGTGGCGTCTTCACCCCACAAGAGTGCCGCGGTCGCGAACGCGTTGGCCAAGAGGCAGTTACGTGCCGACACCGTTGCCGTGGCGTACGGACCAACGGCGAAGGAGCCAGTGCGAGGGTCGACGATGTGATTGACGAGTTGTCCACTGGCGTGCCACGTACGTGTGGTTGTTGAAGAAGTAGCGACGCCGCCGTATTCGATCGTGACGCGCGCTTCAGCGCCCGTCAGGTGTAACGAATCGCTTACTCCGATGGCCCAGGGTCCTTCGGGACTATGTCCACGCACCGCGACATCGCCACCCATTTCGACGATGACGCCACCGGTGGTGGCGACGTCGTCGGCGACCAGATCGGCGACGAGGGCCTTCGCGCTCGCGCCGAGGTCGAGTTGGCAGCCTTTGGCGAGGGTGAGCGTGTGCGACCTTCGATTGAGTTCAACGGCCGAAGTGCCGAGCGGCTTCACGGGCGCAGCGAGCGACGTGTTGTCGCGCTGAATTAACGCGTCGTAGTCGACGTCGTAACCGAGGGCTAAGACCGCAGGTAATACCGTCGGGTCGCAGAGTCCGCCCGTGGCGTCACTCGCGAGTAGCGCGCCAGCGATCGCGCGCTCTAACGTCGCGCTGATCGCGAGTGTTTCGCCGCTACGTTCATTGACCCACGACAATTCAGAGTCGGCTCGGAATCGATTGCACGAGTCGTCGAACTCTTTGATCCAGTACCAAAGTCGTTCTTCGGCAAATTCCATTTGGTGGTCGTGCTCGGTGGCGAGTGTGCCCGTTAGGCCCCAGACCTCGAAGTTCATTGGATTAGATGCACGTGACGTGTCCAGAGGGAGTGCTGTAACACGTCGTGGTCGTCGTGACGGGCGCTTTCGTTGGCACCGTCGCGCCAGAAGTCGAGGGAGCCGTGGTCGTCGGAGCGCTCGATGCGCCTGAGTTATCAAAGTTCTCGCTCGAACTCGATGAGCCGTCGTCGCCGTTGGTGCTTGTGGGTGTGGTCGTGGCCGTCGAAATGTTCGACGAGGCCATTGCCGCCACGGGCACGGTCGTGAGTGGTTTCGTCGCGCCCGCGAGGTAGGTCACGAGTAGTCCCGATACTCCCACTGAGCCCAGTAGGAGTACTTGAGAGATTCGTCGAACGCGAGCGAAGCGTCGATCGCGCTGTTGGGGGGTGCGGGGGGAGGGTGTCATAGGTGTCCTTTGATACCTAGTTTCGTCGGACTTGATTAAGACCAGACAGTTAATGGATAAGAAGAGTTACAAAATCTTGTGAATACTTAGATTTTGGGACCTTCAGGAACAGTGATGGTGAACCGTGCCCCTCCAAGGACCGGATCGCGATCCACGGCAACTGTCCCGTGGAGCTCGGCGACGACCTGGGCCACAATTGAGAGCCCCAGACCGGATCCAGGAAGTGCTCGCGCGGAAGGTGATCGCCAAAACCGGTCGAAGACGAACTGTTGATCCTCGTCACTGATGCCCGGGCCGCTGTCAGATACCGTGACCGTGCCGTTCGACGACGTGACCACAATCCGACCGCCAACGGGCGTGAACTTGACGGCATTCGTCAACAGATTGGAGATTGCTCGAATTAGGCGGTCGTAACGTGCGAGCACAGTTGAAGGTTCGATTTCTGCGTCGATGGTGATGCTGCGAAGACGAGCGTAGGTACGAGCGGTTTCGACGCACTCGTCGACGCAGTCGTCCAGGCGCATCGCCACTATCTCACCCTCGGATCGTTCGCCTCTAGCGAGTTCTCCGAGGTCCGTGACTAAGGCAGCTAGTTCGTCCACCTGGGTGACCATGTCGTCAGTGATCTGGTGTAGTTCGTCGAAACTGAGTTGTGGCGCTCGCGAGAGCACTTGGGTGTTCGTGCGCAGTGACGTGAGAGGAGTCCGAAGTTCGTGACTCGCGTCCATTACCAATTGCCGCTGTAAAATCTGGCTTTCATCGACCGAGCGCAACAGTCCGTTAAAGACTCGTCGCAGTCGTCCGAGTTCGTCGTTGTCGCCCTCGGCCAAGCGGTACTCCAGGTCGTTCGTCAACGTGACGCTCTCGATCTCGTTGGTGACTTTTTCGAGTGGGTGCAGGGCCTGGCGCGCGAGAAAGAGTCCAAGACCGAATGCCAGCAACAGACCACCTGCGGCCACGAATAACAACGTCGTGGAGAGTCGTTTCAGCTCATTGACCTGTCCGGTGATGTCGATAAGGAAGAGCTCTGCTGAGGTCGTGGGAATAGTGCAAACGACCGTCGTCACACAACTAACCAATGAGTCCTTTGGTAGTGGCACGATCAGCTCGCGGTAACTCTGACCAGCGTAGGTGATCGTGCGAATCACCTGTTTGCTTTGGCCCTTGGCGACGGACATGATCGTTTGGTCGATCTGCACGTTGGACGCTTGTGACGTGGTGCCATTTGGCAGCACGATCTCGTAGAACGCGCCCATGACGCGGTGTTCGTCGCCGACCGCCTTAGTGATTTGCGATGCTTGCTTCAGTGACTCGTCAACTGAGTTCAGAATCGCGTTGCGCGTCGTGAGATACGACGCAAAAGCGGCCAGGATGACGGCGATGGCGGCCGCCGTTACGGTGGCCGTGATGACGCGTGACCGAAAGGTCACGTCGTGCGCAGCGCGTAGCCCACGCCGCGCACCGTTTGAATCAGTCGCGGCTTGTTCTCTTCGTCGAGTTTTCGACGCAAGTAGCCAATGTACACAGCGAGCGAGTTCGTACCCGAGTCGAAGTTGTAGCCCCACACGAGATCCAGGATCTGATCACGGGTGAGGACTTGGCGGGGGTGCTGGAGGAAGAGTTCCAAAAGGTCGAACTCAATCTTCGTGAGTTCAATGAGTCGATCGCCCCGGTGTACTTCGCGGGTCTGTGGATTCAACGTGAGGTCTTCGAATCGCAAGACAGTCCCGTCGGCGTCGCCGACGTTGGTGCGGCGCAACAGTGCGCGAAGTCTCGCGAGTAGCTCGGCTAGGTCAAAGGGCTTGACCAGGTAGTCGTCAGCGCCCACGTCCAGTCCTTCGACGCGGTCGTTCACGGCGTTGCGTGCGGTCAACATCAGAATCGGCGTCGTGTCGCCCGAACGTCGAATTCGTCGACAGACTTCGAGCCCGTCGATGTCGGGCAGTTGCAGGTCGAGCACGATGGCGTCCGGCGCGCGTAATTGAATGGCCTTGAGCGCACTGGTGCCGTCCTCGAAGAGTCCGACGTCGTAGTTCTCCATCCGTAGGGCGCGCCCTAAGGAAGAGCGAATGGCGCTGTCATCGTCGACGATGGCAACATAGGAGTTGGGCGTTGGAGCGGTGGTCACGGCGCGACTTTCTTAGGGTTGGTGTACAGGCTCTAGTGTTGCTGGTTGGTATTAAGCATCCTCAGACATACTCTAAGAATCTCTGAAGATTGCCACATATCGGCAGTGGCGGGTAGTTCAATTGGCAGAACGACGGACTTTGAATCCGTAGGTTGGAGGTTCGAGCCCTCCCCCGCCAGCCAAAGATTACTAGAAACAGAGTCGTTCTATCAAGGCGGCTAGTTCCAAGGGCTGGTCGCCTTGGATGGAGTGGCTCGCGTTCGCGACGTGCACTACGTTCGCGTTGGGTAATCGATGCAACAGCTCCGCTTCGTCGGCGTCGTCGACGACCGATCCCTTGGCCATGGCGCGCAACAACGTGACGGGCATCTCGAGCGCACCGAGCCGCTCCCAAAGATCACCGGCGTCGGGCGCGGCGAGTTCTGACTGAGGATGCAGTTGGTGTCGCCACACCCACGTCCCGTCGGGGCGTTGGAGCGCGTTGTGCAATATGCCCCTTCGCAGCGACGAGACCGATCGCGTGGGATTGTGCGCAATCGTTCGCGTGAGCAACTCATCGAAATCGTCGAATGATTTGGGACCATTGACGAAATCGGTGATGTGCTTGGCCTTGTCGGAGTTGACACCGGGCGTGATGTCAATGAGCATGAGTGAGCGCACAAGGTCGGGTCGTTCGCTCGCGACGAGGATCGAACAGAGACCGCCGAGTGACATTCCCACGAGCGCCAGCGGTGGCGTCGTTAGCTTTTCAATTGCTACCTCGAGGTCGTGCGCGTGACTCACGATCGCCGACGACGCGAAGGGTGACGGATCGGAGTGGCCGTGACCTGGCAGATCGAACGCGAGTAGTGGTCGCTCGAGGGCGAGTGCCACGGTGTCGTAAGTATGAGCGTTTTGTGCACCGCCGTGGACGAGAATGAGTTCAGGTTCGCCCTCACCCCAGGCCAGACCGCTCAGTTGGCGAAGACCGTCCACCGTGACGAAGAAGCGTCGCACCGTGGGAATGGCCACGTCGAGGCCCCACTCTTGTGCGTTTTCGTGAAACAGTGAGAACTCGTCGTAAGAAAATTTGTCCACGCCACAAATCGTAGAACAGGACTGCTAGAGATAGAAGTGTGAGTCGTCCCACCTGCGTCGTCGTTCTCGCCGCTGGCGAGGGAACGCGGATGCGCTCGTCTCGACCCAAGCCCTTGCACCAACTCTGTGGGCGGGCCATGGTGCTCTACGTACTTGACGCCTGCGCCCAAGACAACGTGCGCGCCACGGTCGTCGTGGTGGGGCATCACGCGACGTGGGTGGAAAAGGAGTTGCGCGAAGGCGCGCGCGACGACGCGGCACTGACCTTCGTCGAACAGAACGAACAGTTAGGCACCGGTCATGCAGTAAGCGTGGCGCTGTCGAGCGTGGCCGACGCGATCGGTGCCACCGACGGCGACGTCTTGATCGTGCCCGGCGACACCCCGTTGCTTCGTCGCGCGACCGTGGCGCGTCTGCTCGATGAACATCGAGCGTCGGACGCCGCGTTGACCGTGCTGAGCGCTCGAATGGACGATCCCACGGGCTACGGGCGGCTCGTGTACGCCAAAGATCACAGCGTCGAGCGCATCGTCGAAGAGCGTGACGCGAGCGCTGAACAGCGCGCCATTGACGAGGTCAACACTTCGATCATGGTGGTTCGCCAAAGTCTGCTCGGACCGGCACTGCGGCGTGTGGGACGCCAGAACGCGCAGAACGAGTACTACCTCACCGACTTGGTCGCCGTTCTGCACGACATGGGACACGTCACGCGTTCACTGCTGTTAGAGGACGCCAGCGAGGTAGCCGGCGTGAACGATCAGCTCCAACTGGCTCGCGCTGAGCGTGTGTTGCGTCGTCGAATCAACGAACGGTGGCTCTCACGAGGCGTGACGATGTGGAATCCCGACGACACTTACATCGACTGCGACGTTGAGCTTTCGTACGACGTTTCGCTGCTACCCGGCACGATTCTTAAGAACCACTGCGTCATCGCGCGAGGCGCGCAAATTGGCCCTCACGCGATGTTGACTGACGTTGAAGTGGACGAGAACGCGTCGATCGGTACCGTAGAGGCCACTCGGGTGCGCGTGGGCGCGGAGGCGAAGGTCGCGTCGTTCGTCGTACTTCGCCCCGGCGACGACGTCGCGCCGGGCGAGATCGTCACGCCGTTGACACCGCGTTCTCACTAGGTCCACCCGTTCACCTGTACGCTGGCGCCGTGGAGTCCCTCGCCAAGCGCCGTCTCGTGCTCGTGTCGGGCCGATGTCACCCGGCGCTCGCGGCGGACGTGGCGGACAAGTTGGGCGTCGAACTCACCGAAGCGAACCTTCGTGAATTCGCTGACGGCGAACTGCACTGTCGCATCGACGAATCGATTCGTGGCGCGCACGTGTTCATCATGCAAACCCACGGCTCTCCCGTGAACGATTCGGTGATGGAACAACTGATCATGATCGACGCCGCAAAAAGAGCGTCGGCGAAAAGCATCACCGCCGTGATTCCGAACTACGGCTACGCGCGCCAAGACCGCAAGACGGCTGGTCGCGAACCAATCACCGCGAAGTTAGTCGCCGACATGCTCCAAGTCGCGGGCGCGAATCGTGTCTTGTCGGTGGACTTTCACTCCGGTCAGATTCAGGGCTTCTTCGATATTCCAGTCGACCACTTAGTGGCGGCGCCGGTGCTCGAGAGTTACCTCAAGGCGAACGCCGACCCCCATGGCCTCGTCGTCGTGGCCCCTGACGCCGGTCGCGTAAAAGTCGCCGAACGCTACGCGCAACATCTGGGATGTGAACTCGCGCTGGTGCACAAGACCCGTCCGCGCGGCCAAGCGAACATCGCCGAGGCACGCCACATTGTTGGTGACGTCGATGGCCGTCACTGCGTCTTAATTGACGACATGATCGACACCGCGGGCACGATCGTGGCGGCGTGTGATCTCTTGAAGAGCCACGGGGCCAATGAGATCTGGGTCATGGCGACGCACGCGGTGTTCTCACCGCCAGCCGTTGAGCGACTCTTCAACGCGCCGATCAGTCGTGTGGTCGTCACCGACACCTTGCCGCTCAGGCCCGAGAAGCGCTTTGAGAAGTTGGAAATTCTCTCCATTGCCCCCATTATCGCCAACGCAATTTCGGCAATTTTCGAAGACAGTTCGGTCTCGGACATCTTTGGTGGAGAGAACCTGCTCTAGACCCTCTAGACCCTAGAGAGTGCTCGGCGCGCGACGGCTAGACTGGTTCTCCTGTGCGTTGCCTTGCGCCGCCAGCCATTGCTTAAGAGGAGTAGTCATGAAGAAAGTCACGTTGCACGCAACGACGAGCCGCGCGCAGGGTTCGGCCAACACTCGACGACTCCGTCTCTCTGGCTCAATTCCCGGCGTTGTCTACGGCGAGGGTGTCGGACCCCTACCCGTCGCCGTCGACGCAAAAGCCTTTCGCACTGCCGTCTCGGGCGAGCAGGGTCTGAACTCCGTCATTACTCTCGACGCCGACGGCGCGAGTTTTACCGTCATGGCGCGCGAGATCCAGCGCCACCCCGTTCGCGGCACCGTTGCCCACATTGACTTCCAGGTCATTGACCCCAATCAGGAAGTCATCGCGGAAGTGCCCTTGCACGTCATTGGTGACGCGGTGGAAGTTCGACACGCCGACTGGGAAGTCGACCAGCAGATGTTCAGTCTGGAAGTTCGTACTCGTCCTGATCGCATTCCAAACTTCATCGAGGTCGACATCTCGGAGTTGACGGTTGGCGCCGCGATCCGCGTTAGTGACCTCGTCCTGCCCGAGGGCGTCGAGGCCGCTGGTGACTTGTCGGTGTCGGTCGTGGCTACTCACGCCGGACGCGCCGCCAAGCCGGTCGCCACCCCCGAAGCGCCCGTCGAGTAGTTCGTCGTGGCGCTACGGCGCGCTCGCGAGCACGATCGAAAGGGCGCGAAGAGCACGCTGCTCATCGTGGGCCTCGCGAATCCCGGAAAAGAGTACGAAGGATCGCGCCATAACGTCGGCGGCGACGCCGTTCGACTCGTCGTACAACGTCGTGGCGCACGGCTGAACCTCGAACGGCGCCAGCGCGCGTTGAGCACGACGATTCCGACACCGCGCGGTCCAATTACTCTCGCCGTGCCCACCACCTTCATGAACGAGTCGGGTGCGGCTATCTCCCCACTGCTAAAGAGAACGTCGATCGATGATCTCGCGCAGCTCGTCGTGGTGCACGACGAACTCGACCTCGAACCCGGGCGCCTGCAGTTGAAGTTCGGCGGGGGACTCGCTGGTCACAACGGACTTCGCTCCATAGCCAACACGCTCAACACCCACGACTTCGCTCGACTGCGCGTGGGCATTGGCAAGCCGCCCAACAAAGAACAAGGCGCGGACTTTGTCCTTCATCGACTAGCGGGAAAGAGGCGCGAGGCGCACGACGTCGACGTAGCTCTCGCGGCGGACGCGATTGAGACGCTCTTGGACTACGACTTCGAAGAGGCCCAGCGTCGCGTGAACGGCTCGTGAGCGAGTCGGGCGGACTTCGTCGAGTACTTGAACTCGTCGCGTCAACGATGCGCGCGTCGATCTCTTCGGGATCGTTCGTCCCCTCTGGTTACGCGACGCCACTCGCGATCGCGTCGCTCGCACTCGACGTCCCCTTCGTTGTCTGTGTGACGGCAACGTCGAGTGACGCCGAACACGTGCGCGACGCCCTCGTCGCGTGGCTGGGCGACGAGAACGTCGCGCTCTGGCCGGGCTGGGACACCCACCCCCTCGAGCGAGTGAGTCCCGACAGCCAAGTGATGGCGATGCGCGCACTGCTGCGCTGGCAGATCCAAGAGGGACAGAGCCCGCGCGTCGTGGTCTCGTCGGCGAGGTCAATTGCCCAAGTGCTCTCGCCAGAGCCCGCGCGTGCGCCGTACGTACTTCGTCGGGGCAGCGAAGTCGGTCGAGACGAATTTGTCGAAGGACTCGTGGCTATGGGGTACCGTCGCGAACATCTGGTCGAGCACCGCGCGGAGATTGCCGTTCGCGGTGGCATCGTCGACGTCTGGCCAGCGCACAACGACGAACCAGTTCGTCTCGACTTCTTCGGGGACGAGATTGAACGCTTGACGGTCTTTGACATCGCGACCCAGCGCTCGACGCACGACCTCGACGAGGCCGTCATCGCCCCGGCGCGCGAGTGGATGCCTGGCACGACGACCCGCCAACGCGCTGAGAAATTGGCGGCGAGCGAACACTGGGCCGCGGCGACGTTCGAGCGACTCGCGTCCGGTCAACTCTTCGACGGCATGGAAGGGTGGATGGGGCTCTTCATCGAGAACGCTCGCACGTTGCTCGACGAGACGATTGGCGCGACGATCGTCGTCGTCGAACCCGATCGAGTTCGTGCTCGTCTGGCCGAGTTACTCGAAGAGGAGCGCGAACTGACCGACGTCGTCGCGGCCACGTGGCGCGCGAGCCAAGTCGTGCCGCTGCTGCATCTCACCTACGACGAGGTACTCAGCGAAAGGATTGACGTGGCGCTCGAAACGAGCGCTAGTTCCCTTGGCACGACCGGTCAGCTCACGTCGCCTCCCGTCGTACAAGGTGACGCGGCGCGCATTGCCGCGCACGTGCGCGGTTGGACCAAGGGGCGCCGCGGGGTCGTGTTGACGTCAACGCCTGGAGCGATTGAGCGCATGGCTGAGCAGTTGCGCGGCGAAGGCATCGACGTCACGTCCGATCCGGCCCACGTGCTGGACGCGCGACTTAGTGTGCTGGAGAGTTCGTTGCCCTCAGGTTTTTCTCTCGACGAGCCCGAGATTGTCGTGTGGAGTGAGAGTGACCTTACGGGTCGGCGTAGTCAGCGCCGGGTGGCACGAACCAGGGCTCGCAACGTCGACGGTTTTTTCGACGATCTCGCGATGGGCAGTTACGTTGTGCATCGTCAACACGGCGTGGCGCGGTTCTCGGGCACGACGACGCGCGCGATCAACGGCGTAACGCGCGACTATTTGATTCTCGAGTTCAAGGATGGTCGCAGCTACTGGCCCACCGAGCAGATCGACGCACTCACCCCCTACACCGGCGGCGACGGTCCGGCACTCTCGCGCATGGGCGGCGCCGAGTGGCAAAAGACGCGCGCCAAGGCGCGCGCTGCAGCATTCTTAGTTGCTCAAGAGCTCGTTGATCTCTATCGACTGCGCACTGTGGCTGTAGGTCACGCCTTCAGCCCCGACACCGCCTGGCAGCGAGAGATGGAAGAGCTCTTTCCCTACGCATTGACCGCCGATCAGGCGCAATCGATTCTTGACGTGAAGGCCGACATGGAGTCGCCGCGACCCATGGACCGACTCATCTGCGCCGACGTGGGTTTTGGCAAGACTGAAGTGGCGCTGCGCGCTGTCTTCAAGGCCGTCCAGGACAATCGCCAAGCAGCCGTGTTGGTGCCCACGACGTTGCTCGCGAGCCAACACTTCACCACCTTTAGCGAGCGATTCGCTGGCTTTCCAGTTCGCGTGGCGCTGTTGAGCCGATTCGTCGACGACGCAGAGTCCGCCCTCACCTTGCGGGGTCTTCGTGAGGGAACTATTGACGTCGTCATTGGCACTCACCGACTACTGAGCGAGTCCGTGTCCTTTTCGCGACTCGGACTCTTGGTCGTTGACGAAGAGCAGCGTTTCGGAGTGAACCACAAGGAGTCCATCAAGACTCGCTCGGTGGGTGTCGACGTGTTGACCCTAAGCGCGAGCCCCATTCCGCGCACGCTGGAGATGGCCTTTACCGGCATACGAGATATGTCGATGATTACGACGCCGCCGGCCGATCGACGCCCCATACTCACGCACGTGGGCGAGTACAACGAGCCGGCCGTCATCGAAGCCGTCCGCCGCGAGTTACTGCGCGAAGGACAGGTCTTCTTCGTGCACAATCGAGTGTCCGACATCGACCAGGTCGCGCGTCGCCTCGGCCAATTGGTACCCGACGCGCGGATTGCCGTGGCACACGGCCAGATGGACGAAGGCACCCTCGAGCGCGTCATGATCGACTTTTGGGAGCGACGCTACGACGTCTTGGTCTGTACGACGATCGTGGAGTCGGGCATTGACCTGCCGTCGGTGAATACGCTCATCGTCGACCGCGCTGAGCGGCTCGGACTCGGTCAGTTGCACCAGTTGCGCGGTCGGGTCGGGCGAAGTGGTCAACGCGCCTACGCCTATCTCTTTCACCCTTCCGATCAAGTCCTAAGTGAGACCGCCTACGAGCGACTGCGCACGATCGGTGACAACACCGCGCTCGGCAGCGGCTTCAAGATCGCCATGCGCGACTTGGAGATTCGAGGAGCGGGCAATCTTTTGGGTCACGACCAGTCGGGTCCAGTGGCGGCCGTTGGCTACGACCTCTACGTGCAGCTCGTCGCCGAAGCGGTCGCCGACGCGAAGGGTTTCCACGTGCCCGACGTGGTGCCGATCACGCTGGACGTGCCGGGCGAAGCGCATCTGCCCAAGGACTACGTCAATGCCGACGACGCGCGACTCGAAGCATATCGGCGACTCGCGGGCGTGACGACCCGCGATGAACTCAACGACTTACGTGACGAGTGGATCGACCGCTATGGCGCACTGCCGCTCGCGACGATAGGACTGTTGGAGTTGGCGCAGTTGCGCCTCGTCTGTCTCGACATGGGCGTCTCGTCGGTCGTGGTCTTGCCCCAACGAGTGGGCATCCGCTCCAAACCCGTCTTGAAGTTGGGTCCGTTGGACCTGTCACTCAGTCAGCAACTTCGACTTCGTCGAACGCACGGATCGCGCGCGTACAACGAAGCGACCAAGGAACTACGACTCGAGGTCGACGCGGACGCCGCGTCGCCGCGCGCGATAACTTCGTTGCTCGAAGAGCTGAACGCCACCTCGGTGAGCGTCGAAGCGTGATTCGGTAGCATAGGAAAGTGCGTCGCCTCGTAGCAGTATTCGTCGTTGCTCTTCTCGGGGCCATGCTCTATGGACTGAACGGTTCGTCGTCGGGTCTCAGCGTGAATAACCAGAGCGTGTCGGCAGCGACAATGCGCACTGAACTTGCCGCCATTTCGCAGAGCCGGACACTGCAGTGCTTCATCACTGCTCTAAGCCCGACGAACTTCGCGCCCGGGGCTGGTGGCGACTCGATCAAAGCGGCGGGCGCCGCGGCGTGGGCGAACCTACGTGTTGAGGGCGTCACCATTGACCAGTACGTCACGACACAACTGAAGTACCACCCGAACGCCCAGGCATTGGCCCAAGCAACGACCTCACTCGAGGGAGAGATGACCCAACAGGCCAAAGTCAACTCGTTGCCATGTCCGGGAACTTCTGCGCAGGCACTGGCCGCCATGCCCACCGAGATGCGTACCGCTGAGATCGAAGCCCAGGCGACCTCGCTCTACTTGGTCGGCACGTTGAACAAAGCGGTTCCCTTGACGACGGCGAATATGAAGAGTTACTACGCGAAGCACACGTCGGACTACGACACGCTGTGTATCTCCATTGCGTTGGTGGCGCCCACCAGCGTCAGTAGCTTCGCTTCTTCCCAGGCCGCCGGACAGAGTGTCGCGTCACTCGCTAAGCAGTACTCGCAAGACGCGTCGGCGCACCTTGGCGGTACGTACGGCTGTGTCGCGCCGTCGAACGCCAGCTACGCCGCGGTGCGCTCTGCAGTCGTGTCCCTCGCACTCAATACTTTTGCCACGACACCGCAGTACATCAGTTACAACGGCGGTACCTACGCGCTGTACGTCGCGGTGACCAAGCGAACGGTGACGCCCTACAACTTGGCGACCGCAGCGGTCTTGACGGACCTGCAAAATTCCAACGCCCAGTCGGCCAATTCGATAAAGAACAGCCTGCTCTACGCCGCGGCGGTGCACGTCGACCCCGCCTTTGGTCGCTGGGGTCTGAACACCACTGGTCCGACTGTCTTTGCTCCCGCGATTCCGACCAAGGGTGACGTCACTGGCGTGACCCCACTCAGCGCTACTGGTTCACCTCTCTATAAGTGAAGCCCGTCGTACGCGTCGTAGGACTCGGACCCGGTGCAGCCGGTCACGTCACCGTGCGCACGATCACGCTGCTCAGTGAGTCGCCAGTAGTTCGACTGCGCACTCGACAGCATCCGAGCGCCGAAGGCTTCAGCGAGATCGATAGCTACGACGAATGGTACGAACGCGCTGTGTCGTTCGACGCGCTCTACGGAGCGATCGTTGAAGATCTAGTGTCGCTCGCGAGCGCGTCACCCTCGGGCGAAGTCGTCTACGCGGTGCCGGGGTCGCCACTGGTCGCGGAACGAACTGTGGAGTTGTTGCGAAAGCGCGAAGACGTGACGACCATCACCGAGCCCGCCGTGTCGGTTATCGACGCCGCATGCGCGACGCTCGGCCGCGATCCCATGAGCGCCGGACTGCGCGTCATTGACGCGCTGGAATCGAGTGACGACTTTCGCGGTCCGGGACCGCTGCTCATCTTGCAGCCCTACGCGCCCGAAGTCCTCGCGAGCGTGGGTGATCGCCTGCCGTCCTCGACCGAGGTCACGGTATTGCATCACCTCGGACTTGATGATGAACTCGTGGTGCAACTGCGCGCCGACGAGCTCTCGACGTTTGAGCAGGCGGACCATCTGACGTCGCTCTGGGTAGAGGGATTTCGTGACGCGGGTGTCGCCATGGACGATCTCGTCAGTTTCATGAAGCGTCTTAGAGCTGAGTGTCCGTGGGACCAAGAACAGACGCACGCGTCCTTAACGCGCCACCTCCTCGAAGAGGCGTACGAGACGATCGACGCGCTTGAGGTCTACGTTCGTGTGAGCGCGGAGGGTGCGGACGACGAAGCAGCACGGCGCCACGTCGAAGAAGAGCTCGGTGACCTGCTCTTTCAAATCGTCTTTCACGCCGAGCTCGGCGACGAAGAGGGGGCGTTCAACTTCGCCACCATCGCCGACGCGGTACGCGACAAGTTGATTGGTCGCCACCCCCACGTCTTTGGCGATGCGCACGTCGACAACGCTAACGACGTCGCTGTTCGCTGGGAAATACTCAAGCGGGAAGAAAAAGGCCGGAGCAGCATCACCGACGGCATTGCTTGGCAACTGCCGGCTCTCACGCTGTACGCGAAGCTGCTGCGTAAAGCGATCGCCGTCGACATGGGCGTCGATACTGGTGACTTATCCCGACAACGCGCACTCGACGCGGTGGCGAAACTTTCCTTCAACGAACGTGCTGGTGACGCGCAGTCCTCGTCGAACGTCGAGGACGCGTGGGGCGACGCGTTAAGCGCCCTCGCCGCGGCCGCGCAGTTCGCGGGCGTCGATCTTGAAGGCGTGCTGCGCGAACGCGCGACGATGCTGCGCGACGTGATCCGTGCGTTCGAGGACGGGAAGTGATCCGAAACGTCGCCTAGTAACGTTGGAATCGAACTGAGGAGACGCCATGAGCGCGATTGAAGTAGTCCTGGGCCGCCAGATCCTGGATTCGAGGGGTAATCCCACCGTCGAGGCCGAGGTGCATCTGGAGTCGGGCGCGATCGGACGGGCCGTCTCTCCTTCGGGCGCGTCGACGGGGGCCCACGAAGCCGTAGAACTGCGCGACGGGGGCTCAGCCTGGGGCGGTAAAGGCGTCCAGACGGCAGTGGACTACGTGAACGGCGAGATCAGTGACGCACTCGAAGGCTACGAAGCCGAAGATCAGCGCGGCGTCGACTTCGCGATGATTGATCTAGACGGTACCGACAACAAGGCCCGACTTGGTGCGAACGCGATTCTTGCGGTGTCCCTCGCCAACGCTAAGGCCGCGGCGATGGAGAGTGATCTGCCGCTCTATCAGTACTTGGGCGGCGTGAACGCGCACGTCTTACCAGTGCCGATGATGAACGTAGTGAATGGTGGCGCGCACGCAAAGAACACGATCGACTTTCAAGAGTTCATGGTCATGCCTATTGGCGCCGCGACGTTCTCGGAGGCACTGCAGTGGGGCACAGAGACCTATCATGCCTTGAAGGGCATCTTCGAAAAGCGTGGTCTCTCGACCGCCGTCGGTGACGAGGGCGGTTTCGCGCCCGACTTGCCCGACAACGAGACCGCGGTCAAGGTACTCGTCGAAGCCATCGAGGCGACCGGTCGAACGCCCGGCGTCGACGTGGCGATCGCAATGGATCCGGCGTCGAGTGAGTTCTATCGTGACGGCGCGTACCACCTAGACGGTGAGGGTCGGGTCTTAACGAGCAGCGAACTAGTTGACTACTGGGCCGATCTCTGTAGCCGTTACCCCATCGTGTCGCTCGAAGACGGCATGGCCGAAGACGACTGGGACGGCTGGCGTAGGCTGACCGATCAACTGGGTGCCAAGGTGCAACTTGTCGGTGACGACATCTTTGTCACCAACACCACACTGATACAAAAGGGCATCGACCGAGGCGTGGCGAACTCGTTGCTCGTCAAACTAAACCAGATCGGCACGCTCACCGAGACCCTCGAGGCGGTGCGCTTAGCGACCTCGCATCGCTACAGTGTCGTGGTCTCACACCGATCTGGCGAGACCGAAGACGTGACGATTGCTGACTTTGCGGTGGCGACGAACGCAGGTCAGATAAAAACTGGCGCGCCGGCGCGTTCTGACCGTGTTGCGAAGTACAATCAATTGTTGAGAATTGAAGAACAGCTCGGTGAGCAAGCCCGATTTCTAGGTTCATCGTCTTTGTCGGGGGCGTCAGGTGTCAGCAACGCATAGTTTCGTAACTCGCAGTCATAGCCACTGGATGCTGCCCCTTGCCGTCGTGACGGCTGGCTTCATATTGGTGGGGTGGTTCCCGTTATCGGCCCTATGGCACCAGCAAAGTCTCTTGGACTCCACCTCGGCTCAGATCAAAGCTCTCCAGCGTCAACAGCTCGCCCTCACGAACCAGGCCAAGTCGGTTGACACCAAGGCGGCGGCGACGGCGCTCGCGCGCGAGCAGTATCAGTTGGTGAACCCGGGCCAGAGCTTGATTCAAGTACTACCGGGCAACGCCGCGGGTCAGGTATCACCGAACTCCGCCGACCCCGGCTTACAACCACTCGTGTCGCCCTCGTCGGGACCGGCACCCGTGAACGTGAAGGTGAACGTGCACCAATCGACGAACGGATTCCTCTCGCGTCTCGCACGCACGCTCGAGTTCTGGCATTGACCTTCCATGACGCCTCACTTGACGACGTCGCCGTCGTCGAAGCTTTGCTCGGTCGAGCGCTGTCCGGACGTTTCGCGGTAGTAGTGCGTCGACTCGACGGCCGTCCAGTCGTCATCGAGAACGAGCCACACTTGCGTGACGGAACGCCCATGCCCACTTTGTTCTGGCTCGTCGACCCCGAACTCCACGACGCCGTGAGCCGTCTAGAAAGTGACGGCGGCGTGCACCGCTTCGAGGAGTTAGTGGACGAAAACGAACTTCGTCGAGCGCACGATGAGTACGCGACGCGTCGTCAACTCGCGGCCGTGCGCGCCGACCTGGTGCAGGCGAGCGGTGGCGTGGGGGGAACGCGCGTTGGCGTGAAGTGCCTGCACGCGCATCTCGCTAACTACCTCGTCGGGGCGCAGGATCCTGTTGGTTCGCTGGTTGCGGGCACGCTCGACGTGACTGGCCTCACGGTCATCGACGTTCGTGGCTAGCGCCGTTGCCGCGATCGACTGCGGCAGTAACTCAACGCGAGCACTCCTCGTCGATCAGTCCAACACGACGCTCGCGCGAGAGATGTACATCACGCGACTCAGCCAAGGTGTAGACGCAGCGGGTTCACTACTGCCCGAAGCGATGGAGCGAACGTTTGACGTGTTAGAGCGTTACCGTGGGCAGTGCGACGAGGTTGGCGTGACGAGGGGTCTGCTCGTGGCGACGTCCGCCGTGCGCGACGCGAGCAACGGTGGCGTGTTTCTTCGTCGCGCGGCAGAGATCATGGGCTTTGAGGCGAAAGTTCTTCGCGGCGAAGAAGAGGCTGCGTACTCTTACGCGGGAGCGACGGCAGACCTGGCGATGGTAAATGAGTCGACGATGATCGTTGACGTGGGCGGTGGCTCGACGGAACTGGCGTTCGAACGCGGCGACACGTTGATCAGTTACTCAATGCAATTGGGCTGCGTGCGCGTCACCGAGCGCGCGCTCGGTAAAGGGGTCGTGACGCCGTCGAGTGACGCGGCGGCCAGAGGCATGATCGAAGACGAGTTGAACCGAGCATTCACCTCGACCCCGGCTCTCTCTGAGGTTGTGGCGAAGGTGCGCCTTGTAGGTCTTGCGGGAACCGTCGCGACGTTGGCGTCACTTGACGCTGGTCTGGCGATCTACGACCGTGACGCCGTGCATCACCGAATGATCACGCGCGAGACGCTCTGGCACTGGCGCGACCTGCTGGGCGCAGAGTCACCCGAAGCGCGACTTCGCCATCCGGGCATGATTCAGGGCCGAGAAGACGTTTTTGTTGCCGGGCTCTATATTCTCGACGCCGTGATGGAGCGATTCCAGGTGGACGAGCTTTTGAGTTCCGAAAACGACATTCTCGACGGGATAACCGCAGCACTGCTGCGCTCGTGAGCGTCACTGCATCGTTGCCGATTGCAGAAATTAGCCTGACCTGTAACGATAGGGGAGTGAGGAACGTACATGGTCACGACGCGTAGCGCCATATATTCGCCCATCACCCTGCACGGGCGACGCGTAGTGCTGCGCACCATGAACGAACAGGACTACGAACCTTGGTTCGAGGTGCGCACACGTTGTCGTGACTGGCTCTTGAAGTGGGAGCCTCGCTCAGCGCACGCCACGCACTTAGCTGAGGACCACCGCAGTTTTGTGAGCCGCTGCGCCATTCGTGAGCGCGAACGACAACTCGGCACGGGCTTTGGCTTCGGTATCTTTGTCGACGGACGCTTCGTTGGTGAAATCACGCTTTCGTCTATTCAACGGGGACCACTGCAGTCGGCCTACATCGGCTACTGGCTCGACGAAGCCGCCGCCGGCCAGGGACTCATGCCCGAAGTGGTCATCACGATGTTGCAGTACGCCTTTGAGTCACTGCGCTTGCATCGAGTGGAGATCAACATCATCCCGCGCAATGCTCCCTCGAGGCGTGTCGTCGAAAAACTAGGCCTTCGCTTTGAAGGCGTCGCCGAGCGCTACCTGGAGATTGACGGCGCGTGGGAGGATCACGCGCGCTACGCCATCACCGCTGAAGAGTGGAGCGACCGTGCGCCCGAGCTCGTGACCGACTGGCTAATTCCTCTTGACGACTAAATCGCTTCGAAGTCGCGACCTCTAAGTTCGTCGAGCTTCGCCGTGCGCAATGATCCCGCCAGTGCAGTTGCGATACCCAGACCACCGAGCGCACCGCCACGTCCTAAGACGAGTAACGCATTCTCATTGCCGCGCGCAAGGACGAGGCCCTGCAGTCGCGCCGCGCTCGCGAGCGGTGCAACGTCGCTTGGCGTCACTGACGTCGACAGCTCCACTACGAGGGTCTCGTAGTGCGTCGAGGAGAGCTTGCGAATGTCGCGCAACATGGACCAGGCATCGTGCAGCGGTCGCACTGACGATCCGCGTACGTCTTTCCAGGTTACGAGTGATGGAGTGACGTCGAGCCCGAGTTGATCGGCGAGGTAGAGCAACTCCACGTCGAAGGCGAAGCCGTCAATCATCGACAACAGCGCCAGCACGCGCGCTGGTCCCCGTTGAAATCCCTTGCAGCCACACTGCGTGTCGCGTAGTGACGTACGCGCGTAGTGACGTACCAAGCGATTGAACGCAGCGCCCGCCCACGTGCGGAGGTGGTGGTCGTAGCGAATGCTTCCCGAGATGACGCGCGAACCGGGCACGATCTCACTGTCGTGCAGGGCTGTGACGATTTCGGGGAAGTGTCGTGGATCGATGGCCATGTCAGCGTCGGCAGTGATGACGTAGGTCCCCGTCGCCAGAGCGATTCCGAGCCGCAGCGCCGCACCCTTTCCGAGATTGGTCGGCTGTTGGACGAAGCGCGCGTGTTCGAGATGTCCGTAGACCTCGTGCGCGCGAGCCATAGTGTCGTCGCTCGACCCGTCGTCGACCACGATGATCTCGACATTTTCCTCACCCAGAACGTCCAGTGTGGGCGCAAGTCGTTGGTACCCAACGAGGAGTCGCTCGGCCTCGTTGTAGGCGGGAATGACGATTGAGAGGTCGACGCTCACGGTGCTTGCCTAGGGACGCGCCGCGCCGATGAGCCCGGCGGTGAAGAGGGGAGCGAGCGATACCGTCGTGCCGGAGTGCGCGGCGGCGATGGTCGTGTCAACGCCCCACGGTCCGCTGCCGACGTACATGACCACGTGATCAACTTGGTGGTCGCCGTCGAGGTTGTAGTAATACAAAAGGTCCCCTGGCTGAAGATTGGTGTACGTGACGTGGAACATTACGGGCCACTGGGCTTGGGTGGTGCGCGGAATGTTGATGCCGGCCCTTGCCCACGCCCACTGGACGAGTCCCGAGCAGTCAAAGCCTACGCCGGGCGTTTCACCACCCCAGGAGTACGGCACGCCTCTTTGGGACATCGCGAAGGCGACGGCTCGGTTGCCCTGGGCCGATCCCGCTACTTCAGCGATCGTGATCGTCTTGATGGCGGACTGAATAGCGACGATGACCAGGTTCGCGGCGGTTTGGCCCCCCACCGCAGAGGCGGCGGCGATGGCCTGCTCTTCGCCAGCTGGGTCGTGCTTCCGCGCGGCCGCGACGCCGGCCGAAATCTCATAGGAGATGATCTCGGTCTTTAACTGGGCCGTTACTGTAAGGAGCGTCGCTTGGGTGGCGTCTTGGTTATGGATGTTCTGAGCGAGGAGCAACTTCATTTCGAACGTTGCGTGTTCGGCCTTCGCGCGCTGGGCGGCGACGAGGGCGATGGTTGTCTGCAGCGACTTCTTTTGACGTGTGTACGTGTCGCGCAAGTTATTGAGGTCGCCAATCACTTGATTCTCGTAGACCGTGCGCGCGTCGCTCTTCGTAATGTTCTGATTGAAGAGAGAGAGGATCTGCGCGGCGGACGCGCCAAGCACGTAGGCGCGCACGATGGCGACGACCATTGCTTTGGAGGTGACGACAATGGCGGCGCGTTTCGTGGTCTCCTTGCCCTGGAGACTCAAGATGTTGGCGTTGATGACGAGCAGGTTGGCCTTGTCGGCGTCGTACTGATTCGCCGTAATTTCGCTGGTTTTCTCCTGCTGGGAGAGGGTGGCGGAGAGTTGGGCGATTTCGGCCTGGGTTTGGGCAATGGTCAGTGCCCCCGCCGAAAGAGGAGTAAGGATCCAGGAGGCCATAAGTGCCGCGAGCAGCACGAGGGGGATTGTTCGAGTCGTGCCCCGACGACGCACTCTCAACATAGAACCAGCCTAGTTAGCGAACCTAAGAATTAGGAAGGTTTCGAAAAATCGTAACAATGCATTATCGTTACGGCGCGACGTTGCCGCGTGGGGGCGTAGCCCAATTGGCAGAGGCAGGGCGCTTAAACCGCCTCCAGTGAGGGTTCGAGTCCCTCCGCCCCCACGCAACGTCGCGCCCTAGTCATTATTTAGTAGCGTTGTAGGGTGGCTAAAAGCACGTCAGGTAAATGGGTAAGTAGAGTCGGCGCCGCGGGCGGTGGCAAGACCTACCAAAAAACTCGACCTGGCAACTACTACGGCGCGCTCGTGGTCATCGTTGTCTTGGGCCTCGCGCTGGTTCTCTTCTCGCGCTTCGAGTACCAAAATCCCACGAAGGCAACCTCGAACGCCGTCGCGCCCGCGATTGGATCGACTCGCTACGCCGCACTGTCGATACAGGCCTGTGGCGTGACGCTGCCGTACCTCGTGTCCGACGCCACGAATAAGGCTGCCGGATTTCTTGTCGGGACGAGCGACCTCATCAGGCTGATGCCCTTGTCGGCCGCTGACTCAGGAAACCACGCGACGTTAAACCAGTTCGCGGCCGAGTACCCGGGTCTCATCGCAAGTTCGAGTGAGCTCGCTGTTCCCAGCAAAACCGGTACGTCGAATCCCGCCACGACGTACCACAACGGTGACACCTGTTCGTCCAAGTCGAAGTACCCAGGCCAGACGGGCAAGGTTATCTACGCCTACTGGACCTCGTTCGCTCAAACGAAGCCCACGCTCACGACCGACCCCGCCTCAATCAAGTTCACGAAGAACCTACGCGTGACGATGGCCTTCGAACCGACTGGCGTCACGCCAAAGCCGCCGGCGGCGAAAACCGTTGACGAGATGGTGCTCGCCGCGACGACGCCCTCGACCACCACTACGGCGACTTTGGCGCCGCCGACGACGTCATCTCCCACGACCACCATCGCGCCCACGACCACCACCACCACTAAGGGCTGAGTTTGCAGTCGATCATCCTGGTCGGCGGTAAGGGTACGCGGTTGCGTCCGTTGACCTACGAGACGCCCAAACAGATGCTGCCACTGGTGGGCGTGCCGATGATTGAGTGCGTCTTGGAGTCGCTCGCGCGCCACGGTGTCACCGACGCGGTCTTGTCGCTCGGATACCTGCCCGATCGCTTCACCGAGGCGTTTCCACAAAACGTCATCGCGGGCGTGCGCGTGACGTACGCCGTCGAACCAGAACCCCTCGACACGGCCGGCGCGATTCGATTCGCCGCCTCGTTCGCGGACGTTGACGAGACGTTCCTCGTCGTGAACGGCGACGTCGTGAGCGAACTCGACGTCACTTCTCTTGTTGAATTTCATCGCGAGCGTGGAGCCGAAGCGACGATTGCCTTGCATCCCGTCGACGACCCCTCAAATTTCGGTGTGGTCCCGACGGACGCGAGCGGCAAAGTTCTCGCCTTCGTCGAGAAGCCGCCACTTGGCGAGGCGCCAACGAATGAGATCAATGCTGGGTACTACGTCTTCGAGCCTCGCGTGCTCGATCGCATCGCACCCAACGTGCCGGTCAGCATCGAACGTGAGACATTTCCAATTTTGGCGTCAGCGGGCACGCTCTTTGCCCTCGCCGACGACGGCTACTGGCTCGACACCGGCACCCCCCAGGCGTACTTGCAAGCGAACGTTGACATCTTGAAGGGCCGCTACTCCCAACATTTCTTCACAGGCGTCGTGGCGGGATCGTGGCGTGACCCCTCAGCGACCATCGACGCGAGCGCGTCGCTTCTCAATACCGTCGTCGACCGAGAGTGCGTCATTGGACCGGACGTCGTGCTCGAGGACTCGGTGCTCTTACCTGGGGCGGTGGTAGAGAGCGGCTGCGTTATTCGTTCTTCCATCGTCGGACCCGAAGCCCTCATCGGCTCTGGTTCGACGCTTGGACCAACGTGTGTCGTGGGCGCCAAAGAACACGTGGCCCCAGAGTCAGAACTCTCTGGCGACGTTCGTCTTGGCGGGGTCTAGTTAACGAAAGAGGTCGTCGTTCTTAGAGCGAACGATGTTCTCACCAATCGACCCTTCGCCGAAGAACGATTCGTCGAGACCGCGCACGAGGGCGAAGGGCGTGCCCGCGGCTTTGTGCAGTACGAGATTCGCGGCGCCGGCGATTTCATCGGCGATGGCGACTTCGGTCGCCTCGAGTAGTCGTCCGTTGGCGTCGAGGGTACCGCGAAGGTCCAACAGCGGTTTCAGACCCGCCGACCCGATTGCGACGTCGGTGACGCCTTGGCGCCAGACCCGCCCGAAGGTGTCGGTGATGAGTATTGCGACTTCGACGTTGCTTCGTCGTGCGATCTCCGCGCGAAGGCGTCGCGCCGAACGATCGGGATCCTTTGGCAATAGCACCGCGGTCCCGTCATCGGTGTTGGAGAGATCGACGCCGGCGTTGGCGTTAATGAAGCCGTGGCGCGTTTCTGTGATGCGAAGTGATCCTCTTCGACGAAGCACCCGCACCGATTCATTTTCGACGATTTTGACCTTGTGCTCTTGCGTGCCGTCAAAGGCCACGACTTGGCCCTCGGACTTCGAGACGATCTTGCTCGTGACGACGACGAGATCATGGTGCACTAATGCTTCGTTTGCACCTTGAAGCGCGTCGAGCAGCATCGTGGCGAGGTCATTGCCTAGTTGCACCTGGACGCTCGAGGCGAGAGCTACGACGCGCAGTTCACTCACGAGAGCACCACGTTGGCTAATCGACGCGCGTTCTCTGGATTCGCCATGATGGTTGTCGTCACCTCGACGCGCACGTCACGACGTCGAAGAGTGTCAACGAGGTGCGCGTCCGCTTCGTCGATGATCCACGTGCCGACGAGTCCGTCGTAGAAGTCGACGACGCCCACGGTAGAGATCTCGTAGCCCAACTCACCTAAGAGACGATCGGCGGGGCCTTTCAAGGCCGCGCCGTTGATCAGTGGCGACACGGCAATGACGTCGTTGCGGCGTTCTTGTACGAGTTCGCGCACACCAGGAATCTGGAGAATTGGATCGATAGAGATGAGGGGGTTAGATGGCGCAATGACGATGCGAGTCGCCTCACGAAGCGCCGTCATGGCCTCGGTGGTTGCCTGAGCCTCGGCGGCGCCAACGATCTCTACGGCACTCACTTCGACGTCGTGATGGTGGCGAACGAAGTACTCCTGAAACGAGAGTCGGCCGCGATCGGTATCGAATTCGGTGGCGATCGTGTCGTTCGTGACTGGCAGCACGTCGACCCTGACGCCGAGACGCGCCGCGAGTTCCCTCGTCACTTCGGTCTTGGTCGCGCCCTCGGCGAGACGTTGACTGCGATAGAGATGCGTGGCGAGATCGCGGTCGCCGAGTCGGAACCAATGTTCGCCACCGAGCGCCGCGAGCTCGTCCATCACGCGCCAGGTCTCCCCACGCAGACCCCAACCAAGTTCGTCGTTGTTAAGGCCAGCGAGCGTATAGAGAATCGTGTCGAGGTCGGGACAGATCGTCAAGCCGTGCAGCACGAGGTCGTCGCCTACGTTCACGATGGCCGCGATCTCACGGGGGTCGATGACGTCACTTAGTACGCGCAAGAGTCGCGCAGCACCAACGCCGCCACTGAGAACGCTTATCACCTCCGAAACCTTAGGGGCGCGTGGGTATCATCAAGTGTTGTGACGGTGCCCCTCAACGACGCGTGGCCCGGCTCACCGTCCTACGTGATCCTTCGTCTGAGAGAGGGAGTTATCGAGCGAGTGAGCGAACACGGCGATCTCGCTGACGTTCGCCCATGGGCCTCAGTGTCCAAGATGGCCGTCGCGATGGCTTTTGGTGTGGAGATCGATTGGGAACTTCACTCGCCAGACGAGGTCGTTGGACCTCAAGGGGCGTGCTTGGCGAACCTCCTGTCGCACTCGAGTGGTCTCGGTCTTGAAGAGGGCGATCCCGTCGTGCCGATTGCGACCAAACGCGTGTACTCAAATTACGGAATCGACCTTGCCGTGGGCGCCGTGGTGGGCGATGACGATCCCGCAACTTGGTTGGAGAATCGCGTCTTTCGACCCTTTGGAATGTCGACGACCGCGTTGTTAGATCGACCGTCCTCGGGAGTGAGCGGATCGACGAACGATTTGGCGACGATGGCCGCTGGTTGGTTGCGACCAGACGGCATCGCCAAGGAGACGCGCGATCAAATTATCCGGCCCTTCCTTCCCGAACTCGGCGGTATCGTGCCAGGTTTTGGACGTTTCACGCCGTGCCCGTGGGGACTCGGTGTTGAAGTGCGCGGAACGAAGGAACACTGGATGGGCGACTGGGCGCCCTCGAGCTTTGGTCACTTCGGCCAAAGCGGTGCGCTGTGCTTGGTCAACGTCGATGAGGGCATCGCTGTCGTTGCCACGAGCACGGTGGACTTTGGACCATGGGCGGTGAAACTCTGGCCCGAGTGGGCGAGTGCCGCGCGGTCTCTGGCGCTGACTTCGTGAGTTCGCCCGTGCTTCGAGTCGGCCTCGATCTGGATGGCTCGCTTGAATCGCTAGGTAACTCGATGACCGATCTCGCGAACGCGCTCGACGCGACGGGCGAGTGTGAACTCGTTCGCTTTCACTCCCACTCTCGGGCCGCCTCGCCCGACGAAGCTCGAATGGCCCTGCGACTTTTGTGGGGACCGTGGTGGCGACGAAGTCTCGGTCCCACGATAGATCGAATGCTGGGCCCGGTGGACGTGGTGCACGTAGCCGGTCGGTCAACGCCGCCGACGAAATCAACGCCGCTCATCATCTCGGTGGACGACCTTCGACCACTTCGTGGCGAGTCGCGCGAGCATCAACGAATAAAACAACTTCGTCGCGCGGTCGACCGTGGCGCGCTGCTTGCCGCTTCGACGAGAAGTGCGAGCCACGAAGTTCTCAATGTCTTGGGTGTCGACCGCTCCCGCGTAGTTGTCGTGCCCCCTGCAGTGCCACTCGTGCAACCCACGGTGCGCGGCTCCGCACTCGTCGTCAACATCACGGGTGTTGTCAAGCCCTTTTTAGAGTTGGCACCATCGCTCGTGGAGTTCGCCAAAGCGCACGGCACGCACGTCGAAGCGGTTACGAGCGCCAACGTCGCCCAGCGCGTTCGATCCAGAGGGTTGTTAGTGCGTCTTCGACCGAGAAGCGAGGCACGAAGTGCCCTCGGGGACGCGCGCGTCGTGTTGCACATCTCCGATGGCGCTCGGTTCCCGTCGTTCGCCATTGCGGCGCTGGCGGCCGGGGTGCCGACGATCGCCCGCGCCACCACGATCAACCGAGAATTGCTCAGCGGCGCGGCGGCGTTGACCGAGCATGACAACGAGGTTCTACCCATGCTCGAAGAACTATGGGAAAGTCCAACTCGTCGGGCCATCATGGTGGCCGCCGGTCGCTCCAGGGCAGAGGACTTCGCGCCCTCGACAGCGGCACGTGCGTACGTCGCGCTCTATCGCGAAGTCGTGCGAGGCTGGAACTCGTGACTCGAAACGTCAGTATTTCGCTCGATCAGTTCTATCGACCACAGCCGGGAGGTATCGCTACGTACGTCCGTGGCCTCGTCAACGGACTCTCGTCGCTCCACGATGACGCCTTTCGACTAACGGGCGTCGCGCCGAAGGGCGTCTCGACTCAGGACACGACGGATCTCAAACTGGACCAGGTGCGCGCACCATTGAGCGTGCAGTTGTTGACGAGAGTGTGGGCGACGTGGCCGCTCGCCGTACCTTCTAACAGCGACGTCGTGCACGCGACGTCATTGGCGGGACCCTTCGCTGGTGGCAGAAAGGTTGCGGTGCACTGCGTGGCGTTACACGATCTTTTATGGCGTGACGAGCCGAGCGCGAGTACACCGCGCGGCATTCGTTTTCACGAACGTCGACTTGCGATGATCAAACGTCGCCACGACGTGCGCCTCATCACTACCGCGCCCGGTCTTGCTCAGCGACTGCGTGACGAGGGATTCGATCCCAGCCGACTTCACGAGTCGCGCCTGGGTGTTGACGACGACGACGCCATTCCCGGGTCAAAAGAACAAGTTCGAACGCTCCTTCAAGAACACGGCGTCGTCGGTCCTTTCACCCTCTACGTGGGGACGCGCGAGCCGAGAAAGAACCTCGAGCGACTCGTCGCAGCGCATCGAGAGGCGTTCGCGGCGAGACGCGAACTCGGTCCACTAGTGATGGTGGGACCAGGTGGATGGGGAGTGGTCGACAGTGGCGACGCGATCGTACTCGGTCTCGTGTCGCGGCCGATGTTAAAGGCTCTCTACCGTGACGCGACGGTATTCGCGTACGTGCCACTCGCCGAGGGTTGGGGTCTACCCCCGGTTGAGGCGCTGCACGAAGGTAGCCGCGTCGTCGCGAGCTCGACTACTCCTAGTGTCGCGGACAACGAACAGGTCGTACTGGTCGATCCCTTGAACCAGAGCGCGATTAGCGAAGGGCTACTGACTGCTTTTTCACTGGACAATGAGGTAACTGGTCGTGCAGCGCGCCGTGCGTCCGTGAGCGCGTTGACATGGCGAAACGTCGCCCTCGACCATCTGGCAGCGTGGCAGTGAAGGTAGCCCTCGACGTCTCGGCGGTGCCTGCGAAGGTCGCTGGAGCGGGGCGCTACATTGTCGAACTCGCCAAGAGACTTCCGGGCGCAGGTGTGACGACGACGTTGGTAACCCGTCGCGACGACATGAATCGTTGGCGCTCGTGGTCGCCCGAGGCGACGGTGGTTAGTTCGGTGCCGAGCGCTCGGGCCGCGCGACTTACCTACGAGGCGTGGCTGCTGGGCACGAGTCCCACCGCGAGAAGTGTCGATCTTTGGCACGCGCCGCACTACACGATGCCCCACCGTGGTTCGACGCCGACGGTCGTGACTATCCACGATCTCACTTTCTTTACGAATCCCGAGTGGCACGAACGAACGAAGGTCGCATTTTTTCGCCGCGCCATTTCGTACTCTGCGCAACACGCGAAGGTCCTCGTGAGCGTGAGTCACTACAGTTCGCGTCTGCTTGATGAACTGCTGCCCGACCACGCGCCGGTCGTGGTGGCACCACTGGGCGTTGATCTTGCGAGATTCAGTCCGATCGCGAGCGACGACGACGCACTGTTTCGAGCCCACGACGTAGAGGTTGGTGTCCCCTACGTGTTCTTTGTCGGCACGGCCGAACCGAGAAAGGGTCTTGACGTGTTGCTGTCGGCCTTTGAGGTGATCGCACGAAGTGACGAGCGCGTTGAACTCTGGCTCGCTGGTCAGTCCGGCTGGGGGGTGGGGGACTTTGAAACACAACTCGATGCCCATCCCTTCGCCAAGAGAATTCGGCGTCTCGGTTTCGTCGACGACGCACTGTTGCCGGCACTGTTTCGCCGCGCTCGCGTCGTCACGTATCCCTCGCGGGGCGAAGGCTTCGGACTACCCGTCCTCGAAGCGATGGCCTGTGGCGCGTCGGTGGTGACGACCGAGGGGACAGTAATGGCCGAAGTCGCTGGCGACGGCGCACGACTCGTTGTCGTGGGCGACGCCGAGGCGCTCGCCGCGTCACTCCTCGACGTTCTCGACTCGAGCGACGTTGATCGTGCGCACCTCGCCGTGCTCGCAAGAGCGCGCGCCGCACTCTTCACGTGGGAAAACTGCGTGCAACAACACCTCATCGCGTACCAACAAGCATTGGACCGTCACTAAAGTGCGCGCGCTCGTCACTGGATCACGGGGCTTCGTTGGTCAGCATCTCATAGCCCACCTGGAGGGTAACGGTGACGAGGTACGAGGTATCGATCGCGAGCATGACGTCACTGACGAGTGTGCCATGCGCGACGTGTTCGAGGAGTTCAAGCCCGACGTCATCTACCACTTAGCGGCGTTGACTCACGTCGGTGATTCCTGGCTCCAGGCGAGTGAGTTCACGCGCGTGAACGTCGTGGGCACCCAACGCGTACTAGACGCGGCCTTTCAGGCCGATCCAAAGTCCACGACAGTCCTCGTCAGTTCCGCCGAAGTGTACGGCGTGGTGCGACCCGAGGATCAGCCGCTTCGCGAAAGTTTCCGTGTCGCGCCAGCGAATCCCTATTCGGCGAGCAAGGTGGAGGCCGAACGCGTCGCGCACGAGGCGTGGCGTCGACGCGGACAAAGAGTGGTCGTGGCACGGCCCTTTAACCATTTGGGGCCGGGACAGTCAACGACCTTCGTGGTGCCAGCACTCGTTGGTCGTCTCCTTGACGCGGCTGAACGTGGTGACGAAGAGATCTCGGTTGGTGATCTCTCTACGCGGCGCGATTTCTCGGACGTGCGTGACGTCGTGCGTGCCTATCGGTTGATGGCGATGTTGGGAGCGACGGGCGAGGTCTACAACGTGGCGTCGGGTCATGACGTCGCCATCGCTGACATTGCCGCACAACTCGTGCGTCTCATCGCGCCCGGCGTACGTCTCGTTGTCGACCCGGCGTTACTTCGTCCGGTGGAGATTCCCGTGTCGCGCGGGAGTTACGAAAAACTGCACGAGACGACGGGCTGGTCGCCCTCAATTGCGTTGCACGCGTCGCTCAGTGACGTCATTGACGATATTCGCGCGCGTCGTGGCGAAAGTTAGTTTTTTCGCTTCGGGCGCGTTAATTGACGGCGTCTACCGTCAAACGTGACGTCTCGTGCCAACTAGCCTTGAAGGACTGATGGACTCTCGTGCTCCGGCCGTTGTCGCCGTCATCGTTACCACCGGTTCCGGGCCGGGCCTCGAAGCCACGGCGGCTTCCCTGGCGGCCCAGAACTACGAGGAATTAAGCCTGCTCGTCGTCGCGAACGGGGATGCTCAACACGTCCCCGAGCGTGTGGCCGTGGTGGCACCGAACGCCTTCGTTCGATTACTCGAAGAGAACCGTGGTTTTGGCGCGGCCTGTAACGAAGCGGTGTTGATGGTCGAAGGGTCAGCCTTCTTCCTTTTCTGTCACGACGACGTGCGACTCGAGCCCGACGCACTCCAGCTCATGGTCGAAGCAGCGTTTCGCACGAACGCCGGGATCGTCACCCCGAAGGTCGTCGCCTACGAGGATCCCCTCGTGCTCTTGCACGTGGGTCAGACCTCGGACCGTTTCGGGTCAGTTCGCGAGCGCGTCGTCGAGGGTGAAATCGATCACGGACAACAAGACCTCGAGCGAGACGTCTTCGTCGCGCCCGGTGGTGTCACGCTCGTTCGCGCCGACCTCTTCGAGACCCTTCGTGGATTCGACCCTCTGATTTCGATGCTCGGTGAGGACCTCGATCTCTGTTGGCGCGCTCAGGTCGCCGGTGCGCGTATCGTTGTCGCCCCGCTCGCCAAAGTGTCGCATCGTGAAACTGTCGCGTCGGGAGAGCGACCAGTGACGTCCGTGGGCACCAAGCGCGCGAGTCGCCAAGACCTTCAACGACGTCACCAACTGCTCGTCGTTGCGACGGGCTGGGGAAGCAGAACTACCTGGTGGACATTGTTGATGCTGTTTGGGTTGGAGGTGGTTGAGGTGGCCGTCTCGCTCGTCGGCGGGGACACCGACCGTGCGGGGGCCATTGTGGGCTCGTGGCGTTGGCTGGTAAAGCAACGCCGACGAGTGCGTCAGCGTCGTCGACAACTGAACAAGCTTCGCGTGTTGTCTGACGCTGAACTTCGTCAACTCCAAGTCGGCGGTGCTAGTCGCGTCAAACACTTTTTGTTGACGTTGCTGCGTGAGGGCTACGACAAGGCACGCGGCATCTTGCCACCCGAAACGGATGAGTCCTTCGACGACCCCGAAGAGGCGGGCGTTGGCTTCGCGGCGGCGTTCTCAGAACAAGAGGAGTTTGACGAGATCGCCGAGAGCGAATTACTCGAACTGCGGTCGCGTCCTTCTCGATTCTTGACCACGTTTCGCTCGCAGGCGGCGGTCGTCGCGCTCGTCATGGTGTTGTGGCTCATCGGTTCGCGCAACCTTGTCGCGGATCATCTGCCCTTGATTGGCCGTCTCGCGCCGCTGGACTCGTGGTGGTCGACGTGGCGCCACTTCTTCGCCTCGTGGTCGTCGTATGGAGTGGGCACAGGATCGCCCGGCATGCCCGGCTACGGCGTGCTCGGTTTTGCGGGCACCTTCGTGTTCGGTCGAATGGGTGTCTTACCTCGACTCGCGCTGATCCTCTCGGTGCCCGTGGGGGCGTACGGAATGGGCAGGTTGCTGAAGGACCGCGTGTCGAATCGAGCGCGCGTCATTGGCGCTTTCGCCTACATGGCGATGCCCATGGGATTCAACATGATCAGCCAAGGTCGCGTGGACGTGCTGGTCGTCATCGCCGGACTGCCCTACGTCACTCGAAGAATATTTGAGTTGATGGACGTACCGCGTTTTCGCACTCGTCCCTACACCGACGTCGTGCCCTTTGGTCACCGTGGATGGCGCACCAGCGAAGCCGGTCAGCGAATGGTGCTCATAATGTTGATCGCGATTCTCTGCGCGATGGCGCCCGCCGCTCTCGTCGTTGTGGCGCTCGTGGTTGTCGGTGTGGTGGTGGCGCGGCTCTTCGAGCCCGACGAGGGACAGACCTTTCGGCGACCGGGGCGCTTCCTAGGCGCGTTAGTGGCCAACGTGGCGATTTTCCTCTTGCCGTTGAGTATCGACGTCGTGTTCGCGGGACGGCGAGCCCTCGAAGTTTTTGGCCTCGCTCGCGGACCGTGGTCGGTGCCGTCATTTGATCTCCTACTTCGTGGAGCCGACGGCACCTTCGCTACGTCCTGGTGGGGTTGGCTGCTGCCGGTCGCGGCACTCTTCGCGCTGTTGCTTTGTAAGGGAGAACGTCGACGCATAGCGTCCAAGGCGGCTGTCATCGCGATGTTGACCTTGGTAGTGACGGCGCTCGTGTCTCGTCACTGGCTCGGTTCGTTCGCGCCCGACCTCGACGTGCTCTTGGCGCTCTATGGCGTGATGCTCGCCACACTGATCGGGCTCGGCGTCGGCGCGCTCGAGCATGACCTGCGCGACGCGGGCTTTGGCTGGCGTCAGTTCGCGGCGGGGCTGTCAGTAGCGACACTCGTGGTCGCGACACTGCCCTTCCTCGGGAGTTTTGCGAGCGGCCGCTTCGACTTACCCACGACCAGCGTGGCGCAGTCACTCAGCGCGCTCTCGCCCTCGAGCGCGGGTGGATACCGCGTCTTGTGGCTGGGCGATCCCTCGGTGTTGCCGCTCCCGGGTTGGTCGGTGGCGCCGGGACTCGAGGCGGCGACGTCTATGAACGGACTGCCCGGTGGCGCCACGCTCTTTAGTCCGCCCGATTCGAGTACGAGTGACGTCATTATTGAGGCGTTGCAGAGCGCGATGAATGGCAGCACCGTGCGCTTAGGCGAGTTGCTCGCGCCCGCCGGTATCTCCACGATTGTGGTGATGAACTCCTCGGCACCAGAACTCTCGGGCGTACAAAAGGTGCCGCAGCACCCTGCGCCAGGCGTGTTAGTGAGCGCTCTCAGTAGCCAGAGTGACCTTTCGTTGGTACTGCAGACGAGTTCGGTTGAGGTGTTTTCGAACTCGCTCTACCGCGGCATCTTCGCCGCGACGAATCCCGGATCGACGACACTCACGCCAATTTTTAGTTCCTCGTCCAGTTCGGGACCCTTGAGCGCGGGTTCGACCGTGGTCGCGGGACTCGCGCCCGCGGGCGCCTTCGCGCTCGACGTTAACGGCAGACCCGCGCCGCGCACGACTTTTAACAAGTGGACCCCGTTCTACCAAGTCGCGCCGACAGCCCAAAGTCCAGTTGGCACCATTACCTTGCACCAGTTCCCACTCAACGGACTCGTTGCGTTGTTCACCTTGGGCATGTGGGGAATCGTCTGGCTCGGCTTTGGTTGGATCCATCGACTCGAGTGGCTGTTCACCGGCCGCCGACGTCGGGTCGTCGTGGCGACGGTGACGAAAGAGAACGCTGATGTCTAGCGCGCGCCGACTGCCGCTGTTACTCGTCGTGCTCGTGGTACTAGTCGGGACTGGTGTCGTCACGTCACTTCGACCAGCGACGAATCCCTCGGTGTTGCCTTCGGGACTCACCGTGTCGTTGAACGCTGAGTCGACCGCGCTGTACTGCACTGGACTTTCCACGAGCCAAGGGGCCCCCGGACGCGTCACATTCCTCAACACGTCGACGTCCAGTCGAGCTCTCAGCGTGAGCATCGTCTCTGACAAGGGCAACACTTACTCAGGCAGCATCGAACTCGCCGCTCACGCCTCGCAGTCCATTGTGCCCAGTGCCCTCGACAAGGGCGACAACTTTGGCGTCGCAATCCAGATCAGCGGCGGTGGCGTGGTGGGCGAAGAGATCACGGGCACGAACCGCGCCGAGACGCCGTGTGTCGCGGCGGGCACGACGCACTGGTACGCGACGGGCTTTGACACGCGGGTTGGATCGAGCACGTACTTGAGCGTCTACAACCCGACGGCGACGGCCGCGGTACTCAACGCGTCGATCTACACCGTGGCTGGCGTCTCGACACCGCTCGCGTTCCAAGGATTCGCCGTTCCCGCCCACACCCAGGCCGAGATCAACCTCGGCACCCAAGTAGTCAACATTGACAACGTCGGCGTGAGCATCGACGTCCTTCGAGGATCACTCGTCGTGGTGGGCGTCGAGGACTCCAACGGAACGATCTCACTCAATCGAGGGATTACTGGCCCGTCAACGACAGCGTGGTTTCCTAACGTCACGACCGCACAGACCGCCGCGGCGCAGATTCGAGTCGCCAACCCCAACGCGCTCGCGGCCCAGGTCACGATCTCGGTCTCGTTGCGCTCTTATCACCTCGCGTCTCAAAGTACGACGGTCGCGCCCTACAGCACGGGGCTCGTGACGATCACGCCCAATCCAGCTATCCCCGACGCGGGTTACGCGAACTTGACGCTTCACTCAAATGAACCGGTGATCACGTCCCTCGCTACTGGCACCGGCACCTGGCGCGCACTCTCGTCGCCCGTGGCGCCAGGAAACGCGTTCCTCGTGCGTAACTTCACCGGTCTCGGTTTTGACGCCGCGACCGTCACCAATACGTCGTCGCGCACCGTCTCACTTCAGATTGTGTATCTCGCCTCGTCGACGACGAGCCCGTTTTCCTCAGTCGTGACAGTCGTTGGTTCTAAGTTGCTCGCGGGAGCGACGACGAGCCTTGCTACGTCAAGTCCCTCGATAACGTCGTCGAAGAACGCTACGGCGATGATTATCAGTGCTTCGACACCCTCAGTGGTCGTGTCGCTCACGCTGCCGAGCAAACCTCGGGGCGTGAACGTGGTGGTGCCGCTAGACGGCAGGTAGTTTGGGCGGCTGCCAGTTCGGCGTGCCGGGCGCTGCAGGAGAAGGTGACGCGGCCGCCACGGGGACAGTTGGCAACGCTTCCCGGGCTACAGCTTCACGTGATCTCGCCGAAGAACGCTTCATCCCCGTCAGGGTGCTGACCGTCTTTGATCCTTCGGGGTGCACGGGCTCGCCGTTGGCTTCGTCAATGAGTCGCGCGGCTTCGGCGCCGTCGATGGTCTCGTGTTCGAGCAATGATCGCGTGAGTAGTTCGAGTCCGCGACGATGCAGGGTTAGCACTTCGATGGCCCTGGACTCTTGCTCGCGCAGGATGCGCTCGACCTCGTCGTCGATGACCTTGGAGGTGTGGTCAGAGTAGTCACGAGTGTGCATGAGGTCCTCGCCCAAGAACACCTGGTTGTTCGAGCCCCACGCCATTGGTCCAATCTCCTTGGACATGCCCCACTCACGCACCATTCGACGCGCAAGTTCAGTGTTGCGCTGGAGGTCGTCCGCCGCACCCGTCGAGAGGTCGCCGTAGACGAGTAGTTCAGCGACGCGTCCACCCATACGCATGCACAGCGAATCTTCGAGGTGCTGGCGCGACATGATGTGGCGATCTTCTTCGGGCAACGTCATCGTGACGCCGAGCGCCATGCCGCGCGGAATGATCGTGATCTTGTGCAGCGGATCGGTCTTGTCAAGTACGTAGGCGAGCAACGCGTGGCCGCTTTCGTGAAAAGCGATTCGCTCACGCTCGTCGTCTTGGAGCACCATGGTGTCGCGCTCTTGGCCCATCAGGACGCGGTCGCGCGAGGATTCAAAGTCCTCCATGCCGATCGTTACCGAATTACGGCGTACGGCGTGCAGGGCTGCTTCGTTCACGAGGTTCGCTAGGTCCGCGCCACTCATACCGGGCGTACCGCGTGCCACGACCACGAGGTCAACAGAAGGATCGAGCGGTTTATCTTTGGAGTGGACTTCGAGAATCGGCAAGCGCTCTTCGAGGTCGGGGAGGGGAACAACGATTTGACGGTCGAAGCGGCCCGGACGCAGTAGCGCAGGGTCTAAGACGTCGGGACGGTTCGTCGCGGCGATAACGACGACGCCTTCGGTGGGCTCGAAGCCGTCCATCTCACTCAACATTTGGTTCAACGTCTGTTCGCGCTCGTCGTGACCGCCGCCCAGACCAGCGCCACGCTTGCGACCAATGGAGTCGATCTCGTCGACGAAGACGATGGCGGGTGACTGCTTGCGGGCGGTGGCGAAGAGGTCACGTACTCGACTGGCGCCAACGCCGACGAACATCTCCATGAAGTCAGATCCCGAGACGGAGAAGAACGGAACGCCCGCTTCGCCAGCGACGGCGCGCGCGAGCATCGTCTTACCGGTGCCAGGAGGACCGACGAGCAAGATGCCCTTTGGAATCCTGGCGCCGATGTTCTGGTAGCGAATTGGATTCTTCAAGAATTCGACGACTTCGCTGATCTCTTGCTTCACGCCGAGATATCCCGCTACGTCGGCGAAGGTGGTCTTTGGGCGATCCTCATTGAATTGCTTCGCTTTGGAACGACCCACCGACATCATTCCGTTCATCTGTCCGCGCGCCTGACGGCTCGCGTAGATCATGAACGCAGCAAAGATGAGAATCCAAATTAGATACGGCAGGAACGTCGAAGCGAGACTTGACGGGTTCGCGAAGAGGACGCTGACGTTGTGGTCCTGAAGTGCCGTCACCTCAGTGGGAAGGGCGGGTACCGGTCCGTTCGAGATGTAGTTGGTGCCGTTACTTAGTTGTCCCGTGACCACACCATTGGAGTTGTTGATGCTGGCCGACACGACCTTCTGTTGGCTCGCGTCGCGCAGCAAGGCGGAGTAGGTGATGGTTTTGACGTGTTTATTGGAAAAGAGGGACGGGATGATGAGGATTCCCAGCACGAACGCGACGATGGCGATCGTGATGATGCGCCGTCGTGCTTGAGGCGCCATGGGCCGCTCTCCACCTGGTAGAAACTTCTTGATTCCGTTTTGCTCGTTCGGTGCTTCAGCCACGTATCTAATCTAGAGGTCAGCCGCCTCAAGTCGGCTGCACCTGTGCATAACCTCCAGTCGAAAGCGTAACGTCTTTGAGTTCTTCCCCCGTTGCACCACCGGTCGATCGACCTCGCGTCGTCGCGATCGTGGTAGCGAGCTTTATTGGATTCTTAGCGGGACAGATCCTTGCCATCGTCGGTGATGTCGTGGGCGTCGTCGTGACGCACTATCCCGGAGGACTCACCGCGCTGGGTAAGGCGAGCTTTCCGCCGTGGTGGTCGAACGCGCTGGGACTTGGGGGACTGTGGATTGGCTTCGGCGCGGCGATCTACTTCGCCTACCACGAGGGCCACTTGCGAGCGTTGCCCAATCAGTGGCGTCCGCGCTGGAGCGACCTTTCCTTCGTCGTCGTTGGCGTGGCGTGTCAGTTAGGGATTGACGTGCTCTACGCGCCCTTTCACCTGAAGTCACTCAACAAGCCAGTGCACCATCTTTTCAACGCGGCGCACGGTCCGGGTTTTGTGCTCATCGCCCTCATGACTACGTTGCTCGCGCCTCTTTTCGAAGAGTGGCTCTTTCGAGGAGTGCTCTTTCGAGCAATCGCCGAGGGGACGACGGGCATCACCACCCGCACGGCGGTCGTACTCGGCGTGGTCGCAAGTGCGGCTCTCTTTGGCCTCGCCCACGGTGAGCCGTTGCAGTTTGTTGGGCTGTTTTTGTTCGGCGTCGTCTTGGCGCTGCTCGTGTGGCGAACGAAGCGACTGGTGCCAAGTTTCGTCACGCACGTCTCGTTTAACGCGGTCGCGCTCGCGGCCGTGATCAGCCAGCGGGCGGGGCACTGATGCGACGACTACGTGAGTTCTGGACGCCGATGCGAGTTCTCGACGCGTTCCTTATCTTTGTCGTGATCTACGTGGTCATCTGGTCGTTGCATCCCCAACTGTTGTTTTCCTCGTCGCTCCTTACCGGAGGTGACACGGGCTCGCACGTCGCGGTGCCGGCGTACCTGCGAACTACGGGCAACCTTTTCAACTTCACGCCGTGGTATCCGGGTTGGTTGGACGGCATGCCCGCCTACACCTACTACTTCGTCTTGCCCGACGTACTCGCGACGTTCGCCAGCTACGTCATTGGCTTCGGGGTCGCCATCAAACTCGCCACGGTCCTCGGATCCGTACTCATGCCGGTCTGTGCGTACGCGATGGGTCGACTTTTCAGGGCTCCTCGTCCCATTCCCATCGCGCTCGCCTTCGCGACGCTGCCCTTCCTTTTTGACGCGTCGTTCACCATCGACGGCGGCAACCTCTTTTCGACGATGGCCGGTGAGTACGCGTTCTCGCTCTCGCTCGCCTTGTCGCTGCTCACCATTGGCCTTTTTGCGCGCGGCGTGCGCACCGGGCGCGGCTATTGGCTGGCCGCACTCGCGCTCAGCGCTTCATTGGCGTCACACGTCTTACCGTGGCTGTTTAGTCTCGCGGCAATTTTCGTTCTCGTCGTCTTTGAGTTGCTGCAACGTCGCGGCATTGGCGACCCGAATGACTTCGACCTGGTTCGAGGGGACAATGCCCGACCCATTCGATTCGCCATTGGCGCGGGTCTGTTGTCGTTCGGACTCTCGGCGTGGTGGCTCTTACCTTTCGCTACGACCCAGTCACTATCCGACTCGCTCGGCTACACGAATGACAACGTGTCGACGTTGCACTACATTTTCACGACCCTTGGCTGGTTCAACGCGAGTGGCGGCGTCGCGGGTGATCGTTGGGTAATTCTCTTGAGCGCCCTCGCGATCATCGCCGCCGTCATCGTTCGTGACCGGCTGGGCATGGTGTTGGCGATGTTGACGGTCTTGTCGTTCGCCGCCTTCGTTCTCGACCCACAGAGCGTCATCTGGAACGAGCGTCTCGTTCCCTTCTGGTTCATCTCGATTCACCTCAGCGCCGGTTGGCTCGTGGGCTATCTCGCGTGGAGATGGACGAGGCGCCAACGTGCGCGACGTGGTTGGCGTCCAGCGGAGAGCGAACGCGCTGACCTCGCGGCCAGTGACGAGTCCGCAGAGGCGGGCGACGCCGTTGAAACGGTCCCCGAAGCGGAGCCCGCAATTTTCCTTGGCGACGATCGCCAATGGCGCGCACGGCGCATCGTTCGAGCAACAGTGTTCGTCGCGTTGTTGGGTTTGGTTTCGACAGTGCCAGGCCTCATCACGCCCTTAGCGACTCGCCTTCATCTGGCGACGGGCGGTAATCAGGTGAGCAGCTGGGCCCAATGGAACTATTCGGGCTACCAGGCGAAGGCCGCGTGGCCCGAGTACAACGATCTGATGACGACGATGAGCCGCGTCGCGAAGCGCTACGGCTGTGGTCGCGCGATGTGGGAGTACAGCGCGGCGGAGAACCGCTTTGGCACGCCCGAAGCATTGATGCTGTTCCCGTACTGGACGAACAACTGCGTGGACTCGATGGAGGGACTCTTGATGGAGTCCTCCGCGACGACGCCGTACCACTACCTCGATCAGGCCGAACTGAGCGTGGCGCCGAGTAATCCCCAAGTCGGACTGAATTACGGACAGCCCAACGTTGCCCTCGGCGTTCGCCACTTACAGATGCTCGGCGTGAAGTACTACGTCGCCTATTCGCCAAAGCTAATCAAAGAGGCGAACGTTGACTCCCAACTTCAACTCGTCGATTCGACGAAGGCGTGGCCCGCGCCCGGGGTGCAGTGGCGCGTCTATCTCATCAAGAACAGCCCGATGGTCCAGCCGCTGACGACGACGCCGAACGTGGTGGCGAATATTTCTGGGCGTACGACGTGGTTGACGGCCAACCAGACGTGGTGGCTGACGCCCTCGTTGCAGAACGTGTACGCCGCCGATAGCGGGCCCGCCTCGTGGCCGAGGGCAACGAGTATCACGACGATGAAGAGCACGGACGTACTGGCGAAGGTCACCGTGACCCACGTCAAGGTCGGACTGCAGTCGATCTCGTTTCACGTGAGTCGCGTCGGCGTGCCCGTCCTCGTAAAGATCTCGTACTACCCGCGCTGGCACGCCTCGGGGGCCACGGGTCCCTACCGGGTCAGTCCCAATCTGATGGTCGTCGTTCCCACGCAGAAGAACGTCGCGCTTGACTACACCAGTACGCCAGCGTTGACCTTCGGAAACGTGCTGAGCGACCTGACGGTACTCGCGGGCCTCGCCACGCTGTGGATGATTCTCAAGAGACGTCGAATCCTGCGCCGGTAGGATGGTCAACCGTGGATACGAGCGTCATCTTTAAGGCTTACGACGTTCGAGGCACTTACCCCGATCAGCTCAATGAGCGCATCGCCCAAGCCATTGGATCGGCTTTCGCGACGTTCGCCACCTCGCCGCGGATCGTCATCGCGCGTGACATGCGCGCCTCGGGCGTGGCGCTCTCTGAGGCGTTCGCTACTGGCGCGCGCTCAGTCGGCGTCGAGGTCGTGGACCTCGGCCTTGGATCGACGGACTTTCTCTACTTCGCCTCGGGTTTTCTCGACGTGCCGGGCGTGATGTTCACTGCGTCGCACAACCCGGCCAAGTACAACGGCATCAAACTCTGTCTCGCGGGCGCCAAGCCCGTTGGTCTGGAGTCGGGTCTCGTCGAGGTCGAAGCCATGGCGAACGAGTTCTACGCCACGCCAGCAACAGGCGACCTCGCGCTCTACACGACGCTCGATCTCACGAACGAGTGGGTCACCCACGTGCACTCCTTCGTTGACATTGATTCGTTTCGTCCGCTCAAGATCGTCGCCGACACGGCGAACGGCATGGGGGGATTCGTCGCGCCACTGGTCTTCGCGGATCTGCCTTTCGATCTCGAGATCCTCTTTCCAGAACTTGACGGCAACTTTCCCAACCACGCGGCCGATCCACTGAACCCCGAGAACTTAAAAGACCTTCAGCGTCGAGTCTTGGCGACCGGCGCGGACGTGGGACTGGCGTTTGACGGTGACGCGGACCGGGTCTTTCTCATCGATGAAAAAGCGCAGCCCTTAAGTGGCTCGACGACGACGGCTATGGTCGCGACGGCGATGTTAGAGCGCTACCCGGGCGCAACGATTCTCTACAACTTGATCTGCTCCAAGACAGTGCCAGAAGTAATCGCCGAAGAGGGCGGCGTTTCGCTTCGAACCCGTGTCGGTCACAGTTACATCAAGCAAATAATGGCCGAAAGTGGCGCGGTGTTTGGTGGTGAACACTCGGGCCACTATTACTACCGTGACAACTATCGCGCCGACTCAGGGATCATCACCGCGTTCGTCGTGTTGGAGTTAATGAGCGTGGCGTCGGTGCCCCTTTCAGAGTTGGCGAAACCCTTTCTGCGCTACGCGGACTCTGGCGAGATCAACACCGAGGTCGCTGACCCCGTGGCGACGGTGCAGCGAATGACGAAGAAACTCGAGGCCGAAGGAGTGACGATCGATCTGCTCGATGGTCTCACCGCCCTCTACGACGACTGGTGGTTCAATCTTCGCCCCTCGAACACAGAACCGTTGCTTCGCCTTAACCTCGAAGCGAAGGACGACGCGTCGTGTCAGGCGCACGTCGATGAAGTACTCGCGCAACTAAAGGAGATTGGCTGATGGCTCTGGACTCATTTCTCTTGGACCTGTTGGAGGACCCACTCGACCACGGGGCGCTGCTGTACGTGCCGTCAAAGGACTTGCTCTTCAACCCACGTCGTCACGTCGCGTACGAGGTTCGCGACTCGATCCCGGTGATGCTGCCTGATGAGTCGCGCCGCACCAGTGAAGAAGAGGAACGTACCTTCAACGACGACCCCGACGCACGCTTAACCGGGCCCGCCAGCTAGGCGGGCGTCACGCGCAGCGGTACCGACTGCGCTCCCCATACGGCCAGTCGCGAGTCTTTCCAGATCACGTCGCCGGCCGGTTCAATTCGCGTCCAGTACTCGCGCAGCGTTATCAGCGCTTCGTGGAGTTCAGCGCGCGCCAGAGCGGCGCCGAGGCAGTGGTGAATGCCCGAAGAAAATGTCAGATGATCGCGCGGTCTCTTTCGCCGCGGGTCGAACGCGTTGCTTCCAATGAAATGGTGCTCGTCACGATTCGCACCCGCCAGACTGAAGGCCAACAAGGTGCCCTTTTGGAACGCGACGTCGCGGTACTCAAAGGGTTCGTTGACCTGGCGAATAACGAAGCGAATGGGATTTAGATAGCGAAGGGACTCTTCAACGACGCCCGCCACGAGTTCGTCGTTGCCCTGCATGTCGCTCCATATCTCCGGGCGCGTCGACAACAGCGCGAGCGCGGTTGAGAGTTGGTTTCGAGTGGTATCGGTGCCCGCCGCGATGATGCCCTGGATGAGGCTGACCATTTCTGGTGTGCTCAGTCGGTCGCCTTCTTGTTCGGCCTCGATGAGGTGGCTAATGAGATCGTCACCAAGATGCGCTCGTCGCTCGTCAATCAGTGCGGTGCAGTAGTGCGAGAACTCTTTCATCTCTTTGAAGATGCGATCCTCATTGCCCTGCGCTTCGGAGGAGAAGAGCAAAAACGTTGTTTCGGCCCAGCGCGAGAAGAGGTCCCAGTCAGCTTGCTCGACCGCCAAGTGGTGACAGATCACCGCGATGGGGTAGCGCGACAACACTTCGGGAGCGTCCACGACGTAGCTCGCGGCGTTACTCGCGTTGAGTAATCGTGCGAGTTCACTAACGTAATCGCGCATGAAGGGCCGAAGTCGATTGATTGAACTTGGCGAAAAAGGAGAGGCGACGAGGCGGCGGAGTCTGGTGTGAGTGTCGCCTTCGGCACTGAGGAGACTTTCGCGACTGAGTTGGTCGAGGGCAGTCCCTTCTCCCGTGAAGAGTTGAGCGACGAGACCCGACGCTTGATGGAGAGAGCGCTCTCGAAGTAGTGCTAACACGTCGTCGTAATGAAGGACGACGTAGCCAAAAGTGAACTTCGCGAGCCAGCCGTGTTCGCTCTGGTGCGCGAGTGCGGCAACGTCGCATTCTGGGTCGAGTGAAGTCGACGTGTTAAGGAGTGCCAGGTCGAGCTCGTCAACCGGCGTCACCACGGACTAGTTCAGTCGCTCGACGATCATGGCCATTCCTTGGCCACCGCCTATGCACATCGACTCAAGACCGAATCGTTTACCCGAGTCTTCTAACGAGTTCAACAAGGTGGTCATGATGCGAGCGCCGGTCATTCCGAAGGGGTGACCGAGAGCGATCGCGCCGCCTCGAATGTTGAGCTTGTCAAGCTTGATGCCGAGGTGCTTCGCACTCGGCAGCACTTGGGCCGCAAAGGCTTCGTTGATCTCGACGAGGTCGATGTCGTCGATGGTCATGTTGGCGCGTCGAAGCGCCTGACGACACGCTTCGATCGGTCCAAGACCCATGATCTCGGGGTTTAGTCCGCTCACGCCGCTCGCGATGATGCGCGCGAGGGGCTTGATGCCGAGCTCTTTGGCCTTGGTGTCACTCATGACAATGACGCCCGCGGCGCCGTCGTTGAGGGGACAGGCGTTGCCGGCCGTGATGGTGCCACCTTGTCGAAAGACCGGTTGAAGACTCGCGAGCTTCTCGAGTGTCGTGCCCGCGCGTGGGCCGTCGTCCTTCGAGAAAACCGTGCCGTCGGGCAACGTGACTGGCGTAATTTCGCGTTCGAAGAAGCCGTTCTCTTGGTGGGCTACGGCGAGCTCTTGACTGCGCAGCGCGAACTCGTCCATCTCTTGGCGCGATACCTTCTCGAACTCGGCGACGTTTTCGGCCGTCTGGCCCATGGCGATGTAGACGTCGGGTAGACCCGGCTGGGGTGTCCAGGGGTCGGTTACCTTTTCAGAACGCGACCTCGTTCGCTCCATCGCCGCTTCGAAGAGAGGATTCATGGCCTTGCCGGAGTCGCTCGCGCCGCTCGCGTACCTCGACACCGTCTCGACGCCGGCGGAGATGAAGACGTCGCCTTCGCCGGCACGAATGGCGTGCGCGGCCATGCGGATGGTCTGAAGCGAGGATGAACAGTAGCGATTGACGGTCACGCCGGGCACGTCGTCGAGTCCCGCGAGCACGGCAACCACGCGCGCGATGTTGAATCCGGACTCGCCGGCGGGCTGACCACAGCCCACCATGAGGTCTTCAACGCTATGGGGATCGAGTTCGGGCACCTTCTCGAGCAACGTGCGCACAATCAGCGCGGTTAGGTCGTCGGGTCGCATGTCGACGAGCGAACCCTTGAAGGCGCGCCCGATAGGGGTGCGCGCGGTGGCGACGATGACGGCTTCGGACATGGGGGGGTTCCTCCTCGAGTTACTCAAAGGTAACTGTGGCGAGCCTAGTGACTCACCGCAAGGTGGAACTTAACTGGTCTCGAGTGGACCGGCGTTCGCGAAGCCCTGGCGAACGCCCGTTCCGGCACGACTCGCGAGTTGCTCAGGCTCGAAGAGCATCCAGTACGCGTTGCGGGCGTGCGAGCGCGAACGATTTTCAAAGACCGAGGCGAGCACGTCGGGGTCGTCGGACTCGTCTTCGTGCACGAAGACTTCGAGGATGGGCGTCGAGGTCATGAGTTGGGCCTGCATGATGCCGAGCGACGCCTCGTGGGCGCACTGCTTGTCGATCGGGGCGGAGCCGGGCATACCCAGGGCGACGACGATGGCCGCACCGTCGCGCTCGATCATGATCTTCGCCGCAACCGCCAAGTCTTTGAATCCCGGGACGGTCTCGGCGATGACCTCGAATGACGTGCCGTAGCCGGGGCACGCTTCGAGTTCAGCCCGGGCCGCGCTTCCCATGTCGTAGCGCGCGAACATCGTGTCGACGACGCCGATTCTCACTTTGGCTTTCGACTTGTTTTTCTTCTTCGCCACGTGGCTCCAATCCGTGCCACCAGTGTAGAGGCGACAATGTCGCCTTCGAAAGGAGAAATGATGGTGGCCTCGTGTTACCCCAACAGTGAGGTGGGGCTATGGCTTGGGACTTTTCAACGGACGCGGCGTTTGAAGAACAGCTCGTGTGGATGCGCGGTTTCGTTCGCGAAGAGATCATGCCCATCGAGACGTTGACGCTCTCACGCGACAAGTTGATTTCGTTCATCCGACCACTCCAAGACCAAGTGAAAGAGCGAGGTCTCTGGGCCGCGCACCTCCCGAGCGAACTCGGCGGGATGGGATTTGGTCAAGTGAAGCTCGGTCTCATGCACGAGATCCTCGGCCAGACCATGTACGGTCCCGTGGTCTTTGGTAATAACGCGCCCGACAGCGGCAACGCTGAGTTGCTGGCCGCGGGAATGGAGATGACCGGGCGCGAGGACATTAGGGAGCGTTGGTTGCAGCCCTTATTGGACGGCGACATCCATTCGGGATTTTCAATGACCGAGCCCGATACCGCGGGCAGCGACCCGCGACTCTTAAAGACCCGCGCCACCAAGGACGGCGACGAGTGGGTTATCAGCGGTCGTAAGCGGAACACGACGAATGGCTCGGTCGCTGACATTTTGATCGTGATGGCCGTCACCAATCCCGAGGTCCATCCCTACCAGGGTTCGTCGATGTTCGTCGTGCCAGTTACTACGCCAGGCGTAAAAATCTTGCGCGACGTGGGCTCAATGGACGACCCGACCGTGACGTACGGGCGCTTTGGCAATCACGCCGAGATCTTGTACGAGGACGTGCGCGTGCCGGCCGACCACCTTATTGGACCTGAGGGTTCTGGCTTCTTGCTCGCCCAGACGCGACTTGGACCGGGACGCATCCATCACTGCATGCGCTGGCTCGGACAGTCCCAGCGTGCCTTTGACATGATGTGCGAACGGGCCCTAAGTCGCTACACGCACGGCTCACTGCTCGCCGAGAAGCAGACTGTCTTGAATTGGATCGCCGACTCTAAAGCTGAGATGCACGCGACGCGTCTCATGACGTTGCACGCGGCGTGGAAAATGGATCAAGTGGGCGCGTCGGCGTCGCGTGACGAGATCGCGATGATCTAGTACTACGGGGCCAACGTGTTGCACAACGTCATAGACCGCGCTATTCAGACCTACGGGTCGCTCGGCTATTCGTCGGACATGCCACTTGAGTCGATGTACCGCGCGGCACGCGCGGCTCGGATCTACGACGGCCCCGACGAGGTGCACCGCCAGACAGTGGCGCGCCACGCCCTAAAGAACTACCGCGCGTCTGAGATTCCAACCGATCACATTCCAACGCGCAGCGCTGCTGCGCGCGAGAAGTTCGCCGACGTCTTGGAGTTCCTCGAGTCCGAGTCGGTGTAAAGGCGTCGCTCTAGCGCGGCGCGAGACCTTCGACGGCCTCTTTGAGGTCGATGCCAAAGGGCACGATGGCGATCGAGGGAATGTCGACGCCGGCCTCGACGTAACGAAGAATATGCTCGCGACAAGCTTCGTGGGAGCCGTGAATCACCAATTCGTCAACCACCGAGTCGGGGATTACCTCGTTGGCGCGTTTGCGATCACCCGCGGCCCACGCCTCCCACATTGGTGCCAACGCGTCGCCACGTCCGAGCCAGCGATGAAACTCGGCGTAGGCATTGACCGTCAGATACGAAGAGATCATCCGTCGCGCTATGAAGCGAGCGGTGTCAACGTCCGCGGTTGGAATCACGAACAGCCGCGCCGCGATGGTCTTATTTTCTCCCACCTCGTCGCGACATGTCTTCACGTCGCTGGCGGCGAGCCAATTGAGAATGGCGCCGTCGGCCTCTCGTCCAGCGAGGCGCAACATGCCGGGTCGAAGAGCGCCGAGCAGAATGGGCGGGCGTTCAATGACGGGTCGCGCCAACTTGAATCCGTGCACCTCGAACGTCTCAAAGACCTCGTCGATCTTTTCGCCGTCGAGGGCGCGCTTCACGAAGCGCAACACGTCGCGCGTTCGAGCAAAAGGCTGCTCGTAGGTAATCCCGTTCCAACGCTCGACGACCGGTTGACTCGACGCGCCAAGACCCATCGTGAATCGTCCGCCCGCGACTTCGGCCATCGCCGCGATGCTCATCGCGAGCAGTCCGGGCCCTCGGGTGAAGACTGGCGTCACGGCGACGCCGAGGTTGAGGCGCGTCTCGCTCAACGCCGCCACCGTGAGTGGCGTGAAGCCGTCGGCGCCGTCAACCTCAGCTGACCAGACGTCGGTGTAGCCGAGGTCGGCCAAACGATGGAACCAATCGCGGTGCTCTAACAACGTGACGCCGTCGAAGGGGATGGTGATGCCGTAGCGAGAACTCATCACCTCAGTGTTCCAGATGTCGCAAGTGCTCGCTGATTTAGTTGAGGTAGTTGCCGCCTTGGGCTTTGGGAACTTCTAGGCCGCGTCGCTCGAGGTCGTGCTCCCAGCGCGAAACCAGCGTCTCGAGAATGGTGGCGCGCCCGTAGTGCTTGTCCTCGGCGGCGATTAGATTCCACCTGGCGTGCTGCTCATCGGTCTCTTCGACCATGAAGTCCAGTGCCTTGAGGTAGGCGCCTCGCCGTTCCCTGTTTCGCCAGTCGTCGGGGGTTAGTTTCCAGCGCTTGAGGGGATCGTTTTCGCGATCGTTGAAACGGCGGAGCTGTTCTTTCTCAGAGATGTGCAGCCAGAACTTGATGATCGTGACGTCGTCATTGACCAGCATCTGTTCGAATTCGACAATTTCTTTGGCCGAGAGCATCGCTTCTTCCTTGTTGATCTCCTTTTCAGCACGTTCCACCAGGAGACGTCCGTACCACGATCGATCGAACACGGTCATCTCGCCCTTGCCCGGAAGTGACGCTTGGAAGCGCCAGAGGAAGTGATGACGACGCTCTTCCTCGTTCGGCGGGCCAATGGGCGTGACGTGCACGTGGCGCGGGTCGATACTCGCCGTGAGGCGGCGAATGGCGCCGCCCTTTCCGGCCGCGTCGAATCCCTCGAAGAGGACAATGAGGCCAGGGCCCACGACGTTGGGTTCTAACAAGCCCGCGCTAAAGAGTCGCAGTTGCGTGATGCGGTGCTGGGCTGCCACCACGCGCTTGTCGGACTCTTCCTTGCTCATCGTGGGAGAGAGATCGATCTTCTCGACGCGGCTCATGGCTTGGCTAGGTCATCAGTACTGGAGTAGTTCATGACAACTCCTTTCAACTTCAAGGTACCGCAGCGCTACGGGCGTGATCAGACCTACGGCGGGCCATTCTTTATGATGAAGAGGACGTCACCGAGAAAGCAGGCCGTGCGAAAGTTAGTACCTCTCGTCGTGACGGCCCTTTCCTTCGCGAGCTTTGGTCTACTCCTTGGACCTCGTCACGCCTCGGCGACGTCGTCGAGCGCGCCCCAGGCGGTCTGCTTCACCAAGATTCAGCCCGCTTCTCCCGGTCACGCGGCAACGCCCATCGACGTCTGTCAACCCTGGCAAGCCAAAGACACCTGGTCGGGCTCACCTCCGTCGATCTACACGACGTCCTTCGTGCCCAGTTCCGCCGCGCCACAAGTCATCGCCTACGCCGCGTGGCTTCGTACTTCGACGACGGACCTTGCGCTCTATCTCGGTTATAAGGGACCCGGGACGACGAACGTGGCGCGCGGACCACAGATGGTGCCAACTCAAGTGCGGGGACGACTGCTCGCGACCTTTAACTCTGGCTTCTACGAAACTGACGCCAAAGCTGGCTTCTTCGTCAACAACACGCTCTACTTTCCGATGATCAGCGGCCTGGCGACGGTAGTGCGCTACACCAACGGCCGCGTCGACGTCGTGCGTTGGACGGGCGGCGCGCGCCCTGCGCCCAACATTCTCATGGCCCGCCAAAACCTTCCCCTGCTCGTGAACGCGAGCGCACCGACACCCCTGTCGGCGAACAACGCCTCGTGGGGCCCCACGTTGCACGGCGTGCCCGACGTCTGGCGCTCGGCGCTCGGCGTTGACGCGCAGGGCAACTTGATCTACGCCGCCGCGCCCGCGCAGACCTCTTCGAGTCTCGCCGCGTTGATGGTGCGCCTGCACTGTATTCGCGCAATGGAACTCGACATCAACCCCGCGTGGCCGATTTTCGTCACCTACGCGGCTACGGGAGCGGTCTCGCCGTCACTCTTCGTTCCTAATCCCAACCAGGTCGCGACACGTTTTCTCTCCATCACCACGAAGGACTTTTTCGCCGTCTACGTCTCGAGACGTCCGGGCGAGCCCCAGCCGTGGTAGGTCGACACGTCGCGCCCTCGTGATCGCGAGCGGTCCGCACGTACTGCGTGGACTTGAGTGGTACCGGGGACATCTCATCGACTACAGCCTCGGGAATTTTGTGAACTACGAAGACTTCTCCGCTAGTGGCACCCTTGCGCTGTCGGCTATTTTGCACGTGACCTTGAGTTCGACCGGATCGTTCGTGGCGGGACGTTTCACGTCACTGATCCTTCGACCTACGGGCCAAGCGTTCGTTGACCCGAACAACGCGGCGGCGGCATTCGTGAACCAACTCTCGAAGCAGGATTTTGGGGCTAATGCCGCCACGATTGGCGCGAACGGCATTATCGCCCCCGTTGGCTAACTAGCAACCCCCGGCGGGACCTGGGGTGCCGGGGCCCACTCGGTAGTTGTTGAGCGTGCCGGCGTTGGTGGGTCGAGGATTTGGCCCAAGGTGCACGACGTACCACACACCTCGCCACGAGATGAGCGACGCCACCGCGACCGACACCACTTGGTGACCTCGTTGAAATACGAGTCGCACGCCCGGCACGTGCCAGTAGCCGATCTTGTTTTCGCATCCGCCAATGGGAATCCATTGGGCGACGTGGGCATTGGCGTCGACGCGTAAGAACGTGGCGTTCTGCGCGCCAAAGAGTTTCGCGTGGTACGCGGCGACGTCAAGTCGAAAGAAGGCGACCAGTCGACCTTTGTAGTCACTCGCCGGATAGGGAATCGCGCCGGTCTTCATCTGTTGGTACGCGCCCTCTGGAAAGAACTCACGTAGCGCGAGCGGCGCCGAGTCGTCAGCGATGACGACGACCAACTGGCGCATCGACTGCGTTAAGGGCGCGCCGAAGGACGGCTCAACGTTTGTCTGGAGCAGCGATCCGGGCGGCGTCGTGGCAACCGCGGGTGAGGCGAGCGAAACAACGAGGAGTAAGGCGAAAACGGCGACGACGCGTCGACGCACCGGGCTAGGAACGCTTGCGGCGCAGCAGCGACATGAACGACCATCGCTCGTTGATGAAGGAACCGATTAAGAACAGTCCGCTAAGGAAGCCGAGCAAGAGCGCGTAGCGCTCGTGCGGCGGGAAGAAGCTGTAGCGCACGGTCGACGCGCCTTGGGGCAGCGCCACCTGTTGGTAGACACCGTCAATCGTCGTAATGGGCACTGACTTTCCATTCACGGTGGCCTTCCAGCCGTTCATCTCGAGCTCGGTGCGCAGTAACGTCGCACCGGGCTTGGCGCAGTTGACCGTCGCCACGTTGTCGTTCGTGCTCGTCACCGTGCACGACGGTGTCGACGTCGAGAAGAACGCTCTCGGGTTGGGCATTAGGTAGATGGTCGCCAGAGAGTCGTGGAAGACCTGTTTCGCGCCGAGATTGATGATCGCGGGTAACAGGACAACGGAACTCGGCACGAGCAAGTACTTGACCGACGCGTTCTCGTAGGCCTTAAAGTGCGCGACTAATTCGTGTTCTTGGGCAATCACCCCCGTGATGCCGGCCTTGATGACGAATTGATTGCCTGGTTTGAGACCCGGATAGAGCTGGTCTTCGATGAAGTTCTTAAATGCCTTGGGGAACGGCAGGTCAATGGCTGACAGTGACTTCACGCCGTACTGGGTGCCCCAATTGGGGTACAGCACGGCGAAGTCCAAGAAACGATACTGACCCTGGTTGGCTTGGAGGTAGTGAATCGGTGCGTAGTCGACTGTGATCTGTTTGGGAGATTCGGCCGTTGGCACGAAGAACAAGAGCACGGACTCACCAACAACCACGAGGGCAATCAAGAGCGGCACGACTCTGGCCTTGGAGAAGGAACCAAGGAGGAGAAAGAGTACGAGCGCAATAAAGGGTAGGAATTGCAGTCCAACGAAGATCGTGTGTGCTTTGGGGGTGAGTTTGAGAGCAATGTTCAGTGAGTGCGCGTAGACGACGCCCCAACTGACGACGATCAACATTGCAATCGCCGCCGTCATGAGCAAGCGCTTCGCTCGAACGCTCGTTGCGAAGTCGTAGAGGCCAAAGGCCGCGAGGAGCACAATCGCCATCTCAAGGCTCGGCATGATGTAGCGCGGAAACGAGGCCGACTTGATGAGCGGGATGAGATCCCAGAAGAACCGCACCCCAAAGAGGTTCATTGAACCGAGCACCCCGGCGAGTGTCCAGAGTGCCAAAAACGTTCGAAGAGTTCGATGACGAGCACCGAAGAGTCCCACCAGCGCCAGCGCCACGATGCTGGCGCCAAAGTAGCCGCCGGTCTCGCCCCAGACCGTCGATACGTTGGGATTCGAGAAGATGGTCCCGTAGACGTAGGGGTCGAACAACATGGGAATCGACGACGTCGGCAGGTGAATCGCGCCGTCGATAGAGCCCGCGTGACTGCCGATGAAGGCGACTTTCATGAAATCTTCGAAGGGCACGAGCACGGGCAGCGCGAGCACGACGCCGACGAGGCCACCGAGTCCTAAGCGACGAAGTGCGCGCGGACGAAGTGCGCGCGGCACCGAGAAGATTCGAACAATCGCCCACGCGCCAACGAAGAGTCCGTCGCAGTATGCGACCTCGGGAAAGCCCGCGTAGATCGACAGCGCTAGAGCGATCGCCGCGATGTACCAACCGCGCTTCGACGAACTCGACGCGCTGTCAAAGATCATCTCGACGCCGAGTATCAACATTGGCAAAAACGCGACCGGGTTTAGAACAGCGTTCCCGAGCCAGGCGTAGGTGCCGTTTATCGCGAAGAGCATGCCCGCCACGGTCGCGAAGAAGATTGGTAGTGAAAGGCGCCGGGCGAGGAAATACGTCGAGACCCCCGCGATCACTTCGAGCGAGATGTGAAACCAGACCAAGCCTGAGGACATTGCGAACAACAAAGTCAGGGGAAAGAGTGCCGCTGACTGCATCTCGCCGACGAGTGGTTGACCCAGACCTTGGAAGTAGTTCCACCACGGCCAGTGTCCGTGCAAGAGGTCGATGGCAGCCTGGTGACCAAGCGCTTGGGTGATGTAGCCCACGTTGGGGTCAATCGCCGGACGTCCACACGACACCCGACAGAGGTAGTGCGACACGCCCGCCGTCCACGAAATGGGGTCATTGTTCGCCAGTCGCAACACGAACATCGCGTTAGCGATCAGCACCACCAAGACGATGAGCGCGAGGGGAATTGTTGAAGCGGGAAGCCGACGATAGAAGGCGGCCAATCGGGCCCCGGTCGAATTCACGTTCTTAGGCTACAAGGGTGACTTGGTCACGTCGGGACCGTTCTAGCGCACGTAGTAGAACATTTTCTCTCCCAAGAGCAGCAGCGACTCGGGAAAGTAGGGATCGCGAAACGAACCAAAAATGTCCCAGCGGCGAATGAATCGGTCACGGTCGTCCATCGGGTCGAGGTCACCGCGCGAGGATCCCACGTGGTGGTGCAACTGCACGTCGGGCGTGTAGACGACGTACCTATCTTCCATCTGACTACGAAGGCAAATGTCCACGTCGTTCATGACGACTGCGAGCTGTTCGTCCATGCCCCCTAGCGACTGCCAGAACGCTCGCTCCACCATCTGTACGGCGCCCGTGACGGCAGCGACGTCTTTGGTGGCGAGTGAGAAGTAGTCGACGTTGGGGTAGTTCGAGTCGGTGCGCAGGTGTTGGGGATAGGGCGAAATGACGATGCTTTCGTGCTCACGTCGTCCCTCTTCGTCGAGCAAACAGGCGCCGACGATGCCGACGTCAGGCAGTGAAGCTAGCGCCACCATCTGTTCGAGCCAGTCAGGGGTGACGACAATGGTGTCGTTGTTGAGTGTCACGACAAAGTCCGCATCAGAGTGATTGACACCTCGGTTGACGATTTTCGCATAATTAAACGGTCCCGGGCAGGGCACGACGCGGTACTTTGTTGACGCAAAGTAGTCGAGCGTCTCGGGTTTTACCGAGTCATTGTCGAGAATGATGATGTCGTAGTTCGCGTACGTCGACTTCTCTTCGACCGACGTGATGCACTGGCGAACAAGATCGACGCGATCGCGAGTGGGAATGATGATGTTAATCGTGGGCGCGGGCGTCGGCACCTCGAGCGACCATCGAACGAGGCCCGGATGATCTCGAGCAGTGACGGTGCCACGCCATTCCCGACGATGGAGGGAGGCCTGCACGACGCGGATGGTGTCGTCGTTGAGTCGCTCGGGGTCAAAACTGCTCGCGGGACGACCGGCTGGCAACACTCGCGCCACGTGGCGAAATTTCGCCTTCGCTTCACTTAGGCGTAGGTAGGCGTCGTGCTCGAAGGCCCATCCTGCGTCAGCCGAGAAGCACCCGACTCTAAAGAGGGTCTCGACGCGAAGTAGTGCGGGACGACCCACCGTGTTGTAGCTGAGGAGCGTGTGAGGTCCAATGGTTGGGCTCTTAAATATCGGCGCGAAGTCGTTCGTTCCCGACTCGTCGGCGAACACCACGTCATCGCCGTGGGTCGCCTCCTTCAACAGCGCCGCGACGCTGTAGCGACGGCTCTCGTCGCTCAGAGCTGCGTCGCAGAGGAAGAGCCATTCGGCCGTGGTCTCGTTCAGCGTGTTGTTCAGCAGTGCGACGAGATCGCTGGGTGAGGCGTTCTCGTCCAACTCGATGATGGTGACGTCACTGGCGTCGAAGTTGATCGTCGCGAGTTCGAGTTCGTAGTCGATGGAACGCGGGCGATAGTTGACGGGGAAAATCTTCGTCGCTTTGGTGGCCGTGGCGACGATGACCTTTCTGGCCGTCCTCGTACGTCGACCACGAAGGACCTTGAGGATCGGGCGAAAGATGAACCGTGCCAGCTTGTAACGGAAGGTGTCTTCGCCGAGAATCCTGCCGGCGGTGCGCTGAAAACGTGTTCCCGACATCAATCGAATCTGGCGATGGAAGTCGATCCATCGATGCTTGATCTCTTTCGAGGTGATCGACGGCATCGTCTCGTCGTCGAAGCGTTGGAGGAGTGGCAAGTTTTTGGTTCTCTCGTTAGTCGATGGGGATACTCATGAAGGGCAACTCAGACAGAGTTCGTGCCGATCTCATAAGAGCCCGACGCGACGGTCACTTAGACAACGTTACCGGGCCGCCCTCGAGGGACTCCTTTGCCCAACGACGGCCTGCGTGGAGGGCGAAATTGCTGAAAGCAGGAAATTGACCGTTACGTGTCTGAGGTGCCGCGCCGAGTTCGCCTACTATGTCGTCGTTCAACTCGGAGTGCGCGTGTTGCATTTCGGGACCCTAATTTTTGACGAAGGTGATACCTACAAAGGAGTTGTGCGATGACTGACACCCTGGAGGCGCCTTCGGCTGGCTCGTCGGAGAACGAACTTCGCCACGGCGTTCTCGGACTATTTGACTCGGTGATTATGGGCGTGGCGGGCGTGGCGCCGGGCTATTCCATCGCCGCAACGACGGCGGTGTTGTTTGGCGCCGTTGTCCTTGGTGGCGCCGCGGCGTTGCTTTATTGTGGCATCGCGATGTTCGGCATCGTCTTCGCTTTCAGTTATCTCGGGCGGGTAGAGACGAACGCCGGCGCTAGTTATTCCTGGGTCCGTCGTGCGCTGCACCCGGCTCTCGGTTTTCTTTCCGGTTGGGCACTAATCGTGTCGGCGTTGATCTTCATGGTGGCGGCGACCGTTCCGGCGGGCGCGAATGTGCTTGGCCTCTTTTCGAACGGTGCGGCGAATAACACGGGTGAAGTCACCATGGTGGGAGCCGTCTTCTTCTTGCTGATGGTCGCCGCGGTCGCGGCTGGCGTGACGATCACCGTGAAAGTGCAGATCGTGATGACGACCGTCGAGCTCTTCATACTTTTGCTCTTCGCCGGCCTGGCTATCTTTCACGGGCACCACGTCAACACCTTCACGTGGCACTGGTTTTCGCCGGGCATCTTCCATGGTCAGTCGGGATTCGTTTCGGGCGCCCTCGTCGCCGCGTTCTACTACTGGGGCTGGGACGTCACGGCGAATCTGAACGAAGAGACCAAGAGTGCGAAGAAGACACCGGGTCTTGGCGCCATCATCGGTATCCTCATCGTCTTCGCACTCTTCGAGGTCTTTACCATCGCCATCAACTTGGTGCTCACCGCGAGCCAGATCTCCAATAACCCCGCCAACGTGCTGAGCGTTCTCGGCCAACAGGTCTGGCACGGCACCGGGGGTAAATTCATTGTGCTCGCCGTCGTGCTCTCAACCGTCGCGACGCTCGAGACCACGCTCATTCAAGTCACGCGCACTATGTTCGCCATGGGCCGTGACAACACGCTGCCTAAGCGATTTGGCACCGTGCACCCCACGCGCAAGACGCCCCTCGTCGCGACGGGCGTCGTGACGGTGATTTCACTCGCGCTCTTCATTGGTTCACAGTCCATTGGCTCGATCAGCAAGATCCTCACTGACGCGATCAACGCCATTGGTCTACAGATCTGCATTTACTACTCTTTGGCCGGCCTCGCGGTCGTGGTGCTATACCGCAAGCAACTGTTTCGTTCGGTAACGAACTTCATCTTCATGGGGCTCTGGCCCCTTGTGGGCGCAGTGTTCATGGCGTATCTATTCGTAAAGGCGATCCCAGGACTGAACGCGCCGACCCTTTGGGTGGGCCTCGGCGCGATGGCACTCGGCCTGATTCCGATGACCTTCTACTGGGCCAAAAAGAATCCGTATTACAAGATGCCCCCGAAGGAAGATCGCGTCGCCGTCCTCGAAGAGTTCGAGCAGAATCTCTAGATTTCACGTTCTCGGGCACCACAACCTAGAGGTCCTCGCCGCACAACGTCCATGATGGACTGATGAGAATCGTGAGTCTCGTCCCGTCGGTGACCGAAACCCTCTCGGCGTGGTAACGAACACTTATCGCGTGCACACGGTTCTGCGAGCGAGACGATCTCGAACACGTCGGCGGAACGAAGAACCCTGACATTGATCGAATAGTTGAACTTCATCCCGATCTCGCGGCGGTGGACATAGAAGAAAATCGATGAGAGGACTACGACGCACTCGTCGAGCGTGGCATTGACGTGCAGGTCCTGCACGTCAAGTCACTCCTGGACGTCAATCCAATTCGTGATGACGCGCAACGCCAGGACGCGTTATGAGTTCGACCCGTTAAGAAATCCGGCGACTAGAGCCACGCTCAGCCCAACGGTGAACCAGCGCCGCCCATTGACGATGTGGTGCTCGTGGTTGGCATCGTGGTGCTCGTGGTTGGCATCGTGGTACTCGTGGTCGACGTGGTGGTACTCGTGGTCGACGTGGTGGTGCTCGTGGTCGACGTCGTGGTACTCGTGGTCGACGTCGTGGTGCTCGAAGTCGACGTGGTGGTCACCGTCGTAGGAGCAGGAACCTTCAACGTGATAGGTCGGGCGGTGCTCGACGCGTGAGAAGGATCGCCGGAGTAGACTGCGGCGATACTGGCTTGGTTGATCCAGGGCCACTGCGATGAGTCGAGGGTCGCACTTGCGCGCCCATTACTCAGACTCGACGTCGCGACTATTTTTCCGTTCACCAAAAACTGAACTACGCCCGTGGGCGGCGAACTCGTCGGTTTGACGGCGACCGACGCACTAAAAGTTACGGGTTGACCGTAGACGAGGGGAGTGCTTGAAGAGGTCGTCGTCGTTGTCGTGGCGACAGGCGCGCGACGGCGATTGGCCGAGGCCGCGCGACAGACATGCACGTCATCGACGCGTGCGGCGCCGCCGCCCTGGACGTAGTGCACAATGACTTGGTTGTAGTAGCCCGTCGCGACGACTGCACCACCGACCAACGTCCAACCGGTGGATTGAGGGGCGGACGTGGTATAGATGAGGGCGCTGTGGGCGCCACTGCCACTGTTGGCTAAGCGCAGCGACACCACGCCCGCCGTTGGCCAGTCAACGGATTGCACCTTCGCACTCAGCACGTAGGTCGTGCCGACGGTGGGGGCCGGGGTCACCACGCCTCGAATACCTGACGGATTGGTGGTGTCGGCAAACCCCATTCCCACGAATCGCTGACCGCTCGCCGCCAATTGCGTAACGCCATTGATGGTGCCGGCGTTGAAGACAATGGCTTCGTTGGTGTTGTCACGCGTCCAGTGCGGGACCATGGTCGTCGCGGGCGTCGAGATATACCACCACGTTTCGAGGGGGTTGGTGCTGCCGGTGTAGATCCCGGCGCCGCTCACCGATTCGAAACTCGGATTTAGGACCAGGTTGGGCGCGCCGCTCGCGCAAGGCGGCACCGGTGCCAGCGGGACTAGTCGGTAGGTCGCATGAATCTCTCCCATGCCACCACGTTCTACTGACACCCGGCATTGATTGCCGCTGGTGCCGGGCGTGCCGAGGTTGCAGCCCGTGAAGTGGCCCGTGACAAGCACGTAGTGCAATCCGCCGGCCACTGCCGTCAAGGGGAAGGTGTAGGTCGTCGGGGGGATTCCCTCAATGTCGGTCGAGGACCAGCTGGTAACGCCGCACGTTCCCCAGGTCACCGTGTAGCAAGTCGGCGCAATGAGGGTGATGCCATCCGGGGTCGTCGTAACGAAGAGGGTGCCCGGTCCAGTGGCGGCGCGCGCGGCGGTGACGAGCGAGAGACTTGCCATGGCGACGCTCGCCGCGACCAACGCCAATTTCTTGTGCGAAGCAAACGACGCGGTACGCAATCGGGTCATGAAGACTCCTTCGAGTTCACTTTACGGTGCTGGCGTTCGCGCGAACGAACTCATTACACACTTTCGCGCGCTGGTAATTGCAGTGTCGACACCTCGTTGAGGTTTAGGGTCGAGTGGCAAGAAGTGCGACGCCGTCGCCGCTGAGGTCGGTGTGGGCTCCTTTACGTCCGACCATTGCCAACACCAAGGAACTCAATGGACCGGAGACTTCGGGACCATCGCCGTGTGACCATTGAGCGTCGGTAGCGCGTAGGCGCAGTCCGGTGATTCGGCGTTTGGCACCGATCAACAGATTCGAGTTCTTCCAACTGTCCGCCACCGCGACGAGAGCTTTTTCTGGCGTGCGATGTTGTAAACCCAGTGGTCGGCGAATATCTTCGCCGTGCACCACAATCTCGCCCAGCATTGCCATCACGGGGGCTGGGGGATGGTTGGTCGTGGTCGTTCGAGCATTGAGTCGGCGAACGATCTCCGTGGGCTCGAGCTTTGCGAGCCGATGTGCCGCGCGGTCCGCGAAGACGTCAAACTTAAAACCCGCCCCGATGAACTCCTTATAGAAATTCAGCGGCGTCTGTTCTGCCGCTGCTAGTAGGTGGCCCGCAGTGTCTTTGACGGACCAACCCTTGCACCACGAGTTCGCAGCCCACTGTTCGGGCGTCAGGGAGGCCAGGGTCTCGGCCATGCGAGCGCGCTCTTCGTGAATGTACTTCCAGGTATCGGCAGATTTCATACGACTACCTCGCTGTTCTTGCTAAAAGTCAGTAGTTCCCGTGACGTTGTTGAACCTACTCTTCACCAACGCCGAGTGCTCAAGAGAGATTGGCGTTTGACTCCCAGGATCTGGATCCCGTGATTTGGCCGAGGACTGACGGCCGTAACTGTCCCTTCGATTGCGTCGTCAACGGCTGACTACTTCGTTCCGACGCGCAGCGCTCCCTGGGGACTCGAGTGAAGTCGCACGGGACCGTCGCTGGTGACGAGCAGACATTCGCCCGTTTGGACGCCAGCTTTGTGGTCAGTCGTGACGACGTTGGGCTGGACGACCAACATCATTCCTTCTTCCAACACCATGTCCGGCACTGGCTCATTGATTCGGCTCTTCGAGCCAAGAATTGGCGCGAGGTAACCGCCGCCATAACCGTGGACCAGATCGTCGAAGGTGGTGAAGCCCGCGTCCTCGATGACGATCGAGGCTTCAACGAGTTCTGAAACGTGAGTACCCGGAACTAAGCATCGAGAGATTGCGAGATAGGCAGCATTCGCCACGTCGTGGAGATCTTGAAAGAGTGGCGAGAAATCTTCGTCAATGCTGAAGGTTCGAAGTACCTGACCGCCATAGTCGAAGAAGTTCGTCGTGATCTCGGTGCTCAGAACGTCGCCGCTTTGCACGACGCGAGTCGAGGGATGTTGTCGGGGCACGCAGTACTGGGGATTGGACATCGCGTTGAGTGCAAAGTAGTGGATGCCGTTAATGCCGCCGTAACCGTGGTACGCGCTCTCAACAACGCCAACGAGGTCGCGTTCACTCAATCCGGGGCGAAGTTGTGTCGTGAGTGCTGCAATCGAGAGGTCGGCGAGTCGCGCGCCGAGGCGAAACCAGACAAGTTCTTCTTGTGACTTGATGAGACGAAGTCGGTTGTAGCCGGGGTTGAGGTCAACGACGGGTCCGAAAACCGCCTCGAGTGTTCGAACGCCCGCCAGCGGAAGCGGGCCCATGACGCCAACGCTGCCTTGGGGAGCTCCGCGACGTCGCAGTTCTTCGATCGACGAGTTAATAGTTGACGCGCCACCCCATTGCACCGTGGCGTCACTGGCGAGTTTCGTCGCGAGGGGGACGTGATTGAAGTACTGGACGAGCAGCGTGTCGCGGTCGCCGGGCGAAACGACGAGTTGCGCTTCGTTCGTGACGAGCCACTGGGACAGCCACGTCACGGCGCCGCCTCTGCCACCAGTGCCGTACATCAAAAGGTGGGTCACGGACTTTTTGGCCATGAGTTCTTCAATGGCGTGACGACGCCGCGCGATTTCCATCTCGCTAAAGCGCGGGTACTCCTGGTCCAACAGAGCGAGCAAGTCGGGCTCGAAGTGGATCGCGCTGTTCGTGTCATCCGTGGCCACGGGGCCTCCCATTTGTCTCGGGTAACCGTAGCAAGAAGAGATTGTGGCATCGGATTACATGAACGCGATACTCCTCGTTTACGCTGTTACAAACGCGTGAGGAGAGCATCATGAGTGGTTATCCCTATGAGGATCAGTTCGATATCAATCGAACGCTCCCCGAAAACGGTACGGACAAGGACGTTGTCTTATCCATGCTCTCTTTGATGTCAAAGGCCGAGGATCCTACGTGGGAGACCGGCCAGTGTTCGGGCACCATGTACTGCGGTGACCACGACCACTACGACTTTCTCAACGAGGCGTTCTCTCACTTTTCCTACGTCAACTCTTTGCAGCGCGACATGTGTCCGAGCAACACCAAATTTGAAGCCGAGATCATCGCCATGACGCTCGACCTCTTAGGGGCGAACAACGTCAAGGACACGACGCCCGCTGGTCTCATTACTTCGGGAGGATCTGGATCAATCGCCCACGCCGTACTGGCGTACCGCGAACATCACCCAACGTCCGGTCGACCCAACATGATCAAACCCGAGACGGCGCACCCAGCATTCGCCAAGGCCGGACATCTTTTCGGCGTGGAGATGAAGATCGCCCCCGTCGATCCCACGACGACACAAGTTGACCTCGAGTGGGTGAAAGCAAATATTGACGCCAATACCGTTGGCCTCATTGGCTCGGCCTGTAACTACGGCTACGGCACGATCGATCCCATTGGCGAACTCGGCGCGCTGGCGTTAGAGAACAACATTGGCCTGCACGTTGACGGCTGTCTCGGTGGTTTCATACTGCCCTTTGGGCGTGAACTAGGTTACGACATCGCGCCCTTCGACTTTTCGGTGCCCGGGGTCACGTCCATGTCCGCCGACACTCATAAATACGGCTACGCGCTGAAGGGTACGAGTGTGTTGTGTTTCGCTGACACGGCCCTTCGCAACGATCAGTACTTTTATCTCACCGACTGGTCGGGCGGGAAGTACTGCTCTCCGGGAATGGACGGCTCGAGGTCGGGTGGACTGTTGGCGGCGACCTGGGCGGCCATGGTGCACCTTGGACGTTCTGGTTACCGACGCTACGCGGAGCAAATCTTCGCCACGTCGGCCGCGATGCAAACAGCGGTGCGTTCGCATCCGTCCCTTCGGATCATGGGTAAGGCGAGTTTCCTCTTCTCATTCACCTCCGACGACTACGACATCTACTTAGTGAACGATTTCCTTCGAACACGGGGATGGCGTATGAACGGTCAGCAGTACCCCAACGCGATACATATGGCGGTGACTCGTCCACAGACCCAGCCGGGCGTGGTCGAGCGCTGGGAAGTGGATCTCGCCGACGCGGTTGCGTACGCGACCTCGCACAAAGACGAAGCGCCAAAGTCTGGCGCCATCTACGGCGGCGTCGCCGGGGGGCCGAGCGAAGAGTCCGACGCCATTATCAAGTTCTTTATGGCTGACATGATGGACAAGCAGACGTCCATCCCTGCGTAATGGACGTAGATTCCGAACTCTGTCTCAGCGTGGACCTCGGCACCGGGGGACCAAAGGTAGCCCTCGTCACCTTTGACGGTGAGGTCATTGCCCACGAGGTCCATCACGTAGCGACTCATCACAGTGACGACGGTGGCGCGACACAAGACGCGAACGAATGGTGGACGCTGATTACGGACGCGACGAAGCGACTACTCGCGAGTTCAGCGACGTCACCAAGTCGGGTGAAAGCTGTCGCGGTCACTGGTCAGTACGCCTCAACCGTGCCAGTGGACGCGAATGGTATTCCGACTGGACCGTGTCGCACGTGGATGGACATGAAAGGTGGTCGCTACCTTCGTAAGGCCATTGGCGGGTCGTTCCAGGGCTACAACGCGCGAAAGGCGTTGGCCTTCATTCGAAAGACGGGTGGCGCCCCTTCACCCGCGGGCGCTGACCCGATCTGCCAGATCTTGTATTTGATGCACGAACAGCCCGACGTCATGGCCGCCACGCGTTGGTTCATGGAGCCCGTTGACTATCTGACCATGCGTTTTACTGGCGTGGCCTCCGCGACGCACGCCTCACGACTTGCGATGTGGATGACCGACAATCGCAATCTCTCTAGTTACCACTACGACGAACAGCTCTTGGGACTGGTTGGCATCGACGCCAAGTATCTACCGCCGCTGCAGCCCTTTGGCTCGATCGTCGGCACAGTGAGCGGTGACGTTGCGTCAGAGCTGGGACTGTCGATCGACACCGTCGTCATTGCGGCAATACCTGACCTGCACGCAGCGGCGATTGGCGCCGGCGCGACAGAGTTGTATGACACGCATCTCGCACTCTCCACCACGTCGTGGATCAGCTGTCCGGTGCCCAAGAAGAAGACTGACATCAACCACTCGATCGCTTCGGTTCCGGGTTTGACGAATGATTCCTATCTCATCATCGACCACCAAGACACGGGTGCCAAAGCCCTCGAATGGTTGCAAGGTGTCCTTGCCGGGACTGGCACCACGATGAGTTTTGAAGATATGACGAGCGTTGCTGCGACGTCACCTCCGGGAGCGAACGGCGTGCTCTTCACACCGTGGCTGGCCGGAGAGCATTCGCCGGTCGGCAATAAAAACATTCGCGCCGGATTCACCAATCTCTCCGTTACGACGACGACCGCTGACCTCGTTCGATCTGTAATGGAGGGCGTTGCTGCCAACAGCGCGTGGTTATTTAAGTATGTGGAGAAATTCGCTGGCAGAAAACTGTCACCAATCCACCTCTTGGGCGGAGGCGCGCAGTCGACGCTGTGGTGTCAGATTTACGCCGACACATTGAATCGTGACGTTGAGCAAGTGTCACAGCCTCTCCTCGCCCAGATGCGCGGGGTGTCTTTGCTCGCGGCGAAAGCGCTGAAGCATCGTCACCTGAGTGAAGTCTCAACACGGACGTCTGGCGTGGCGTTCCAACCAAATTCCGCGGTCGTTGACCAGTACCGCGTTCGAGCGGCTCAACTTCCTAGTCTTTATTCTCGCGACAAGAAGTGGTCACGTAAGCACGCCGTCAAAGGCAACTAAGTGAAGCGCGCGGTCGTCGTTGGATCGGGCGACGCCGGTAAATCAACGTTTGCCCGTGAATTGGGACTAACCACAAAGATTCCCGTTCATTACCTTGATCCGCTCCACTGGCCTCCCGGTTGGCGAGAGCCGCCGAGAGAAGATTGACGAGTTGCCTTGATGAATGTGGTTAACGCTGCGTGGAGCAACTCAAGTTCGGGCAATTCGATTCCAAGTGATTTTTGTCGGTCGTCCGTATAACATCCCGACAGGCCGGGAGGCGCTTCATGGGGGGGAAAGCAAATGGGTCAAGGCAGCAATGACGAGGAAGCGATGGAATCAGCCAAACGTGGTCTCGTCACGTACGGTGTCCGTCTTCTGACCGACGGCTTGGCGTTGGGGACGTCGGGGAATCTCAGCGTTCGCGTTGGTGATCTGGTGGCCATCACTCCGAGCAGCATCGCGTATCAGGACACGGCGATCGAGGACATCTGTATCATGACCCTCGACGGTGAACAGGTGGGGGGCCGAGCGACCGTGTCCTCGGAGTGGCCCATGCACTCGGGAATCTACTTGGCTACCGACGCGCTGGCCGTCGTGCACACTCATTCAGAGGAATTGGTCGCCCTATCTCTCGTCTGTGATGAACTTCCGGCGGTTCATTACAACATCGTGGTGTTCGGCAATTCGGTGCCCGTCGTTGGTTACACGAGGTTTGGCTCGGACGGATTGGCGAACGGGACCGTTGCCGTCATGCAAGACCACAAGGCCGCGATCTTGCAGAACCACGGGGCGGTGATCCGAGGAAAGACGCTCGCTCAGGCCTACGAGCACGCCATGTTGCTCGAATGGCTCGCGCGCGTGTATCGCAAGTCGCTCACTTACGGTTCGCCTCGAATTCTGAGCGCTCCGGAGTTGCAAGAGGTCGAAAACGAGATCCGTCGTCGTCGCTACGGAGGGCTTGCCAACGCCAGGGAGGATGCATGAGACACCAGACGAACCTGGGACCTGTCGTCTGCTTTGGAGTGCACATCCTCGACGTGCTGGGTCGTCCCGTCTCGGAGATTCCCCCGGGCCAGCATTCTCTGATCATCGACGAAATTCGCGCGACCGCCGCCGGGACGGCGGCCGGGGCCAGCGTCGACCTCGCCAAACTTGGTGTGCAGGTCCAGAACATTGGGGCGATCGGTGACGACATGCTCGGTGACATCGTGCTCACGCTGTTGAAGGACTACGGGGTTGGGACCGAACTGATCAGTCGCTTGGTCGGCCAAACCACTTCGGCGACGATCCTTCCGATACGACCCAACGGCGAGCGTCCTGCCCTGCACGTGCCCGGAGCCAACGGGAAGTTCACCATCGCCGACGTGACGGCGGCCCAGCGCGAGGCCGTCCTGGGTGCGGTCGGCGTGCATTTCGGTGGCCTGGACGCGATGACCGGTCTCAATCCCGCCGATCTCGAGGACCTTGCCGCACAGGCCCACGACCGCGGCGCGATCGTCACCATGGACATTCTTCGCAACGGCGGAAGTGAATCCTTGCAGTCGCTTGCACCGGTACTTCGTCACACTGACTGGTTCTGTCCGAATGAAGAACAGTTGCTCGGCCTCACGGGCACCGACGATCTCAACGTCGCTGCCCAACGCGTGCTCGATCTGGGAGTCAGGGGCGTGGCAGTAACGTGCGGCGAACAGGGATGTCGCGTGATCGACCGGACATCGGACGTGGCCCTTCCGGCACTCAACGCGGTGGTCGTCGACACCACCGGCTGTGGCGACGGCTTCGACGCGGGGTTTCTCACCGGACTGTTGGCCGGGCTCTCGCCCGTTCAGGCGGCGTGGGTCGGCACGGTTTGCGGGAGCCTCGTAGCGACTGGACTGGGTTCTGACGCGGGAATCATCGGCTTGGGTCAGGTCGCTCAGATTCTCACCGAGATCGGTGACGTTGACGCGCTGGTCGCGGGTGAGCGACTGATGTCAAAGATCTTGAATTCTGCGCAAGGAGTAGGAGGCCAACAATGACTCTTCATGAAAGATCTTCTACGATCTGAGCGCTGACTTCCATACCAGGCGCAATCCCGAGAGGGCGAAGCGGCGTGCTATCGACCAACTTCGAAACTTGGGCTATACGGTGACACTCGAGCCGACTACTGCCTAAGGGACCACTATCTTCGCGTCAGTCCCGTCTTCCTTCTCACGAGTTGACAATCCAGGTCGAGTGGCCTACATTCCCTGAGATAAATGTATATGCTCAAAGTTCAAGCGGTGACGCCGTTGGACAATTGGTTTCGTAAGAGGGGGATACTAGGATGCGTCTGCGTAGAGTTGCAGTATCAGTCGTGGCGGCACTGCTTGGGGTCACGTCATTAGCCACCATTGGAGGCAGTGCCTACGGAGTCCGGAGTGCCAAGGGTGGCTCCGCTAGCACTGGGGTACCCCGGGCTAATTCGACTTCTAATTCCGCGTGCAACGGAACGCCAGTGTCAGGCGGAAGTCTGGTCTACGCGAGAGGCACGGCAACTGAGACGCTCAATCCGTGGAGCATCCTTAATGGCGATGGTGACATCTTCGCCATTGACCTCATTTATCAGGGTCTCGTAGGGTTCGACTCGGCTGGACTGAACAAAGTCATCCCGGGCGTCGCAAAGAGCTGGACCATATCTCCGAATGGATTGACCTACACCTTCAATCTTCGCCCCGGCGTCAAATTTTCCAACGGTCAGCCAGTCACCGCCCAGGATGTCGCGTGGAGTCTCAATCAATTTGGGAATCCGAAAGTCAACAGCGTTATGGCTGTGCTCGCGGTGGGCTACCACCACGCGAGCGTTGTCAACAGTTCTACTGTTGCCATCACATTGACGCACCCGGTCGCCGCCTTTCTCAACAATATTGCGACTTTTGACGCCGCTGTCCTGCCAGAAAACCTCGTTAAGAAAGAGGGCGCCAGCTTTTGGAAGCACCCCGTGGGTTCAGGGCCATTCGTGCTTCAGAGCTTCGTAAGCGGATCTCACGTCACGTTTGTTCGCAATCCGTACTACTGGGATAAGCCGCTGCCCTACTTGAACAAAGTGACCTTCGACTTCGCGCTCGACTCAAATAGTCGGCTGCTCGAATTGGAAAGCGGGCAAGCGCAGATCGCTGACTTGATAACTCCCTCGCAGATTCCAACGCTCCAAGCAAACAACAAGCTGGTTCTTGCCCAGCACAACATCCCGGCGTGGATAGGTCTTTACCCGAACGAAAAATACAAGCCACTCGCCAACCTTGACGTGCGCCTCGCGATCGCGAACGCAATTGACCGAAACCTGATTAAGAAGGAAATCTTCCACGGCATAGGAACGATTCCTAACAACGTGTTCGGGCAGCTCAAATACGATGGGAGCAACAGTCAGGTTCCGCCATATAAATATGATGTTGCCAAGGCCAAGAACTTGATGGTCAAGGCTGGTTACCCTCACGGATTTAACGTAACGCTTCAGTACCCGACTGGGTTCGACTACTTCGGTCAGCTTACGCTGCTGATAAAACAAGAGTTGGGTGCTATCGGCATCAAAGTCACACTGGTGCCACTTGCTACCGCCACGATGACCGCCAATTGGTCGCTGATGAAGTATCAGCTGACTTTCTTTGGTTCGATCATTTCATCTGACATTCCACTCCCTGACGAGTACGCGGCATTCGAGGCGGACCCAACGAGCAGCGGACTTAACGGATTCTTCACGGGTTGGAAGAACCTGAAGATTTGGGCCATGGTCCAGAAGTTCACTTCGACAACTAGCGAGGCATCTCGTGCGCTGCAGTGGCCCAAGATTCAAGCGGCATTCATGCAACAGCAGCCTGCTATAAACGTCCTGGACTATCCAATTGTCACGGCACATGCGAAGGACATCTGTGGGGCCAACCTTAATATTCTCGGTGTCGACCAACTTCAAAACACTTGGATTGCGCCAAGTAAGTAGAAGGGCCGCGACTTCGGAGAGCAGCGGCGAAGGATGCTGAGGTACGTCAGCAGGCGGCTGCTGTTTTGTGTCTTTGTTGTATGGGCCCTGGCGACCGTCACTTTTATCTTGGTGCACCTTATTCCGGGTGATCCAGTGCGGTTAGCTCTTGGCCCCCGCGTATCGCAGCACATTGTGAACACGGAGCGGGGGCGATTAGGATTAGATAATCCGTTGCTGACGCAGTATGTCTCGTATCTCAATATGCTGCTTCATGGAAACCTCGGGACGTCGCTCGCTCTCGGTTCGTCAGTAACCTACATTCTCGGACAACGCGTAATGCCGAGTCTCCTGCTAATTAGTTATGGCTTGCTGATTGCGGTGCTGATCGGAGTTCCTTTAGCCATCGTCTCTGCGGTGAGACCCAATGGACGCGCTGACCACGGGACTCGATTGTTTACGACTTTCGTCTTTGGAATGCCGACGTTCTGGTTAGGTTTGATGATTGCGTTGCTCTTTGGCCTTAAGTTGAATTGGTTTCCGGTCTCGGGGTACGTGAGCGGCGTCACTGGTCTATTTCGGACTCTGACGTTGCCCGCATTGACCTTGGGGCTTTCATTGGTTGTACTGGTAACTCGCTCGCTGCGCTTCAATCTAATACAGGTGCTGAATTCCGAATACATCGAGGCGGCGAGGTCACGGGGGATTGCTGAGAGGCGGATTGTCTTCATTCACGCTATGCGTAATGCCGTGATGCCTACTTTCACGATACTCTCAGCCGTGATCGGCTTCCTCATTGGTGGAACCGTAATCCTTGAGCAGGTATTCCAAATTCCGGGCGTCGGATCGTTACTCTTGCAAGCTGTTTTGAATCGCGACTATTCATTAGTGGAGGCTATTACGCTCATTGCGGGGACCTTAGTTGTAGCTGCGTCACTTCTAGCAGACATACTCCAAGCGGTTCTCGATCCGCGGGTACGATTGTCGAGATGACCAACCGGTTTCCAATTGCCGAGGGAGAGTTGATCACTCAGGCGATGCCTAAGGGTCAAGCAATGTTTACCCGGCTAAGAAAGATTCCTCTGTCTGTACGAATCGGAATCTGCATAGTGGGGGGTCTTGTCCTCTGCGCCATCTTTGCGCCGCTGATCAGCGCAGACCCGTATCAGTTGAATTTCGCCAACACCTTATCTCCCCCTTCTCTTGCTCATCTCTTTGGAACTGATGAAAACGGCCGGGATCTTTTCGCTCGAATTTTTTTGGGATTGCGCCTTGACCTTCTCGTCGTTGCATTTGTCACCTATGTATCGCTTCCGCTTGGTCTCGTGTTGGGCGCAGCGGGAGCATACTTTGGAGGCAAATTCGACATGATAGTTGCTCGAATGACTGACATTGCGATTTCCTTTCCGTTCATTGTGCTGGTTATTGCGATTGTGGCTATCACCGGCCCGGGATTAAAGGGAATCATGATCGGCGTACCGGTCGTCTCTTGGGCGCTCTACGCTCGGCTCGCACGGTCCGAGATGCTCATAATGAGAGAGCTGTCCTTTATGGAAGCGGCCGTAGTGCTTGGATTTACGAAAAGACGAATAATTTTTCATCACGGCATTCCTAATTTGATGAGGAACTGTTTCGTGTATTCGACCATAGATGTTATGGGTAACTTTTTACTGCTCGCGGGCTTGTCCTACCTCGGCATCGGGGTACAGCCTCCGGCTCCCGAATTGGGTGCGATAATCGCGGAAGGTCAGCCCTACTTGTTACAGGCTTGGTGGATTTCCACACTTCCCGGTCTCGTAATTGTACTTTTCGGGCTTGGAATAGGTTTGATCGGCGAGGGCCTCTCGGACAGCGAGCTGGTGGCCTAATGTTGCTCACCGTCGAGCACCTCGGCATTGAGTTCGGGCCCACGAATTCGCCTCTCGTCGCTGTGCATGACGTTGGTTTTTCGATTGACAGCGGGGAAGTACTTGGCCTCGTTGGCGAATCCGGTTCTGGGAAAAGCCTAACTAGTAGGGCAATCACGAAACTCATTGGTTCCCCCGCCAGGATCGCCGCGGGAAGCGTTACTTTTGAGGGTCGGGACGTTTTTAAGATGTCGCCAAAGGAACTGCGATCATTTCGAGCGTCTAACGTTGGCATGATTTTCCAGGACCCGTTCACCTCTTTGAATCCAGTGTTCCGCGTCGGTGCTCAGCTATCGGAGACGCTTCGGCTAAACAAGGGAATCGACCGAAAGCAAGCACGTCAAAGAGCTATCCGAATGCTGGAACGGGTAGGTATTCCGCGTCCGGAGCAACATTATCTGTCTTATCCTCATGAGCTCAGTGGGGGGATGCGGCAACGTGTGATGATTGCACTCGCTACCGCGGGGGAGCCCACGCTCCTGGTCGCCGATGAGCCAACAACAGCCTTGGACGTTCTGACTCAAAAGGAAATACTTTTATTGCTCTCCGAGATGCGACGTGAACTCGGCATGTCCATCCTCCTGGTATCCCACGACTTCGGAGTAATTGCACAGATGTGCGATCGGGTACTTGTGATGTATGGCGGCAGAATCGTTGAGTCCGGTCCGGTTGACTCGATTTACCATCATCCACGTCACCCCTACACACGAGGTCTGCTTGCATCAGTACCGGAGTTGGAATCGGCAAACGTGTTTAGGCGCCGTGCCGCCTTGCTCGGTCAGCCCCCGGAATTGGGGATCCTTCGACCAGGCTGCGTGTTCATGTCCCGCTGTCCGCATGCACAATCTGAATGCCATTCGGTCTCAATGGAATTGGAACCTGCCGGAGCAATACACACTTCAGCTTGCCCTTTTGAGACGACCGAGCTCGGGACTCGGGTAATCCTGGCAGAAGCTGAAGTCGAGTGACTGCGGTGGACGGGGTCTTGCTCGCTGTCGATTCACTGACAAAGCAATTTCGGCTGCGTGGAAGCGGGCAAGATGAGGAGGCAGGCTCGGATCACGTGCTTCGTGCAGTTGATTCAGTGTCGTTCAATTTGCATCGGGGAGAAATTCTCGGGCTAGCTGGGGGGTCGGGGAGCGGAAAGACTACTCTGGCGCGCTGTATCGTGCGATTGATCGAGCCCGATTCTGGTTCCGTATTCCTCGGCAGCGATGATCTACTTAAGCTTGAGGGGAAGGCTCTCCGGCTCATTCGGCGGCGTATCCAGATGGTATTCCAAGACCCGTACTCTTCATTGAATCCGCGACTCACCGTTAGAGACACTCTGGTGGAAGTGGGACGGGTCCTTGGCGACCTTCAAAAAGAAGATTCGAAAAGCTTCGTTGACAAACTGCTCGAGCAGGTTCAGCTTCCAAAGGGAACAGCAGATCGTCGACCCAGAGAGCTCTCGGGCGGTCAAAGGCAACGCGTTGCAATAGCTCGGGCGCTGGCGGCAGGCCCCGAAGTTCTGATTGCAGACGAGGCGGTCAGCGCCCTGGATGTTTCGGTGCAAGCGCAGTTACTCGGAGTATTCCGTGAGTTGCGCGAAGATTTGGGTGTCTCGATATTGTTCGTGACACATCAATTGGCGGTGCTGGCCGAAGTAGCGGATCGAGTAGCAATTATGTGGCGCGGTCAGATTGTTGAGATTGCCCAAACGTCGGAGATCTTGAGTCATCCTCAGCACGAGTACACTCGAAAACTTATTGAGGCTCATCCTTTCTCGGATCCGCGTAGGCGAGGCGAGTTCTCTTAGGCTAGAGGTTATGACGAGTATCCCCCAATCGATATTCAAAAGGCGAGACGCGCATCAAGGAGATCTGAGCCGTCCCTGTTAGCGTGCCGCTGTCATATTGGCGGCGCCATCAATTGATGGAACGTCGCTTTTGGCGTAGTAGTTGGACTCGAACTCCTCGGGTGGAATGTTCCCGAGTCCTCTCCGAAGTCGCGGCCATTCTATTTACTTGGCGCAATCCAAGTGTTTTGAAGTTGGCTTCGAGTTATCGACATCGGAAGATTAACATCCGGCCGATGACACTAAACGGCACCAAATGTCGCAAGCGGCGCGTTCCCGGCACATCTCGACTTACTCCAAGATTCGAGAAAGAGGCCGGACCGCAACTTGTGTAGCCTCGGTCACGTACGCCGCTTTGCGTAGCGCGAAGAAACGAGGGTGTTCATGCCATACGAGTTCACAAAGCAGGGCCTCGAGGTCCAGGAGTCAGTGCGCCAGTTCATGGAGCACGTCATCTACCCCAACGAGGAGACCTACTACACCCAGCTGGGCGAGGTCGGGCCCGACGGGTACCCGCCGGTGCTCGACAAGTTGAAGAACGCCGCGTTGGAGCGGGGCTTGTGGAACCTGTTCCTTCCTCATCTGAGCCCCGACCACCCGGGCACGCCGCTGTCGAACCTGGACTACGCCCCGGTCTCGGAGATGCTCGGGCGCGTGGGCTTCGCCTCCGAGGTGCTCAACTGCAACGCGCCGGACACGGGCAACATGGAGGTCCTGCACCAGTACGGCTCCGAGCGTGTCAAGGCCCAGTGGCTGGCTCCGCTGCTCGCGGGCGAAATCCGCAGCGCCTTCTCGATGACCGAGCCCGACAGCGCTTCGTCCGACGCCACCAACATCGCGATGTCTATCGAGCGCGACGGCGACGAGTACGTCCTGAACGGGCGCAAGTGGTTCAGCTCGGGCGGACGCGCCGAGCGCTGCAAAGTTCTCGTTGTCATGGGCAAGACCGACTCCCATGCGTCGCGCCACCTGCAGCAGTCGATGATCGTCGTGCCCAAGGACACCCCGGGCGTGGAGCTCGGCCTCGACCCGCACGTCTTTGGCTACGCCGAGCGCGGGGGCCACCCCGAGATCATCTACCGCGACGTGCGCGTGCCCGCCGACAATCTGCTCGGCGATGAGGGCGGCGGCTTCGCCATCTCCCAGGCCCGGCTCGGGCCCGGTCGGATCCATCACTGCATGCGGTCTATCGGGGTCGCGGAGCGAGCGCTGGAGCTGATGGTGGTCAGGTCGTTGGAGCGCAGCACCTTCGGGACCAGCCTCGCCCACAAGGGCCTCATCCAGGACTGGATCGCCGAGTCGCGCATCGAGATCGACATGGCCCGCGAGTACGTGCTCAAGACCGCGTATTTGATGGACACCATGGGTAACAAGGCGGCCGCCACCGAGATATCCGGCATCAAGGTTGCCATACCCAATATGACGCTCAAGGTCATCGATCGGGCCATCCAGGTACACGGGGCCGCCGGGGTGACGCAGTTCTACCCGTTGGCGCACATGTACGCGGGCATTCGAACACTCCGGATTGCTGACGGGCCCGACGAGGTGCACAAGATGACCATTGCGCGCCGAGAGATCCTGAAGCACCAGCCGGGATTTCGGATGTATCAGCCCGCGGAGAAGTGATCACCGGTCCGGACAGACGCCCACAGAGCGATCGAATTTGTTCCCGAACAGACCGAGCCGTTCGTCGCAGAAGCAACGTGACTCTTGCTTTCCGACTGAGAGACTGCTGATACCCGAGTCGGAACGAATTGAACGGGCGCTAACTGAGAATAATACTGACCCCGATCTGTTCGAGTGATGCGCGCAGGACTTACTCATCGAGGCCTACCCCGGCCTTTCTCAGGCGCTGCGCGGCTGGGGAGCCAGTGCCGAGGCGAGCGACGAACTCGCCAGCATTTCATCGCCTGCCACAACCCGGAGGCCGTTTTAGGAGACCGAGCGGTTCGAAAGAACCTCATCGCCTACTTGGAGCAGGGGTTTGTGGGCAACGCGGCTTAAGCGAAGCAGCGCCGCCACGAACTCGTCGCCTCCAGGCGAAGTTCCGGATCTGTGGTCGCAACAAGTCCCTTATGGGGAGCTACAACGGCGCCCTGACGTTGCGGTCGACCAAAGAGCGAGTTGAGCATCGATAAGCGTGATCAAGCGCTTCTCGTCGTAGCGGTCGGGAAATAGCAGCGCGTGTACGCTGAGCCCGTCGATCAGTCCAGCAAGAACGTCGGTCATGATCTGGGGGTCGCCATCGACGAGTTCGCCGAGTTCTTGCGCCCCGATGATGATGTCCAGAAGGATGTCGCGCCAGTAGGAGGACTCTGCGAGTTGTACTCTGCGGAGGCTGTCCTTCACGAGCGCCCGGCTCCAGAAGCTGATCTCGAGTTGAGTCTCGCGGGCTTGTTCCCCGTACAGAGGAACGGCGTCATAACAGAACGTGCGGAGCGCCTCGAATCCCGTTTGATTCTCGAGTATGGAGCCGAGCCGCTCGTTGATAATGGTGTGAGAAATCCGAAGCGCCTCGAGCAGAATGTCGTCCTTGGACTCGAAGTAGTGCGACAGCACCCCGGCCGAATAGCCAGACTCCCGTGCGATCTGGCGTGTGGTCGCGCCGTCAATGCCATCCCTCAGAATGACCCTCCAGGCTGCCTCGCCTAACACCTGGCGACGTTGATCGTGGTTGACAATCTTCGGCATTTTACTCCCTCGCAGCCTCGGCATAAAGATTACTCAAGTCACTTGCTTTATATCGAACGCCCGACTACGCTACGAATCTGTGACAAAACCAAAGTCTCCAGGAGCACCAAAGTCGTTGTCGGATGAGCGCAACACGTCGCCGCTTCCATCGCGCGGCACGACAGAGCGTGCAGAACTTGTTGGGCTGCTATCTGAGAAAGCGAAAATGTTTCGAAAAGAGACATTCCGACTCTCGCGGATCGCGGGTGCCGGCCACTACGGCGGGGCGTTATCTGCGGCCGAGTTGATCGTCGCTCTCTATTACGCCCAGTTGAGATATCAGCCGAGCGATCCCGGTTGGCTCGACCGGGACCGATTCGTGCTGAGCAAAGGCCACGCGGCGATCGGGCTCTACCCAGTGCTTGCGGACGTCGGATTCTTTGATCCGGCGCTCCTTGACAGTTACACCCGCCTCGGTAGCATCTTCGGAGACCATCCCGACATGCGCAAGGTGCCGGGCATCGACTTCAGTTCTGGTTCGCTGGGTCACGGGCTGTCTGTCGCGTTGGGGCAAACGCTCGCCGCTCGAGTGCAAGGTCGATCGTACCGCACCTATTGCCTTCTCGGTGACGGAGAACTGGCCGAGGGCCAGGTGTGGGAAGCAGCGATGGCCGCTGGTCACTTCAAGGCCGGATCGCTGATTGCGATCGTTGACCGGAACCAGTTTTCCATCGACGGACCGACCGAGACAATCATGGGAGTGGAGCCGCTGGACGCGAAGTTTGCGGCATTTCGATGGAACGTCCGCCGCGTCGATGGACACGATCTCGACGCTATCCTTGACACGTTCGCTGAGCTCGCCGACGAGCCCAATGCCCCGCCGCAGCTCATCATCGCGGACACCATCAAGGCCCGTGGGGTCCAGCGGATGGAAGGCAACGCGGACTGGCACGTCGGCAATCTGGTCGGCTCCGACTATGACGACGTGCTGAGCGAGATTGACGCCGGTCTCCAGCCAAGCATCGGGAGCCACTGATGGCTGACAAGACCGGGGACCGGGAAACTGCACAGCAGATCAGTGAGGTTTTCGTAGGGAGTGCCGGGCCATCTCGGTCGCTCAAGCCGTTGGTCACTGTCGCCGGCATCGAGGCAGCGTCAGTACCAGCCTTTATCGCCGGCCAGGAGCTGGCCGACCTAGCGGAAAGTGATGACCGCATCGTCGTTCTCAGTGCGGACCTGGCCGGGGCGGGACGCGTGATCGACTTCGCCATGCGGCATCCATCTCGGTTTTTTAACCTCGGTGTTGCAGAACAGAACATGGTCACGGTAGCGGCCGGCATGGCTTCGACCGGGCTGCGACCCTACGTCAGCACGTTTGCCTCCTATGCATCACTTCTTTGCTGTGAGCAGATTCGCACCGATATCGCATACACGGGAATGCCTGTACGGATCCTCGCGCATCACTCCGGGATGAGCCTCGGGTTCTACGGCACGAGCCATCATGCGCTGGAGGACATCAGCGCCATGCGTAGCATCGCTGATCTGATTGTTGTGAGCGCGGCGGATGCGAACCAGTTACGAGCGATCGTGCGGGCATCCCTCGATGTGTCGGATCCGATCTACATTCGGATGGGTCGTGGTCGAGATCCAGAGGTCTATGCGGAAGTTCCGTCAAACTTTCAGTTCGGACGAGCTTGTCGATTAACTGAAGGCGGTGATCTCACCATGATCGCCACAGGGTCGGAGGTGCGGCCGTGTCTTGATGCCGCCGCACAGTTACGGGAGGAAGGGGTCGAAGTGCGGGTTGTCGATATGCACACCATTAGCCCCATAGATGTCGACGAGGTGGTTGCCGCCGCGCGTGAGACGGCTGCAGTGCTCACCGTGGAAGAGCACAACGTGACCGGAGGTCTGGGATCCGCGGTTGCGGAGATCCTGCTCGAATCCGGAGTAGCGACGCGTTTCCTCCGCGCGGGTATTCCGGACGAGTTCGTCCTGATCGGTCCGCCCGCAGCCCTGTATGCGCATTACGAACTTGACGCGGAGGGCGTTGCGGCACGGGCGCGTCGGTTTCTCGCTCGCGGCGTGAACGAGTAGTCGTCATGACCGAAGCCACGAGTCGCTCGAGCGTGGGTGAGGCCGACAAAGCGCTGCGGCTTCGCGCTCGCGGCGTCATTCCAAATTTCGGGCATATGAGTGTCGCCAGACTTGCACAGTACCCGCAGTTCTACGACCATGGCGAGGGAGTTCGGGTCTGGGACGTCGACGGCAATGAGTACGTTGACTTGATGTGTAGCTTCGGCCCGAATATCGTCGGCTACAGAAATGCTGCAGTGGAGAACGCGGCGGCTGCACAACGGGAGCGCGGTGACACGCTCTCTGGACCTAGTGAGTGCATGGTGGATCTTGCTGAGTTGCTGGTCAACCGCGTATCGCACGCGGACTGGGCAATGTTTGCGAAGAACGGCACGGACGCGACCAGCCTGTGCCTTAGTATCGCACGCGCAACCACCGGTCGATCGGCTGTGGTAATGGACGACGGTGCCTACCACGGATGGGCCGGATGGTCCAACTTTAGTCCCGTCGGGGTGTCACCTGAGGAGAGGTTGAACGTCTTTCGTTACGTTTACAATGACCTTCCCAGCGTTGAGCGCGCGATGCAGGAGGCCGGACCGGAGAACGTCGCGGCAGTGTTTGTCTCGCCGTATCGCCATAACGCCGGATCCGACCAGGAGATGGTGACACCCGCGTTTGCCAAGGGCCTGCGCGAGTTGTGCGACACGTATGGTGCGGCGCTGGTCATGGATGAGGTGCGCGCCGGCTTCCGCCTGCATCACGGAGGAAGTTGGGAGCCATTGGGGGTCGAGCCAGACTTGAGCGCTTGGAGCAAAGCGATCGGCAACGGTTATCCGATCGCGGCCGCGCTGGGCAACCGAAGATTTTTTGAAGGTGCCGAGCGGATCTTCGCAACCGGGTCATTCTGGTTTCAGGCAGTGCCGATGGCTGCCGCCATCGCGACGATTCAGACGTTGCGCGATGAGAACGGCATCGACGCCATGGAGAGGGCCGGCGATCGACTCCGTGAGGGGATCGATCGGCAGTCGCGGGAATATGGGGTGGAGGTTCGGCAAACCGGACCTGTGCAGATGCCGAACCTGAGTTTTCCTGGTGACGTCGAGTTCTCGAAGGCGTTGGTGTTTTGTGGAACCGCGGCCCACAATGGTGTCATCCTGCATCCGGCCCACAATTGGTTCTTGTGCGCGGCCCATACCGACGACGACATTGATCGCGCGCTGGAGGCGACTGAGAGCGCCTTCCAAGCTGTTCGTGCAAAGTTCGGTAGCTCTTAGCTGGTTTCTCGATGGTTAAAACAGGCGCGGAGGAGCGTGGGAGCATGAGTGATTTAAGAGTTGAACCCCTGAAAGTTCTCGTTGTGACGGGTGGGCACCCCTTTGAGTTAGAACCGTTTTTGGCGATGTTCTCTGCAAATCCCGATATCGACTGGACTCATGTTCAACCACCGGAAGCTCGCGAGTGGTTCCGTGCGAGTCACGTTGGCGAATGGGATGCCATTGTCTGTTACGACATGCAGGGCTTCATACTTAAAGAGGGGGCGCAAACATATGCAGAGGGGGTCACATTCGAGGAGCCTCCGGCAGAGTATGCAGAGGGGCTCATCGCGATGCTCGAAGCTGGTCAAGGGATGGTGTTTCTGCACCACGCCATGTCCGCGTGGCCCCGTTGGCCGCTGTGGGCCGAGATTGTAGGTGGCCGGTGGCACTACTTTCCGGGAGAGCTACACGGACGGCAGTGGCCGTCATCAGGGTACACCCGAGAGGTGAGTCATCGGATTACCCCAATCGATCCGAATCATCCGATCTGCGCTGGGGTGGAGGAGGGCTTCGAGATTGTCGACGAGATCTATCTGAATCCGATATTCGAAGATCAAATAGTCCCGTTGTTGCGCTCCGACTTCGAAATGAAGTCAGAGAACTTCTATTCTGGTGAACTCTCCGTTACGGGCCGGTTGTATGAGAGCGATGGCTGGACCCATCCGGAGGGCAGCGGAATCGTGGGATGGGTGAAGACCGCGGGCTCTAGCCCGATCGTCTACCTGCAGTCCGGGCACGGACCGGCCGCATACGCGAACCCGGGCTACCGGAAGTTGCTCGCGAATTCGATTCGCTGGGTGGCGTCTCCCGAAGCCCATCAATGGGCGACCGAACACCCAACGTTACTGAAAACTTGACCGTCTTCGTAGCTGGAGTGTTATTGTAACCATCGGCTCGAGAGTTCTTCGTTCAAGTTCGCTGAAGATCGCGCGCGTTGAAATCTTGGGGTCTTTGGTACCCAGTCTTCCGACCTCGCGAACTTGATTTTCGCGCGTACTAGCGCAATGTCGAGACCTGTGGGGCCGCTCGTCACCGGACCTAGTTCGCGTTGGCTGCGATGTGATGCCGAAGAACGTCACGCAGGGTCGCCATTTGGGGCGCCCAGCCGATCGTGATCCTTGTCCAACCCGGCAGGCCGAGGTCTGCTCCGTCGCGAACTGAGAGACCTTCGAACGCGAGTGCGTCGCGGAGGTCGGTGAACGAGAGAGCGCAGGTGACGAAGTTCGCCTCGCTCGGGAAGAAGGCGACACCGAGTTCCTCGAGCGTCGACTCGAGCAGCGCTCGGTCCTCGACAATCTGCGCGACCATCGAGGCGCGCCAGCCCTCGCAACCGATCACTGCGGACACCGCCGCAAGCGCGAGCGCGTTCACGCTGAAGGGAGGACGCGCCCGCCGCAGCGCGCCGATCAGTGTCGCGTCGCCGACGGCGTACCCGACGCGCAGACCCGCGAGTCCCCAGTCCTTCGAGAAGGTGCGCTGGACGAGAAGATTCGGTCGTCCTTCGCTGAGCTTGAGTGTCGCGTTTTGATTCTCGCAATGTGTGAACCCGCCGTACGCCTCGTCGAGTACGACGAGACAGTCGCCAGGCACCTCGTCGAGGAACGTGACGAACTAATCGGACGCGACGGCAACGCCCGTCGGATTGTGTGGACTCGGTAGCCAGACGAGCGTCGCACCCTCGCGCGCAGCGTGGGCCATAGCGCCGAGATCGTGGGCGCCACCGACGAGCGGCACCCGCACGATCGGTGCACCTGCAAGGGTGCTCGTCGTCGCGAGTGATCTAGCCAGTTATTACCCACGCAGTGAATGCGCTCCTAAGACCATGACCGGGATCCGCGTTGGTTTTGCTTCTCCATCATCGTTCTATCTTTCGATCCCTAATCGGCCGATTTGTCCAAGAATTTCTTCGACCATTCGAAACGGCGGCGTCGTCAAAGGTGTCGTCACGTGGCTTTGAGAAACTTGACCGCTACGACGTAATGAGCACTACTGTTGAACGCTTTGCACTTCGACGGAGTTCGTTCGAAGCAGAGTAAACCTTAACAAATCAATCGATCTACGCGTCGAATGACTACGTCTGGCTTCACGTGTGCCTTGAGTGATGGAAATATTCGAAACGAAGAGTCAGAATGGAGGAATGTCAGCCGTTGAGAGAGTTGTTCGCAAAGCGAGTGAGGAAGACCTCGACGCGGTGCTAGTAATCGACGACATCGCGCCTGTCGGCCATGAACATCGTGAACTTCTTACTCGACGAGTAGAAACTGGAGAGTGTCTTGTCTACGAGGATCACGGCGTCGTCGCTGGATACGTAACGCTCGGCACTCGTTCTTTCTTCGGACGCGACTTCATCGAGTTACTCGCGGTCGCTCCCGATGAACGTCGTAGGGGTGTCGGGAGATCCCTGCTTCGCGGGGCTGTCGACCAGTCGACGACGTCCGACGTCTTCGCCTCGACGAACCGATCCAACCTGGCGATGCGCAGCTTGTTAGAGGAAGAGAAGTGGACGTTCAGTGGCCAGCTCGAGGGAATCGATGAAGGAGATCCGGAGCTGGTTTTTTATCTACGTCGTGGTTGACTGAACGGGGCTATCCGAAAGAATTCGTAATGCGATGGCTAATCATCTCTCGATCGCTTGATTCGCGACGGGATAAGTGTGGATAATCGAGTTCGCGTCGACCAAGATAAGAAGGTGACGTCTCGAATTCATGAACCCCCTTCTATCCCCATCGCATTAGTGACCGGTGTCGGCCGCCGCAACGGCATTGGCTTCGCCATTGCCGAGCGTCTGGCACGAGATGGCTTTGACGTGGGATTCAACTACTGGACGCCGTATGACGAGCGAATGCCCTACGGATCTGATCGAGAAACGCCTGATGAGTTGGCACGGCGGATACGAGATTTTGGACGACGCGGTCTCGCCGTCGAGGGCAACTTAGAAGAGTCCAGGACGACGACCGAACTTTTCGACAAGATCGAGGCCGACCTCGGACCCGTTTCGGTGCTCGTGTTGTGCCACTGCGAGTCAGTCGATTCGGGCATTCTTGACACCTCGATCGAGAGTTTCGATCGGCACTTCAGCGTCAACGCGCGAGCGTCGTGGCTTTTGATTCGAGAGTTTGGGCTTCGCTATAAAGCAACCTCGGGTGCGGGGCGAGTCATCGCCCTTACCAGCGATCACACTGTTGGCAATCTGCCCTACGGCGCGAGTAAGGGCGCCCTCGATCGCATCACTTTGGCGGCCGCGCGAGAGTTCGCCAGTCTCGGCGTCACGGCCAACGTCATCAACCCGGGCCCGACGGACACCGGCTGGATGACCCCAGAACTCAAGGCTCAAATCATTGACGAGACGCCCCTAGGTCGTCTCGGTGTTGCGAATGACGTGGCGAACCTCGTGTCATTTCTCTGTTCTGTCGAGGGAGGCTGGATCAACGGTCAACTTTTGGCTTCGAATGGTGGGCTTGGGACTGGCTAATTTCTCGGTGAAAAAGGCCTTCGATGCGTAAGGAGTCTTCGAGTCGACGGGTCTACTTAGAGTTCCATGAACATGAGATGAAGTCCGATTAATCCGTGTTCGCGATGGTCGAATGCCCGGGGGACCGTGGCAAGGATGCTGAAACCTAACTTCTCCCACAGATGCACCGCCGCGTCGTTGGTCTTTACCACTGCGTTGAACTGAATGCCCTGGTAGCCGGCGGCGCGAGCCCAGTCAATGACGTACGTGCCTAAGGCAGAGCCGACGCCTTCTCCTCGATGTTTCGGATCGACCATGAAGCTCGCGGTCGCGACGTGAGACCCGCGGCCAGTCCGATTCGGTCCCATTTTCGCCGAGCCGAGAATTGCGTTGCTTTCCTCAGCCACGACGGTGCGGCCCGGTGCTTGCTCCATCCACCAGGGTCGAGCGTCGTCTAACGAGAGGTTCTCTGGAAACGCGTACGTCCGACCTTCATTGACGATCGAGGTGAAGAAGGGGAAGATATCCTTCCAGTCACTCTCACGGGCTTCTCTAATGATCATGCATGGGCATCGTAATCTGACATATCGCACTTTTTGTGGAGTTGGAGTGACTGAATATCAACGAAAGCAAGACTCTCTGGGTACCTCGGCGAAGGTGACAGACGCGACCGTGGTCAATCCGTTCGTTCTCGTTCGACACGCCGAGTCACACGTCACGCCTGCGTTGCCATCGAAGCAGTGGGAACTCACGGCTGCTGGTTGCGAAGCGGCCGAAGCGATGGCTTTGGCTATCCAACGTTTCTTTCCAATCGAGATCGTTACTAGTGAGGAAATGAAGGCGAGACAGACGGGGGAGATCCTCGCCCGGAATCTGGGTATTGAGATTCGAACCGACAGTCGCCTCAATGAAGTGCAGCGACCCTGGACGAGCGGTGACTTTCGAGGTGACGTTCTGTCGTATCTGGGCGGTGACGCTCTTGAGGAGTGGGAGCCGATCGACGACGTCAGAAGTCGGATGGCGTCCGCACTGACGTCGTTGCCACGTGGGCACATAGCCTTCGTTTCGCACGGGACTGCGATGACCGTCTTCTTGGCATCAATGGGACTCGTTGAGGCGGCGTCCTTTTGGAGTGACCTTCTTTTTCCTGACGCGTGGCTTATCTCGGAGTCGACGGCCGAAAGGATCGCGCTTTCATGAGATTGAAGGCAACGCGTTGATCTCCGCGATGGTTCAACTAAAGCTGCGAAAGACCCTCGACGGCGATCTTTTCAAAGATCTCAATATCCGCTTCGAATAGCGAGTTCGGCTCTGGCCAATGAATCACCAATTCGGTAATCCCGAGCTCTTGGTATCGTCCGGCCCAGTCGACAAATGCGTCGAGCGACACCAGCGGTCGTTCGTCAGAGAGGCCGTCCAGCAGAACCTTTTCAAAATTCGTCGAAGGGTTCTTCTGAATCGTGAGAGTTTCATTGAGTCGCTGTAGCTGCGAGGTTACGGCGTCGTAGCAACTCTCGCCCTCTGTCGACGATCGACCAATGGTGACCCAACCTTGGCCGTATTGTGCTGCGAGTTGCATACCGCGCGTCCCTTCAGCGGCAATAACGAACGGCGGTCGAGGATCTTGCAGCGTTCCCGGCAACGTGAGGGCCTCGTGCGCACTGTAAAACGATCCTTGGTACGAAGTGTCAGTGTTGCGCAGCAAGTCATCGAGTAGACGTACAAACTCTTCGAATCGGTCGGCTCGTTCGAGTGGTGACCAAGCGGTTTCGCCGAGGACAGTGGCGTCACTTCCTGTACCACCTGAACCAATTCCTACTATCAGTCGACCATGTGAGACGTCATCAATCGAGAGAAGGTCCTTTGCGAGAGGAACGGGATGACGAAAATTCGGTGACGTCACCATCGTGCCGAGTCGCATGTGCGACGTCTCGAGGGCGGCTGCTGTCAACGTTGGAACGGCACCGAACCAAGGTCGATCCTTGAGGCGAAGCCAAGAGAGATGGTCGTAGGTGTAGGCGGCGTGAAAACCTAACTCCTCGGCTCTACGCCACTTCTCTCTTGAGACGGGCCAACGCTCGAGGGGCAGAATCACTGTACTTAATTGCACGAGGTAAATCTAAGCGCGAATGGCGTGCTGTGTTATTTGACCGTTGGCAACACGTCCGAAGCGATAAGTCCAACGTGATCGAGGTCACTCATGTCCAAGACTTGTAGATAGATCCGTGAGACACCGATCTCTCGATACTTGAGAATCGTTTCCGAAACCTGCGCTGGTGTTCCGGCCAGTCCGTTTTCTGTGAGTTCCTTGACGTCACGACCGATGTTGGACGCACGCCGTTCGACTTCGGCGCTGCTTTGCCCGCAGCACACGACAAGTGCGACGGAGCGGGTGATTGACGATGGGTCACGGCCAATTGCTTCACAAGCACCGTTGACCCGATCGAATTGGGTACGACTTACGTCATACGAGGCGAAGGGCACATTGAACTCATCGGCGAACTTTGCTGCGAGACGCGGTGTTCGTGTGGGGCCATGGCCGCCAACGAGGATCGGTGGTCGAGGCGACTGCACGGGTTTTGGCAGCGCCGGGGAGTTCGACAACGAATAGTGCTTCCCCGAGAAGTCAAATGTCGAGCCGATGTCGGTATCCCAGAGGCCAGTGATGATGGCGAGCTGCTCCTCTAACTTCTCAAAGCGTTCACCGAGTGGTGGAAAAGGTATTCCGTACGCCGTATGTTCTTCTTCGTACCAGCCAGCTCCAAGGCCGAGTTCCACACGTCCACCACTCATCGCGTCAACTTGAGCGACGCTGATCGCGAGCGATCCCGGTCGGCGGAACGTTGCGGCCGTCAACAGAGTGCCGAGGCGAATTCGATTCGTATCGCGCGCAAGTCCCGCAAGGGTGATCCACGCGTCGGTTGGTCCAGGTAGCCCGCTCACCGCGCCCATCTTCAAATAGTGATCGGAGCGAAAAAAAGCGCCGAATCCGCCTTCCTCGGCGGCCAGCGCCACGGCGAGAATTTGCTCGTAGGTCGCTCCCTGTTGGGGTTCAGTGAATATTCGAAGTTCCATCTTCCACTACTTCCATTCGCTCATGGCCGCGCACACTCTTGCGTTGCTTCCTACTGGCTCGGCTCACTTAGAGGAAAGATGAACACGCGCATCAGTTTGTATCACATGTATGCCGTCAACGTCGATTGGTTTGTTAACGGGTGGTGGCACAGCGTTGCTTTCGCGGATGCTGAAAAACTTGGCATCAAGTGTTTCAGTGCGCTGGACTTTCGCTGCGGTGGGGCAGCACCCAACCTGGCCGCACGAAGTGGCAGGTGTAGCCGTTCGGATAGTTCTCTAAGTAGTCCTGATGCTCAGGCTCGGCTTCCCAGAACGGTCCTGCCGCTGTCACTTCGGTAACGACCTTGCCGGGCCAAAGTCCTGACCCCTCGACGTCAGCAATCGTGTCGACGGCGACGCGATGTTGTTCGTCGTCGAGGTAGAAGATGGCTGAACGGTAACTCGAGCCACGATCGTTCCCTTGGCGGTCTTTCGTCGTTGGATCATGCACCTGGAAGAAGAACTCGAGAATCTCGCGGTACGTGGTCACTTCGGGATCGAAGACAATCTCAATCGACTCAGCGTGGTTTCCGTGATGACGATACGTCGCGTTCGCGACGTCGCCTCCGGAGTAGCCAACGCGCGTCGAAATTACTCCTGGGCGCTTTCGAATGAGATCCTGCATCCCCCAAAAGCAACCTCCGGCCAATAGTGCGGTCTCGGTCTCGCTGCTCATTGTGCCGTTCCTTTCTCACTCGAGGTTTCCTCAAACAACGTCTTGTACTCCGCGTAGCCCTCGGCGTCGAGGTCCTCGTACGCGACGAAGCGTAGAGCGGCGGAGTTGATGCAATATCTCAGTCCGCCCTCTTCTTTGGGTCCGTCAGTAAAGACGTGACCCAAGTGACTGTCACCGTGCGTCGAGCGAACTTCTGTTCTCACCATTCCAAAGTTTCGATCGCTGTTCTCTACGACGTTCTCGGGGACGAGCGGCGCCGTGAAGCTCGGCCAGCCGCATCCGCTGTCGTACTTCTTGGTGGACGCGAACAGCGGCTCGCCTGAGACGACGTCGACGTAGAGGCCGGCTTCTTTGTGGTCCCAGAACTCGTTTTCGAACGCCGGCTCGGTGGCGCTCTCCTGGGTGACGTTGTACTGATGAGGGGTGAGCTTGGAAATCGCTTCCGAACTCTTTTCGTACTTGTCCGTCACGTCAACTCCTCTTCACTGAGTGTTCCAAACAAGCATAAAGTCTTGACGTGAAATCGGCACCGGACGCTTTTGGGCACGCCTTGTTGGATTGGGCGCGTGGCGGCACGATTCCAGAGACGATTGAACGCGATGACGGCTTCACCACTGTTGGGGCTGGCCCAGAGGTGTACCTCTCGGGCTTCAAAGGCTGGCCCGCGGCAGAGCGCCAGTCCGTTCGACACATGCGCGGTCGCGTACTGGACGTCGGATGCGGCGCTGGAAGAGTTGCCCTGCATCTTCAAGAGCGAGGAATCGAGGTTGTGGGCCTCGACTCGTCGCGTCTCGCCGTACAAGCGGCGAAGATTCGAGGTGTCAACGAAGTCTGGTGTGCGTCGACCGACACTTTGGGTTCGAAAATTGGATCCTTCGACACCATTGTGTTGTTTGGGAACAATCTTGGAATATTTGGCACGCCCGATCGTGCTCGCAAGATATTGATCGAATGGGCGAAGTGGACGAACCCACGAGCACGGATACTTGTCGAGAGTACGAACCCGTACTGTGGTGGCGCTCCCGCCTTCGATCGTGCGTACTACCACCGCAATAAAGCACGTGGTGACTTACCGGGGCAGGCGAGGTTTCGATACCACTACGGCTACTCCGTTGGCCCGTGGTTTCCCTGGCTCTTCGTGTCGCGAAGTGAACTGCGACAGATTGTCAACGGCACGGGTTGGCATCAGGTTCGCGTACTGGGCGAGCGCTCGAGTGAGCCGTACGTCGCGATTTTGGAGAGACATTAACGACGTGTGATGCGTGAGAAACTCAATGACGAACTACTTCGCCCTTTAATCTTTAGCGCCACGGCGCCTTCCGCTTTGGCACCGGCGTCGACGAGGACCAAGGAGGGTTTCCCCGTCCTCGTCGACGAGAAATGTTTGGTGCTGGATGCGTAGTTCTAGGGTCTACTTCTTGAAAGCATCCTTGACTTTCTCACCAGCCTGCTTCAGGTTGCCCTTGGCCTGGTCGGTCTTTCCTTTGGTCTCGAGTTTTTTGTCGCCAGTGGTCCTCCCGGCAACCTCCTTGACCTTTCCTTTAGTTACTTGGGCCAGGTTCTTC
>Ga0208850_1000001_pt1 | contig 152741 bp, 135 predicted proteins | sample NGESurshal092012_5_FD_184475 | JGI IMG/M metagenome (GOLD analysis project Ga0208850, IMG submission 184475) | Arctic peat soil microbial communities from Barrow, Alaska - NGEE Surface sample 210-2 shallow-092012 (SPAdes) | ecosystem: Environmental > Terrestrial > Soil > Wetlands > Peat ... | reverse complement strand
CTACGCCCACCAAGACCACCCAGTATTGCACAGTGCACCTCCGGCTAACTCGGGATCTGATGGCGTACGGTGAATGTCACACCTGGTGATGAGACTCATCACGTGGCCAAGCAAACTCCGTGTGTTCTCACCACGCTCACCCAGGCCTACGCCTACGACTTGGATCCCACACTCGAACAGATCTCGGCACTGCAAAGCCACATAGGCGGATCACGGTTCGCCTACAACGCGATGCTCGCTTTGGTAAAGGACAACTGGGACGAGAACCGCGCCAAGAAAGAAGAGGGAATCGAGGTTACCCAGGACGACTGGGTCAGCACTTCGCACTTCGGCCTTTTGTATCTGTGGGCAGAGCACCGCGACGAACTGGCCCCGTGGTGGAGCGAAAACGGATCGAGCACCTACAACGATGCGGCCCAGCGCCTGAGCAAGGCCTTTACCAACTTTCGAAAAGGCCGCGCGAAGTTCCCAAACTTCAAGCACAAGGGGCAAAGTGGATCGGTGCGGTTTATGGGACCCACTGTCCGACTCGTCGACTCGCAGCACCTGCGCATTGCTCGCATCGGCGAGGTGAAGACCTACGAGTCCACCCGCAAGCTCTTTCGCCACCTCACCCGGGGCACGGGCAAGATCGTTGCCGCGACTGTCACGACACGCTCGGATAAATGGCAGGTGTCGTTCACCGTCGATGTCACCCGTCAGGTTCCCGTTACCCGAGACCCCGAGAGGATCATCGGCGTCGACGTCGGCATAACGACCCTCTACACGGGTGCCTCTCCTGAGGGTGACCGGGTCCTGGAGGTGGCTAACCCTCATCATTTTCAAGAGGCCGAGAAGAGACTGGCCCACGCCCAGCGCATTGCCTCACGGCGCCAGGGACCCCAGCCCGGAGTGGCACCATCGAAGCGGTGGAAGAAGGCCAACGGACGGATCCAGAATATCCACACCGACGTGCGAAACGCTCGCAAGAATCTCATCCACGAGACCACGACCATGCTGGCCAAGAACTACGACGTCATCGTGCTAGAGGACCTGAATATCGCGGGCATGGTGAAGAACCACGCTCTCGCCAAGCACGTCTCGGACGCCGCCTGGGGTGAGTTCGCACGACAACTCGAGTACAAGACCACGTGGTACGGCTCTGCCCTGGTGCGTGTCGATCGGTTCTACCCCTCTTCAAAAACCTGCAGTCAATGCGGGACAGTAAAAGCCACACTGTCCCTTGACGAACGGACGTATCACTGTGGGACCTGTGGTCTCACGCTCGGTCGCGACCTCAACGCGGCCATCAACCTGGCCCGACAAGGCCTGCCGGGGACAAGCTCCGGTACTGGACGTGGAGGGGAGGTAAGACCCGCGCAGCAGAAGCTTGTTGCAACGGCTCACCCCGATGAAGCGTCAACTGAAACGCCACCAGAAGTCGGCGCGTAGGAGATAGTTCGGTTCAGATCTCGTTGCTGGAGGGTATTTGCGGTACGCCCTCTAGTCCCGAGTTTGCCGAATGGGGCACAGTGATTCTTGGCGTTGACGTAGAAGCGAGAACTGGTTCACTACGCTTAATTTCGCGGCCCCTGTAGCTCAACTGGATAGAGCAGACGGTTTCTACCCGTCAGGTTGCGGGTTCGACTCCTGCCGGGGGCACGATGTCCTGTGTCAAGACATGGTAGACACAGCGTCTCCAATGACTTGACACAGGACACTCGGTCGGGAAGGCGGGATTCGAACCCGCGGCCTCCTGGTCCCAAACCAGGCGCGCTAACCAAGCTGCGCTACTTCCCGAGGTCTCTATCGTTACACAATCAACGACGCGGAAGAATCGCGTTCCGCTGCGTAGGCTGTGGCGCAACGAAGGAGGAACGTGGCCTACGCGTGGATTATTGACGCACTCGATCAGACTTGGACGTCGATCGAGCGCACCCTTCGCCCTAAATCTGATGAGGTTTACGTCGCGATGACGCCGTGTCCGGGATGGACCGTGCGCGACGTTCTCAGTCACCTCATTGGATTCGAATTAATGCTCCGTGGTGAAGCGGTACCGAGTCACGAAGGACCGTGGCCCGAGTACGTGAAGAATCCCATCGGTGAGATAAACGAAGCGTACGTGGCGGCGTATCGCACGAACAGCGGCGCCGACGTCTTAGACCTCTTTTGGACTACCACCCGCCGGTCTCTTGGACGGCTCGGCTCGCTCAGTGACGAAGAGTGGGAAAAGGTTGGCTGGAGTCCCGAGGGCGAGCGCCCGTTTCATCGTTTCATGGAGACCCGCGTGCTCGATAGTTGGATTCATCTCCAAGACATTCGAGACGCACTCTTAGAACCCTCGGACGACCACGGGCCTGGCGAAGAGATCGTCGTGAATCGATTCGAAGCGGCGTTGCCCTACGTGTTGGGCAAGCGAGCGAACGCTCCCGAAGGCACGGTGGTGCAGATTAATTTGAGCGGACGGCTCGCGCGCACCATCCTCCTCGGCGTCGAAGGTGGACGAGCGAGTGCCATTGAGCGAACTGAGCGACCTGCGGACCTCGAACTAACGACGCCCGTGGCACTGTTTTGGCGTCGGGCGGCGGGGCGAATCAGTGCTGACGCGTTTCTCAACGCGTCGGCGACGGACGTGCGCGGCGACAAGTCGCTCGCGAGGTCGCTGGCCGAGTGCCTATGCGTCATGATTTAGAGCTTCTCAAATGAACCGGTAGGCTGGCGTCTCTTATGCGCACTACGACGACCGCCCTTGAGAACAATCACGTCAAGTTGACCGTTGTGGTGGACGAGCCCGAGATGGACAAAGCCATCGACACCGCGGCCACCAAACTGTCCAAACAGGTCAGCATCAAGGGATTTCGCAAGGGCAAAGTACCCAAGAACGTTCTGATGGCCCATTTAGGCGGTCCGGCCGCGTTGCGCAACGAGGCCATTCGTGACGCCATTCCCGACTTCTACGCCCAGGCCGTCGCCGATACGTTGATTGACCCTATTGCGCAACCCGACATCAACATCACGGCTGGCGAGGACGACGGGAACCTGATCTTCGAAGCTGACGTGGAAGTGCGACCCGAGATTTCGATCAGGGGCCAACGAGAACTTCGCGTCACCATCCCTTCGCCCGTGGTCACCGACGAAGAAGTGGACGCTCAGATCGACCGCTTCCGCGAGACTGACGCGGTCCTCAACGACGTCGATCGTCCAATCGTCACCGGTGACCTGGTGACGATGGACGTGCACGTACAACAGATCGCAACCGACGTCGAACCGCTCGACATGAGTGACTTCATGTACACCGTCGGTTCGGGCACGATCACCGAGGGCGTCGACGACTTAATTCTCGGGATGAAAGCTGGCGAAGAGCTGAAGCTCAATGGCACCGTTGGCCAGGGCGTCGTCGCGACGTACGAGTTGACACTGAAGAAAGTCCAAGAGCGCGAACTACCCGAACTCAGTGACGAGTGGGCACAAGAGAACACGGAGTGGACGAGCGAAGAGGAGATGCGCGACGCGATCCTCACGCAGATGCGACGAATGCGTATCGTCGAAGCGCAGATGTCCCAGCGCGACGCGGTACTCTTGGCGCTGAGTGAACTGGTCGTCGAGAGCGCGGTACCCGACGCACTCGTTCAGGACGAGACGAACGAGCGTCTCCACGATTTGGGTCATCGTCTCGAGCAACAGAAGCTGAACCTTGAGACGTTTCTGCAAGTAACGAATCAGACGTCTGATCAACTGCTCGAAACGTTGCGCGGTGACGCCGTGCGTGCGGTGCGCGTTGACCTGGCGCTGCGCGCATTGGTGAAGGCTGAAGACTTAGAGCCCACCGATGACGAAATTACCAAGGAACTAGAGACGACCGCCGAGGCGATGAACGTGACGGCCGACCTCCTACGCGAAAATCTGCGCGATAGCGGACGCGTCATCACGTTCCGCGCCGAAGTCGCCAAAATGAAAGCGTCGCGCTGGCTCACCGAGAACGTTACCTACGTCGATCCTGACGGCCTCGAGATCGATCGAGCGCTGCTCAAGGAGGATCAGTCTGAGGAACTCGACGCCTAGGCTAGGGACGTGACCAACAACTACCGAGCCCAGAACTACCTCGTTCCCACCGTCGTCGAGTCAACGAACCGTGGCGAGCGGGCCTACGACCTCTACAGTCGCTTGCTTCGCGAGCGCATTATCTTCCTCGGCACACCCATTGACGACACGATCGCCAACTTGGTCTGCGCGCAGATGCTTTTTCTCGAGTCCGAGGACCCCGATAAGGACATCAACCTGTACATCAATTCACCCGGCGGTGACATAACGGGACTGCTCGCTATCTACGACACCATGAAGTACATCAAGCCCGACGTCTCGACGCTGTGCTTTGGTCAGGCCGCCTCAGCCGCCGCAGTCTTGTTAGGCGCGGGTACCAAGGGAAAGCGCTTCGCTCTGCCGCACGCGAGGGTCTTGTTGCACCAGCCCTGGGGTGGGGTCGGCGGACAGGCTTCGGACATTGAGATTCAGGCACGAGAGATTCTTCGCATGAAGGACATGTTGAACACCATGCTCGCGGGCGACACTGGTCAATCGGTCGAGAGAGTCAACAAAGACACCGACCGTGACTTCATCATGAGTGCTGAAGAAGCCGTGGAATACGGCTTGATTGACGAAGTCTTCTCCGTTCGCATGTAGGTTCCCAGTTTTTGGGTGTCGGCCCCGTAGGATGGGCGCGGCGGTAGGACTGTCGGAGGATATTCGTGGCAAAGTTCGGTGAAGGCAGCGACCTCATTAAGTGCAGCTTCTGCGCGAAGGGTCAAAAACAGGTTAAAAAGCTCATCGCGGGACCCAGCGTGTACATCTGCGACGAGTGCATCGATCTGTGCAACGACATCATCGCTGACGAGTTCGGGGATCGCCCTGAGTTCGTTCTCGACGAACTACCCACCCCGAGAGAGATCTCGGCCTTCCTCGACGATTTCGTCATTGGACAAGTAGACGCGAAGAAGATTCTCGCCGTTGCGGTCTACAACCACTACAAGCGGATTCAAACGGGTCCGTTGCACGACGACGACGTTGAAGTCGCCAAGTCCAACGTCTTGCTACTTGGCCCCACGGGCTGTGGCAAGACGTTCCTGGCCCAGACTTTGGCGCGAATGTTGAACGTTCCCTTCGCCATCGCGGACGCGACGGCCTTGACCGAAGCCGGCTACGTCGGCGAGGACGTGGAGAACATTCTTCTGAAGTTGCTGTCGGCGGCCGATTTTGACGTCAAACGCGCCGAGCGCGGCATCATCTACATCGACGAGATCGACAAGATCGCTCGCAAAGCCGAGAATCCTTCAATTACGCGCGACGTTTCGGGCGAAGGTGTCCAGCAAGCACTACTCAAGATTCTCGAAGGCACCATCGCGAGCGTCCCACCCCAAGGTGGTCGCAAACACCCGCACCAAGAGTTCATCAACATCGACACCGCGAACATCCTCTTCATCTGTGGTGGCGCGTTCTCTGGTCTCGAAGACATCATCGAACGTCGAATGGGCAAGAAGTCGATGGGCTTCAATCAACCGGTCGAATCAAAACGCAAGGGTGACATCGAACTCTTCCGTCACGTGCTGCCCGAAGACATGGTCAAGTTCGGACTCATCCCCGAATTCATTGGTCGACTGCCAATCGTCGGTGCGGTCCAACAGCTCGATCGCGACATGTTGATAAGTGTCTTAACCGAACCAAAGAACTCACTCGTCAAGCAGTTCCAGCAAGTTCTCGCTATGGACGGCGTCGAGCTCGTCATCGAAGACGACGCGCTCGTAGCGATCGCCGATCTCGCCCTCGAGCGGGGCACGGGCGCCCGGGGACTTCGTTCAATTCTCGAGCACGTGTTGCTAGAGCCCATGTACGACGTACCTGGTCGCAGCGACGTCGTCAAGTGTGTCGTCACGGCGGCGTCAGTACGCCAACACGAAGCGCCCAACTATGAAATGCGAAAGGCGACGCGTACCCGTCGCGCGAGCTAAGCCGTGCGCTTTGCGTCGTACGTTGAAGCACTGAAGTGGCTCGAATCTCATATTGATTACGAGCGAGTGGCGCCCAATCGTCAACCCGTGCCCACGTTGCAGCCGATTCGTGACACGTTGGCCCAGTTTGCCGATCCCCAGGGCGATTACCCGCTCATTCACGTCACGGGCACGAACGGCAAAGGCACGACGACGACGTTGATTGGCGCGCTACTGCGTGCCACGGGGCTACGAGTCGGAACCTTCACGAGTCCCGACCTGCACGCGATTAACGAACGTATTGCCGTGAACGGCGAGCCGATAGACGACGAGTCATTCATTGGCGTGCTCGAGCGACTCTCGGACGTCGAAACCGTTACCGGCATCGCGTTGACGCGCTTCGAACTTCTTACTGTCGCGGCATTACTGCATTTTTCAGACGAAGGCATTGACGTCGCGGTCATTGAAGTGGGCATGGGTGGCACGTGGGACTCCACCAACGTCATCGATGCCGACGTTCAAGTTCTCACCAACGTCGATCTCGATCACACGGCCGTGCTCGGTACGACCGTGGGCGAGATTGCCGGCGACAAGGTCGGCATTTTTCGCCCGAACGGTGTTGCCATCGTCGCGACGACGAACGCCATTGTCGTGCAGATCGCCCAGCGAGCGGCTGAGGAGATTGGATCGACTTTGTGGCTGCTCGATAACGAATTCGTACTCGAGGAGAACGAACTCGCCCTCGGTGGGCGAGCGATAACGCTGCGCACGCCCTACGACCGATACGACGATGTCCTGGTGACGTTGCACGGCATCCATCAAGGAGTCAACGCCGCGGCCGCCATCGTCGCTGCAGAGGCGTTCTTGGGACGAGCGTTGGGCGACGAAGTCGTCACCTCCACGCTCGCGAGTGCGCAGATGCCGGGTCGAATGGAGATTATTTCTCGAAATCCACTCATCGTGGTCGACGGCGCCCACAACCCCGCGGGCGTGCGCGCCCTCGTGGCGACGTTGGACGGCGCGTTTGACGTTCGAGGTGACCGTCGATGCGTGCTTGGCATGTTGACGGGTCGTGACCTAGACGACATGGTCGTGCCGCTCGTCGGTGCGGGCTTCAGCGAATTCCACTGTTGCGCACCACGATCGCCACGCGCCGTACCGGTGGGCGAACTCGCCGCCGCTGTTCGACGCAACGGCGGCGTGGCGTACGAACATCCCAACGCCAAGTCCGCGCTCGCGCACGCACGTGAACGTTCTACCGACGACGATCTCATTGTGGTGGCGGGCAGCCTCTATCTCGTCGCGGAAGTTCGTGGCGAGGTGCTGCACGTCGCTTCTCGTCACCTCATATAAGACTGTTAGATTGCCTGTCGTGAAAAGAACGTTGGTAATCCTCAAGCCCGACGCCATCGAGCGCGGCCTCGTAGGGGAGATCCTCGCTCGTCTAGAGCGTAAACAGTTGCGTTTGGTAACGGCGGAACTTCGCACGATTGACGTAGCCAGCGCCACCCGCCACTACGCCGAGCACGAAGGGAAACCCTTCTTTGACTCGCTGGTGACGTTCATTACGCGCGGCCCTTCACTGATCGCGGTGATTGAAGGGCCCGACGACACATGGAAAGTGGTACGCACGATGATCGGGGCGACGAATCCCGCTGACGCAGCACCTGGAACCATCCGCGGTGACCTCGCCATCGCGATGTCCGAGAACTTGATTCATGGTTCCGATTCTCCTGACGCGGCGCAACGTGAAATCGCTATCTTCTTTCCAGACTTGGCCTAGCGCCCCTAACTGGTTCAGCGTCACGATCTTGCCCTAGCCTTAGTAGAAAGCGCGGGGTGTCTCACGCCTCGATAAAGGGAATTTATGGTTGATGGTCGTTTCTCACTCTTGGGCCGTGACATGGCGGTCGACTTAGGTACCGCGAACACACTGGTGTACGTCCGCGGACGCGGGATCATCTTGAACGAGCCCTCCGTGGTCGCCGTGGACGTCAAGGACGGCAAGCCCTTGGCCGTCGGTGCCGAGGCCAAGCGGATGATTGGTCGTACCCCGAGCAACATCCAGGCGATTCGACCTTTGAAAGACGGCGTCATCGCGGACTTTGAGATCTGCGAAAAGATGTTGCGCTACTTCATCCACCGCGTGCACCAACGTCGCTTTGCCAAACCTCGCATGGTGATATGTGTGCCGTCGGGTATCACTGGCGTCGAACAACGGGCCGTGATGGAAGCCGCCGAGTTCGCTGGCGCGCGCAAGGCTTACATCATCGAAGAGCCCATGGCCGCCGCCATTGGCGCGGGACTTCCTATTCACGAACCAACCGGCAACATGGTCGTTGACATCGGCGGCGGTACAACCGAGGTCGCCGTCATCTCACTCGGTGGCATCGTAACGAGTCAGTCGATTCGTGTCGGCGGCGATGAGCTCGACGAAGCGCTCGTAGCGTACGTGAAGAAAGAGTTCCAGCTCGCACTCGGTGAGAGAACCGCTGAAGAGATCAAGATCCAACTGGGATCAGCCTTTCCGCTCGAGCAAGAGTTGCGCGCGGAGATTCGTGGACGCGACCTCGTGACGGGACTTCCCAAGACCGTCGTCATCTCGACAGAACAGATTCGCCAAGCCATCGAAGAGCCGGTGCAGGCCATCGTCGACGCCGTCAAGGTGACCCTGGACCGTACCCCACCAGAACTCTCCTCAGACCTCATGGAACAAGGGATCGTGCTGACGGGCGGCGGCGCCTTGCTCGCGGGCCTGGCGGCTCGCTTGGAGTATGAGACCAACATGCCAATCATCGTGGCGAACGACCCGTTGAACTGCGTTGCGCTCGGTAGTGGGATGTGTCTCGAAGAGCTCGACGTCTTCGCGCGCATGTTGAAGACCAGTCCTTCGCGTTAACACGTGGCGACCGATCGTTCGCGTCGACGTACGTGGACTCTCGGCGTCGCCGTACTTTTTACGATCGTTGTCTTGTACCTCACGACCGGTGTCTCTTCGGGTCTACGTGGCGGGGCCAACGTCGTCGTTACGCCCTTTAGTTGGGCCGTCAACGCAATAGCGCGCCCGATCGGCCATCTCCTCGCGGGCACGGTCAACTACAGCGACGTCGTCGCCCAGAACCAGAAGCTCCGCTACCAACTGGGACGCGCCGAAGAGAACGCCAACGCGGCTTGGGCCTACACGCGTCAACTCCAACAACTGACCACGCAACTTTCCGTGCCGTTCGTGGGCTCCTTGCCCACGGTGGTGGCCCAGATCACCACGCTTTCGCCGACCAATTTTGCAGCGACAGTGGGCATTTCCAAGGGTCGCGACAGCGGCGTCTTGGTGGGCATGCCGGTCGTTGCGAATGGGGGACTGGTAGGTCGGGTCATCGCCACGACGGCGAACGGCGCCACGATTGGACTGATCACTGACACCAGTTCTTCCGTTGGCGTCACGTTCAAGAATGGTAAGACCTCGCTCATCGTGTCGGGCCGTGGACTCAACAATGGTCTTGGCGCGACCTCAGTGCCACTTGGTACGTCAATTGCGCCTGGAACGAAGCTCTTGACCGACGGATTGAATGGTGGACTCTACCCAGCGGGACTTCCCGTCGCGTCAGTGAAGACGGTCATCCTCACGCCGGGGGCTGCGACGTACAACCTTACGCTCGAGCCCTCTGCCGACCTTCGACATCTTTCGTACCTCGACGTGGTGCTGTGGGAGCCGCCTGCGTGAGAAGAGTACTTGTACCGGCGACTCTGGTGACACTCATCATTGTCGCCATCCAACTTTCAATCTTCACGTCGCTGCGTTTTGCGGGCGTCGTGGTGATGCTGGTGTGGTTGTGGCCACTCGCGATGGGTCTCGCTGGACTCACCGCGCTCGCGTTGTGGTGCGCACTGGTAGCGGGTGTGTTCTTCGACACGCATTCAACAACACCATTTGGAATGACGGTCGTCGTAGGGCTTCTTCTCGCGTACGGCGCGTCGCGCCTGGGTCGTGAGGGTGTCGGTGATCTTGATTCCGCGGCGTGGTGGGTGACGCCGCTACTCGCCGCGGCGGCAGGTTTCTTCGCGCCGCTGCTCTTCGTTGGTGCCAGCTTTTTCACGCTCAATTTCTCGCTATGGCGTGACAGCCTCCTCTCTGCCATGGTGGTGAACGCGATTGCGTTCTTCGTACTAGCTCGACCGGTCGCGCGATTGGCGCTATGGGTTGGCAATCTCGGCGGATCGCGCCGATGAAGGGTTCCTGGCGCGATCGACCATCAGGTTCGTGGTTTTCACGACTGTGGCGCCCGTGGGTGTCGTTGCATCCCCTTCGGGGCCGGGGACGCACGATTAATGAGCCAAAGCCCGTGGGCATCCGTGACCTCATGGCGTCACCCGACGAAGTTCGTGCGCGCCCCGAGCGACGTTGGCTCATCATCGGCGGCTTCTTCTTGATATTACTGATCTTGTTGATTGTGCGACTTTTTTTCCTGCAGATCGTCGATTACAAAGCGTCGGTCGCCGCGGTGCAATCGAACTCGCTTCGCGTCACCACTATTCCGGCGGCGCGCGGTTCGATTCTGGATCGTTCCGGTAGGCCGCTGGTGACGAACGTGACGAACACCGAGATTCGCCTCTCGAGGGCGGAAGCGGCGCTGCACCCTTCGATTAAGGGCTCGCTCTCGTCCTTGACCGGACTCAGTGTCAAGCAGATCAACGCGAACCTCGCTAATCAGCAGTACGACCCGTACCAGCCGGCGCCGATATTGAGCAACGCGCCGGCAAAGGAAGTCGAGTTCATCAAACTTCATCCGGGGGAGTTTCCTGGCGTCTCGGTGCTCGACGTGTCTACGCGCACCTACCCCAACGGCGGCGCCGTGGGAGCGCAAATACTCGGCTACGTGGGGCCGATAAACCAAGCCGAAATTATGGCCAACCCGGGCGCTGGCTATCAGGCGAATTCAACTATTGGCAAAACCGGTATCGAGTCGTACTACGAGCAGTACCTACGAGGAAAAGACGGAACGAGCACCTTAGAAGTCAACGCGAACAACGCCATCCTGAGTTCGGTGAAAACGACGCTACCCACGGTGGGCAACTCGGTCGTGCTTAATATCGATACCGGTCTTCAAAAGGCACTCGACGGATACTTGGCGAGTGACATCTTGGCCATTCGTCACTCCGTTGACCCCGTCTCGCACAAGGTCCCGCGAGCGTTAAACGGTGCCGCAGTCGTGCTCGATCCCAACACCGGTCAAGTACTCGCGATGTCCAGTTACCCCTCGTTCAATCTCAGCTCATTCGTGAAAGGGCTTACCAAGAGTGAGTTTCAACAGCTGCTCAAAGTGGGCGGGTTCAACAACTACGCGATTCAAGGTCTCTACACCCCAGGTAGCACCTTCAAACTCATCACCGCCACCACCGAACTGCAGACCGGCATCATGTCAGCGTCCAACTACATCAACGACACGGGCACGTTCAAAGTTCCGGGCTGTCTAAATGGCCCCAATCACGGTTGTATCTTTCACGACGACGACAACTCCGCGGCCGGAACCGTCAACTTGCCCAAGGCGCTGACGGTTTCGTCGGACTACTACTTTTACAACTTGGGCTATCTCTTTTGGTCCCAGACCAACAAGTACGGACAGACCCCAATTCAAAACGTCGCCGCGGACTATGGCTTGACGCAAGCGACGAACATCGACCTGCCAAATGAAGTGCAGGGTCGTGTGGACTCACCAGCTGTCCGCCAGGCACTGCACGCAGCAGCCCCCAAGGCCTTTCCGCACGTGACTTGGTACACCGGTGACAACATCGAGATGGCCTTTGGTCAAGGCACCACGGCGTTGTCGCCAATTGCGCTCGCCAACGCGTACGCCACGTTCGCGAACGGCGGTACGCGCTACGCGCCCGAGGTCGCCGCGGCGGTTATTAATCCCCACGGCAAGGTCGTTATTCGCTACACCCCGCGCGTACTCGGTCACGTCAAGCTGCCCGCGGGTATTCGTGATCCCATACTGCAAGGACTCATAGGCGTCGTCGCGAGTCCTTCGGGCACCGCGTATTCAGCGTTTCACAGCGTCATCAACTTCTCTCTCTCGTCATTTCCTATCGCTGGAAAGACCGGTACCGCGAGCAACCCGAACGCTAAGGAGCCAAACTCGTGGTTCGTTGGCTTTGGTCCCGTGACGCATCCCAAGTACGTCGTTTTGTGCGTGATTGACGAAGGTGGTTACGGCGCCTCCGCGGCGGCGCCGGTCGTGGCGAGGACGTTCAACTATCTCGTCGCTCATCCGATCACGCCCGTGAAGCTCAAGGCGCAGTTGACCACGCCAACGACGACGACCCCTAAAACAACTTCGACGTTGAAAAAGGCAGGTTGAGCCGCTGGTGGGGTAACCTTTAAGCGTTGGGCGCTTTGACACAAGGGGTGTCAGACGCAAAAAGTACGCCGCTGTAACGCAGTGCTTCCACTCCGTTACGCACAGCATCGAGGACGACACGTGGTACCAAGTAGTGCATTGAATTTACTGATTATCCTGACGTTTCTCTTCGTCGCGGCCCAACGAGCCTCCAACTCTTTTCATCCCACCCTCGTGAGCGTCTCGCCACGTGCGGTTCCTACCCGTGGTGCGACGCACTACGACCCAACCACTCAGAACGCAAGGAGTACCCGTCGTGAACGACGAATCCAACCAACCCGTACCCTCATCGTCGAATCCTCAGATTGGCGATACCCGACCCGCACCTCAAATAGGCGACACTCGACCCGGTAGCGGTAGTTCAAACGCGCCGTCACCGGCGGGCACGAATACCTCTAATCAGGGCGGCGGTAACCGCCGTCGTCGAGGGGGCCGAGGACGATCGGGTCAAGGTTCACAAGGTAACCGCGAGAACCGCGAAAATCGAGAGAACGGCCCGTCCAGCCAGGTGCGCCGCGCGGTAGAGGCGCCGGTAGAAGCGTCAGCACCCGAAAGTGCCGGTTCGGACGCGGGACGCCAGAGCCGCAACCGCCGCCGCCGCGGTGGTGAGCGTCGCACCAGGGCCCAAGGTCGTTACCTCATGGCGGTGCACACCACCGAAGACGGCACCCATATCGCCACGCTTGAGGGGCGCTCGATGGTTGAATACATTCTCGCGAAGAACGCGGACGAGACAAACCAGATCGACGGCAATATTTACGTAGGCCGCATTCAGAACGTGTTGCCGGGTATGGAACTCGCCTTCGTGGATATCGGTATTCCAAAGAACGCTGTGCTATACCGCGGTGACGTTTCCTTCGACACCGACGACGTGGACGGCTCGCCGGCCAACAACAAACGTATTGAAGAGATGATCAAGGCCGGTCAAACAATTTACTGTCAAGTGACGAAGAACGCCATTGGGGCGAAGGGCGCTCGATTGACCCAAGAGGTATCGCTGCCCGGCCGTTTTGCGGTTCTAGTGCCGAACTCTTCGACGATTGGTATCTCCAAGCGCCTGCCCGACGGCGAACGTCGACGTCTTCGCAGAATCATCGACGACGTAAAGCCCGAACGCCACGGCATCATCATCCGCACCGCCGCCGAGGGCGTCACGGCGGATGATCTTTCGCGTGACGTGACCTCACTGGTAGAGAAGTGGTCGGCGATCGAAGCCGAAGTCGCCAAATCCAATCAACCACGTCTGATTTATCGTGACTTGGACCTAGCGGTTCGAGTGTTGCGTGAAGAACTCAACGATGAGTATCGCGCGGTGCTGATTGACGATAAGACCCTGTACGAAAAGGTCCTGGAGTACGTGCTGGCGGTGAACCCGGAACTGGCCGATCGCATTGAGTACTACGACCGTGACACCGAGGATTTGCCGCTCTTTGAGCGATACTTCGTTCACGAGCAGCTCCACCGGGCCCTCGACCGCAAGGTCTTTCTACCCTCGGGTGGATCGTTGATCATCGAGCGCACCGAGGCACTCACTGTGGTCGACGTCAACACCGGCAAGAACGTTGGCACAAACAACCTTGAAGAGACAGTGTTTCGCAACAACCTCGAAGCCGCCGACGAAGTAGCTCGCCAACTGCGACTTCGCGACATCGGTGGCATTATCGTCATTGACTTCATCGACATGGAGTCCAGGGCCAATCGTGAGGCTGTCGCCTCGGCCCTTCGTCAGGCGCTCTCGCGTGACAAGACCCGCACGCAGGTCTTCGACATCTCGGAATTGGGGCTCGTCGAAATGACCAGAAAGCGAGTGAACGAGGGGCTGTTGGAGTCGCTCTCGCTGGTATGCAGCGTCTGTGACGGTCGCGGATTCATCGTTAAGACGGGACTCTAGCTCGCGAGCCTTCGCTCGCTTCGGCTAGTATGGAAACCTTATGTACGCAGTTATCCGTGTAGGCACATCTCAAGAGCGCGTCACCGAGGGCCAAGTGGTCCGCGTCGATTTACGTCCCGAAGAGATTGGTGCCGATGTAGAGTTCCAGCCCGTTTTGCTCGTCGATGGTGACAATGTTGTCGCCGGACCAGCGTTGAAGGGTGCCACGGTGACCGCGAAGATTATTGGTGGCGAGAAGGGTCCCAAGATTCGCGCGCTCACCTATAAGGCGAAGTCAATCCAGCGCAGGCGCTGGGGTCACCGCCAGCACTATTCGACCGTCGAAATCACCAAGATTTCGGCCAAGGCCTAAGGAGTATCGATGTCAAAGACCAAAGGCGGAGGTTCGACTAGAAACGGTCGCGACTCCAATGCCCAGCGGCTGGGCGTAAAGTCGTTCGACGGAACGCTCGTCAAGTCCGGCAGCATCATTGTTCGCCAGCGTGGCACTCAGTTCCATCCCGGCCGCAACGTCGGCATCGGTAAGGACGACACGCTGTTCGCGCTCGCTGAGGGAACTGTGAAATTCGGTTTTCGCGGCGGCAGGAAACTGGTCGACGTACTCGCCGGCTGAGTTTTCCTCCTAAAACTAAGAATCCCCCGAGCCTCGGCACGGGGGATTCTTAGTTTGCAGCAAGAACTACGCGCCTTTGACGGCCTTTTTGAAGGTCGACCCAATGGAGACCTTCGGCGCTCGCGAGGCCTTGACCTGGATCGCTTCACCAGTCTGTGGGTTGCGCGCAGTGCGGGCCTTACGCTCAACACGCTCGAAAGACAAGAAACCCGACAGTACGATCTTCTCACCCTTGGATACATTGCCAACAACGACGTCCTCAAATGCCTTGAGAACTTCCGCTACCGTGCTCTTGGTGGCGCCACTCTCGGCGACAATTGCTTCTACCAACTCGGCCTTGTTCACCGGTGGACTCCTTACTCTCGTTGAAACGGAACTGGGCGTTCCCAGTAACCACCGTTATTTTTACCGTAAAAATAGGGAAATTTGGGGATATTGCTGTAAGAATTGGCACTTATTACAACTTGGTTTCCATAAATTCCCTGTTCATCACTGGTTTCTCTCGTACCTTCACACAGGAATTTCATAGTCATAGCCCTACGATGGGCCCATGGACTATCTAAATCGCCAGCAACTAAAGGAGTTAGTGGCCCTCGAGCGTCAGAGTTACGTGTCGAACCACCCGAGGTCAAAAGCCCTAAATGAAGCGTCGGTCAATCTCTTGGGCGGCGTTCCCATGACGTGGATGAAGAAGTGGGCCGGCGGATTCCCTTTGGGATTTTCGAGTGCCCACGGCGCGATGATCACCGACCTCGACGGTCACGAGCTCGTGGACTTCGCCTTGGGCGATACCGGTGCGATGGCCGGCCATTCGCCCGCCCCGCTCGTGGAGGCGCTCGAGGCGCGCGTTGGCGTTAGTGGCGGCGTGACCACGATGTTGCCCAGTGACGACGCGCAGTGGGTAGCGGGCGAACTGGCCCGTCGTTTCGATCTCGAGCGATGGTCGTTCACGCTCTCTGCGACCGACGCCAATCGTTGGGTGCTGCGATTAGCGCGAATGGTGACGCAGCGGCCGAAGATCCTCGTCTTCTCATACTCGTACCACGGCACCGTCGATGAGACCTTCGTCGTCGTCGACGCCGAAGGTCTCCCACGATCTCGCCCAGGCAACGTCGGACCCGCGTTCGATCCGACGTTGACGACGCGCGTCGTTGAGTTCAACGATCTTGACGCGTTGGAGCGCGAACTCAGCTACGGCGACGTCGCGGCGGTCTTATGTGAACCCGCGCTAACCAACATCGGCATCGTCCTACCCGAGGACGGTTTCTTGGAAGGCGTTCGCCGGCTGTGCGACGCAGCAGGAACGTTGTTGATTTTGGACGAGACGCACACGTTCTCTGCAGGTCCGGGCGGCGCCACTCGTCGCTTTCATCTCGAACCCGACGCGATCACCATTGGTAAGTCACTCGGCGGGGGTGTGCCCTGTGGCGCCTACGGACTCTCGGACGTGCTCGCGAGGCGCGTTATGGCGGCCGTTGACGAAGGCGCCGACATCGACGACGTTGGTGGCATCGGGGGCACGTTGGCGGGCAACGCCATGAGTCTTGCCGCGATGCGCGCGGTACTCGCTGAGGTGCTCACTGACGACGCCTTTGCTTTAATGGAACGTCTCGCTACACAGTTCGCGAACGGCGTGCAGCTCACCATTGAAGCGCACCAGTTGCCCTGGTCGATCAGCCAGCTCGGGGCGCGCTGTGAGTACCGATTCGCGTGGCCCTCGCCGCGCAACGGTGGCGAGTCCAATAACAGTGCCGATCCACTGCTCGAAGAGTTCTTGCACCTCTATCTCGTCAACCGGGGCGTCTTGTTGACGCCCTTTCACAACATGGCGCTCATGTGTCCAGCGACCACCTCGGATGACGTCGCTCGCCATCAGTTGGTCTTCGACGCCGCCGTCTATGAACTGCTTCGCTAAAGGGATCGTCGAAGGCGGGCCGTAGGATGGATGGGTGTCCTCCTTCGTCGATAACGCTCAATTGCACGCCAAGGCCGGTAACGGCGGCGCTGGGTGCGTGAGTTTTCGCCGCGAGGCTCACGTCGCCAAGGGCGGTCCCGACGGCGGTGACGGTGGACGCGGCGGTGACGTATGGCTCGTAGCCGACCACAATCAAGCGTCGTTGCTCGGGTTTCGTGACCACCCATTTCGTCGCGCCACCGACGGCCAACACGGCACCTCCAAGCGTCAGCACGGCTCACGCGGTAAAGAAATCGTCGTCTCGGTGCCCGTGGGCACCATTGTCTACAGCGCCGAAGGTGAACTGCTGGAGGATCTAAAGGGCCCGGGTGATCGTTGGCTCGCGGCCGAGGGTGGACTGGGCGGGCAAGGCAACGCAAGGTTTCTCTCCAATCGACGTCGTGCGCCGGCCTTCGCCGAGCAGGGTGAAGTCGGCGACGAGCGCTGGTACAACCTCGAGTTAAAGCTGCAGGCGGACGTCGCGTTGATCGGATTTCCTAACGTCGGCAAGTCCACGCTCATCTCTCGCGTATCCGCGGCACGACCCAAGATCGCGGACTATCCCTTCACGACCCTCACGCCGAATCTCGGCGTCGTACGAGTCGGTGCGCGTTCAGCTCGACCGAGCGACGCCACCGAGTTCGTCATGGCCGATATTCCCGGACTGATCGAAGGCGCCGCCGAGGGTCGAGGACTCGGGCACGACTTCTTGCGCCACGTTGAGCGCGCCAGAGTCTTGTGCGTGTTGCTTGATCTCTCTGAATTAGCCCCACGCCCGCCGGAGGAACAGTTGGAGGTGTTGCTTGGTGAGCTCGGTAGCTACCAGGCCAATCTGCTCGATCGCCCTCGCGTCGTCGTTGGCTCAAAGGGCGACGTCGCGGCGTTTGAACTAGAGGGCGTGGACGCTATTTCCGCCGTGACCGGCGATGGTCTCGACCAGTTAGTCGGAGCGTTAGCGCAACTCGTCACGAGCGCGCGCGAGCAAGAGCTCGACGCACTCGAGCACGAGATTGTTGTGCACCGGCCCGTGCCCGATGAAATCACCGTCGAGCGAGTCGGTGAGAACGGTTGGATCGTCGAGGGTCGAGCGGCTAGGCGTGCGGTTCGCTTCCAAGACCTCACCGATGACGAAGCACTGGCAGAGATTGTCCACCGACTTAAGGAGCTAGGGGTTGATCGTCTCTTAACGCGAGCGGGCGTGCGCGACGGTGACGTGGTGAGCATCGGCACACTCTCCTTTGAGTGGTGGCGTGACGAGGTTGGCACAGGGCTAGATCGTGGCGATCACCACCGAGCCACCCGACGTGAGCGACTCGCTCGTCACGGCCGACTTGATCCTGGAGACGGCGATGACAAGTCGTAGTGTCGTTGTCAAGATTGGTACGTCGTCAGTCACTGACGCCGACGGCAACGTCGCCTACGACGTCTTGGTGGGTGTCGCCGCCGACGTCGTGGCACTGCGCGACGAAGGGTGGTCGGTCGTCGTCGTGACGTCGGGCGCGATTACTGCCGGTTGGGCAGAGGTTGGACAGTCTCGTCCGCGTCCGCGTGACGCCGTTACGCTCCAGGCGGTCTCGGCCGTGGGACAGCCTTTGTTGATGCACGCCTGGCGCAATGCTTTTGGTGAGCTCGGAGCCAAGGTGGGCCAAGTGTTGCTCGCGCCGTTGGACTTTTCGCATCGTGGGCAGTACTTGCACGCTCGAGGGACCCTCGAAGCGTTGGCGCAGTTGCACGTCGTGGCGATCGTGAATGAAAACGACGCCGTCGCTGACGAAGAGATCCGATTCGGCGATAATGACCGCCTGGCCGCGTTGGTAGCGAACCTGGTGGGCGCGTCGCACCTTGTGCTCTTGACCGACACGGACGGACTGCTGACCGCTGATCCGCGACTTGACTCCTCGGCCACCTTGATCGAAGAGGTTACGGCCTTTGACACGGACCTCCTTGAAGCAGCTGGATCAAGTCGATCGGGTGTGGGTAGTGGTGGCATGGCGTCGAAGTTGGCGGCCGCGCACATGGCGACGTGGTCGGGCGTGACGACTGTCATTGCGCCAGCTCGCGCCACGAACGCCCTGCGCCAAGCTCTGAGCGCAGGACCGGGCTTTGGCACGACGTTTCACCCGAGACCGGCGCGGCTCTCAGCCCGCAAGTCGTGGATTGCCTTTGCGGTGGCGAGTCAAGGATCGCTGGTCATCAACGACGGGGCACTCCATGCGCTCGAGCACGACGGCCGCAGTCTTCTGCGCGTCGGTGTTGAGAGTTTTACTGGATCTTTCGTTGAGGGCGACGCCGTTGACATCAAAGGACCAAACGACCAATTGGTCGCCAAGGGACTCGTGCGCGTGTCCGCGGAAACCTTTGGCGAGGGTGACGACGTCGTGGTGCACCGAGACGACCTCGTCCTCTTACGTCGCGAGTAATGACGCCTATTACGCTTGGTCTATGACGACGGGTGAGTTGGCGCGCCAAGGGCTCGCGGTGAAACAGGCCGCGGTCGGTCTTGGCCAGGCGTCGAACGACCAGCGCCGGGCCGTGTTGGTGCACGTGGCCGATCACTTCGAAGAAGTACTCGACGAACTGTTGGCCGTGAACGGCGCTGAAGTCGCGGCGTACAAGGAAGGCGGACCGGGCCAAGACCGCCTCACGCTCACCAAAGAGCGCGTGCTCGCCATGGCCAGCGCGCTTCGAGATATCGCCAACGCCGCCGATCCACTTTTTGAGGTCCAAGACCAGAGCACGCGCCCGAACGGTCTTCGTGTAGAGCGACTTCGCGTGCCATTAGGGGTGATTGGCGTTGTCTACGAAAATCGTCCGAACGTGACGAGTGACGTGGCGGGTCTGTGCGTGAGAAGTGGCAACGCGGCGTTCCTGCGGGGATCATCGTCGGCGATACGGACCAACAAGTTCATCGTGCAGTTGTGGCAAGACGCACTCGAAAAAGAAGGTTTGGCGCCCGAGGGCGTATCGCTTGTCGAAGACCCCTCGCACGAGTCTGCCGTGGCCTTCATGCAACTCACTGACGTACTTGACTGTCTCATTCCTCGCGGGGGACCGAGCCTGATCGCGGCGATGCGTGAACACGCGCGCGTGCCCTACGTACTCGACGGCGAGGGAAACTGTCACGTCTTTGTCGACGAGTCGGCGGACCTTGACCAAGCCGTCGCCATTGTGAAGAACGCGAAAACGTCGCGACCTGGGGTCTGCAATGCCGCCGAGACGGTCATCGTCCACGCGCGAATCGCGCCGACGTTCCTGCCCGCGCTCGCTGCAGCGATACCCGACGTGGAGCTGCGCGCTGACGAAGAAGCGATGGCGTTCCTCCCCGCGGCGACGCTCGCGAGCGACGATGATTTCGCCAGAGAGTTCCTCGACTTGACGCTGGCGGTGAAGGTTGTGGCGTCGCTCGACGACGCTATAGCCCACGTGGCGACCTACGGTACGGGTCACAGCGAAGCGATTCTTACTCAAAACGATGAGAACGCCGACGCGTGGGTTCGCCGCGTTGACGCCGCGGCGGTGCTCGTGAATGCGTCCACGCGCTTTATCGACGGCGGCGAACTGGGACTGGGTGCTGAGGTCGGTATCTCGACTCAGAAGTTGCACGCGCGCGGCCCCATGGGACTTCGCGAACTGACGTGTATGAAGTGGGTAGTTCGAGGAGAGGGACAGATTCGATGAGCGCTTTAGACCCGAGAGAAGAGCTCGCCCAACGACTCGGACTTTCGAGCTTGCCACCCGTGCGCTTTGAGTCACCAGGGGAAGTCCAAAAGCTCCTCGCCGAGAACGACTATTTATGTGACGACGCGATTGCTTCGGTGACGTACTTGGCCGATCGTCTGGCGAAACCAGTACTCGTCGAAGGACCCGCCGGCACCGGCAAGACGGCGCTCGCCAAAGCCGTCGCTGAATCCATCGGGGCGCGACTGATCCGTCTTCAGTGCTACGAGGGACTGGATGAATCAAAGGCGCTCTACGAGTGGAACTACCGCAAGCAATTACTGCGCATCCAGGCGGGTCGTCCCGAGGACATGGGCGGCGAAGAGTGGCACGCCTTGGAAGAGGACATTTTTGCCGAGGAGTTCATGCTGACGCGTCCTTTGCTCGAAGCCATCACGGCGACTGACCCGGTGGTGTTGTTAATCGACGAAGTGGACCGCGTGGAACTCGAGACCGAAGCACTCATGCTCGAGATCCTCTCGGAGTATCAAGTTTCAATTCCCGAACTGGGCACCGTGCGCGCCAAGCAGATTCCAATGGTCTTTCTAACGTCGAACAACACGCGCGAACTCTCTGAGGCGTTGAAGCGCCGGTGTCTGTATCTGTACGTTGACTACCCGAGCGTCGAGCGCGAACGCGACATCATCTTGTCGCGCGTGCCAGGAATCTCGAGCGCTCTCGCCGAGCAGATCGCCCAGGTCGTTCGCTCCCTTCGCACCATTGATCTCAAAAAGGCACCGTCGGTCTCGGAAACCTTGGACTGGGCGCGCACGCTCGTCGTGCTCGGCCGTGAAGAGATCGGCGACGAGGACGCCAGAGCGACGTTGCACATCTTGTTGAAGTACCAGTCCGATATCGAGCGCGCCACCAAGGAGCTGCTCGGTCGCTCGAGGCCCGTTGCTTAATCTGCTGGGCGACTTCATTGGCGAACTTCGCGCCGCCGGGATTCCCGTGTCGATGAGCGAACACGTCGACGCCGCACGTGCCGTGGAAGTCATTAATTTGAGCGATCGAACGATGGTTCGCGCCACACTCGCAGCGACCCTCGTGAAGGACGGCGATCACCTGCCGGTCTTTAACACCGCCTTCGAGGTCTTCTTCTCGATTCGATCGTGGGACAGCGCCGCGGAGCTCTTAGGCGACGAACTCAATACCGAACGAGACGAGGGCGAAGGGGCCGAGGGCGCAAGCGTTCCCGGTCAAGGTCGTGGACAAGGGGGAGGGGCGGCCGGCTCGATGAGCGCCCAAGAACTTGCCGAAATGCTCTTTCGAGCACTGCGCGACGGTGATCGTGACGCGATGCGCCGTGGCGCGGGTGAAGCGGTCACGCGCTACTCGGGTATGGAGCCCGGTCGACCCGTCGGCGGCACGTACTACCTCTATCGCACGTTGCGAAATCTTGAGCTCGAGACGCTCGAACAGCGGCTACTTCAAGGGACGCTTGTTGAGGATCGCGATGAACTCGCGCATCGACTGGCGCGCGACGAAGTGACGTCGCGAATTGAACAGTTGAAGGCCGAGATCGAACGTGAAATACGAGAGCGTCTCGTCGACGATCGCGGATCTAGTGCGCTGGCGAAATCGGTGCGCAAACCGCTACCCGAAGACCTTGACGTGATGCACGCCAATCGTGATGAGATGGCCCAGCTCGAGCGCGCGCTTCGACCTTTAAGTCGAAAGCTCGCGGTCCGACTCGCGCGCAAGCGCCGCCGCCGCCGCCGGGGTCCCGTCGATTTGCGACACACGGTGCGGCGCTCTCTCTCAACTGGCGGCGTGCCGATCGACCTGCGCTTTAAGCCGCCGCGACCGGCCAAACCTGAGATCTTCGTGATCGCCGACGTGTCAGGTTCGGTCGCCTCATTCGCGCGCTTCACGCTGCATCTGGTGCACGCGATCAGCTCGCAGTTCTCCAAGGTGCGCAGTTTCGTTTTCGTCGACGGCCTCGACGAGGTGACACGACTCTTTGACGGAGTAGAGGATCCCGCCGACGCCGTCGCGCGCATTAACGCCGAAGCCAACGTAATCGCCTTTGATGGTCACTCGGACTACGGGCGGGCTTTGATGACGTTTCACGACACTTACGCGAAGGATCTCACTAAGCGATCAACAGTGTTGATTCTTGGTGACGCTCGTAACAACTACCACCAGGCCCACGCTGAAGTGTTGGCGGACCTGCACTACCGTGCGAAGGCCGTCTACTGGCTGAACCCCGAGCCAACGAGTTACTGGGACAGCGGTGACTCGATAGTTAGTCAGTACGCTCCGTACTGCGATCGAGTGATCGAGTGTCGCACCCTTCGCCAACTCGAAGCGTTCGTCGGTGAGCTCGCGTGAGTGACGTTGAGCTTCTTCCTCCCGAAGGATTTCGCCAACGTGGGCCCCTGCCGACTGGAACGCGACTGCTCATGATTCGCCACGCCGAGAGTGTCGCCAATGAACGAGGACTTGCCGGAGGTCCGATTGGCGACGGCGGACTGACGGACCTCGGCCGCGACCAGGCGCGAGCGCTCGCGGCGCGACTCGCTCTCACCGACGAACTCGCTGGGGCCGCCGCGTTCTACACCTCGACATTGCCGAGGGCGATTGAGACTGGCGAGATTGTTTTTCGCGCAATTAACAGAGAGCTCTTGCCAGTAGCCGACGAGTCGCTTGGTGAACTCGGCGTGGGTGAAGCGGACGGACTTTCGTGGAACGAAATCGCAGAGCGTTACGAGCCGGTGAACTGGGACATCGATCCCTATGCCGTGAACGTGCCGGGCGGCGAATCACTCATCGGTTTCAATAATCGTTGTGTCGAAGCGATGGGGCGACTCATTGAGCGTCATCCCCACCAATTAGTCGTGCTCGTCGTGCACGGAGGATTCATCGAGCAAGCATTGAAGTTGTACCAACGACTTGATGGTCGAGAACGATTGCGTCCGCGCATCGAACACTGTTCCATGACCGAAATCGAGTTTGACGGCGAATGCAGTCGCCTTCTTCGTTATAACGATCTCGCACCAGTGATCGACAACCTCTGACTTACAAGGCGGCGAAAGAGGTCGGTCACACGTTCTTTGACGTTGCGCTCGAATACTTAAGGTAAGGATTTACTAGGGCGACGCGCGCGCGCAGTATGGGGGCAACGATTCCTCACGAGGTTGAAACTCATGAATTTCTCGCGATATTGAGTAAAAAAAATTCTCAACGCCTGAAGTGACGCGATTCTTCTGGCGACGACTGGCGACGCCTACGTGTCTTCGTTTGTTCGGCAACAAATTGACCGGTAGTTGGACTTATGACTTTAGTGAGCGAGTCCAACTATGCACAAAAGCGCTCGAAAGACGTGCTGCGGAACCAAAAATGAATCTGCTTCGACAGTCGAGCGTCGTGAGTGAATTGAAGTTCCTCGCCGCGATCGTTTTTCATCGTGCAACGTAAATTGTCTACACATTGTTTACGTCTTTGATACGTGACGTAGTGCATTTTCACTATGACGTGTGCAAAAAAGAATTCTGTTGCAACATTGCAACACAACTATCTGTGAAGGCACTTAGTTCGCGATGTGTAAATCAAATTCACTATGGAAAAACAAAAAACGCTGTGAGAGACTTGGCTTCAGGTAGGACGTCAATGTCGATGTGCACTTGCTGAGTCTGAATTCCTGAAGTTGAGGTCGGGTCATAAGGAGTTGACATGGCTTTTAAGAAGAACAAGCGCGAGGACCATCACTCAAAGCATGGTGCGGAAAGTGACGAAACCACATCCGGCAAAAGTGGGGCCAACTCATCACACGTCAACGGAGTGAAAAAGGGTACCTCGATCACGGGCACGTCGGTTGTCCCTTCAGCCCAAGAAACGAGCTCGCTCGAAGATGCGTTGCGCGACGTGTTCGCTGGCACTTCGCTCGGTCTTATCGGCGAAAAGTTGATCGAGAAAAACCTAGTCACCCAGGCGCAACTCTCCGTCGCCTTTGAGGTGCAACATCGCCTCGGCGGTTTGTTGTGCGAGGCACTGATTTCATCAGGCGTTTTGTCTGACGTCGCCTTGGCACACGCGATCGCCGAAAGCTTTGGCTTCGAGATGGCCGAGCTTCGTCGCACCACAATTGAGGATGACGTGCTCGCGCTCGTCGATGAGTCTGTGGCGCGTGACCATCGAGCAATTCCCTTGCGTATCGAGGATGGCCAACTCGTCGTCGCAATCGCGGAGCCAAGCGATGAACTACGCGATCGGTTGACCTCCTTAAGTTCGATGGCAGTACGTTTCGTCGTTGCGCCACTTAGCGACATTCGCTGGGCGGTTGACACAAACTACCGTTCGATATCGCAATTGAACGATTTGGTGCACGCGTTTCAATCAGTCGAAGTGTCACGCAAAAGGCCGACTGAGTCGAATGACGTTGTAGTAGTCGGTGACGACGCACCCATTGTTCAAGTCGTTGACCGTATTCTGACTCAGGCAATGCGTGATCGTGCGTCGGACGTGCACATTGAGCCGTCCGATGTAGTTATTCGAGTGAGGTTTCGCATTGACGGCGTGTTGAAGGAGATTATTCAATTGCCGGCGTCGATTGGCCCGGGGCTAGTAAGCCGCATAAAGGTCATGGCCAACATGAACATCGTCGAGCGCCGACGTCCCCAAGACGGTCAGTTGGCGATCACGATTGACGGTCGCGAAGTCGACGTTCGCGTCTCGACGGTGGCCACCATCATGGGTGAGAACTGCGTACTTCGAATCCTTGACAAAACTCGTTCGGTCCTCAGCTTGAAGGATTTGGGAATGCCCGCCGACACGTACGCCACGTACTCAAAGATGGTGCGCGCACCCTTTGGCATGGTGCTCTGTGCGGGTCCAACGGGCAGTGGGAAAACCACCACGCTGTACGCCACGCTCAGCGAAGTCGCGAACCAGACAGTGAACGTGATGACCATTGAAGACCCGGTTGAGTATGTCTTCCCTTCGATCAACCAGATCCAGACCAATGAACAGGCGGGTTTGACGTTCGCGACAGGGCTCAAGTCGATTCTGCGACAAGACCCGGACGCAATTTTGGTCGGTGAGATTCGCGACGTCGAGACAACGCGCGTGGCCGTGCAGTCGGCATTAACTGGTCACTTTGTCGTCTCGTCCTTGCACGCCACCGACTCGGTGTCGGCGCTGCACCGATTCTTGGACATGGGCATCGAGTCGTTCTTGGTGGCGTCATCGGTACTCGGTGTCGTCGGCCAGCGTCTCCTGCGGCGGATTTGCCCATCGTGCAAGACGGAGTACACACCGAGCGACGAGGAGATGGCGTTTTTCGAAGACACAATCGGACCAGCCAAGAGCGTGTTCTACCAAGGTGCGGGTTGCAATTTCTGCACTGGCACGGGTTATAAGGAACGAATTGGCGTGTACGAGTTGCTCGTCATGACGCCCGAGATTAAGCGCCTCGTCGTTGGTTGGGCGACGCAGGAAGAGCTGCGCGCGCTCGCCGTAAAACAGGGTATGCGCACGATGCGCCAAGAGGCAATCAATTTGGTGCACAAGGACATTACGACGATTGCCGAAGTGATTCGGAGCGTCTACACGCTATGACAATCGAACTGACAAGAAACGAAAAGAAAGAAGATAAGAGGACGCAGAAGCGCCGTGCACTTCGATTGAGCGGGCCAAAGGTATCACGTCACGCCAAGCGAAATGCGATGAGGGCATCGAAACCTCGCAAAGCGGTCTTGACGAAGTTTCGCTATGTGGCAATGGATAATAAAGGTAAGAAAATTTCCGGCAACGAGACGGCGACGTCTGCTGGTGCGTTGCACTTAACGTTGTTGCATCAAGGTATGCAAGTCCTTGATGTTAAGGCCAAGAAGAGCCTTCTTAAGTTCGAGATTACGAAGAAGAAGGTCCCTCGTCCAGAGATCATGAACTTCTCGCGCCAGATGGCCGTTTTTATGAAGGCGGGCATCCCCATCATGGCGGCGTTGGAGGTCATCGTCGACGAAACGCAAGGCAAATTACTCAAGTCGATACTGCTTGACATGATCGAGCGACTTCGAAGCGGCGACACGTTCGCGGCGGCGGCGAAGGCGCACCCCGAAGCGTTTCCGAACTTTTACGTTGGCATCTTGGAGTCGGCCGAACTGACCGGCAATCTCGACTCGGTCTTGAATCAATTGGCCGACTACATTGAGCGCGACGTAAAGGCACGTAGCAAGATCACCGCGGCACTCGTCTATCCCAGTGTTGTTGCTGGAATGTCGGTCTTCACAATCATGGTTCTCGGAATCTTCGTCATGCCACGCTTTGTGGTGTTCTTCGCTTCCTTGCACGCGAAGTTGCCCTTCATGACCCAATTGATGCTGAACGTGTCTTCTTTTGTCGGTAAAAAGTGGTACGAGATTTTCGGCGGCATCCTTCTCATTGTCATTGGGTTCATGATAATGAGACGTAACGCCGGGGGCCGCCGCTACCTCGACACGTGGTTGCTGCACATGCCGGTGGTGGGTGATATTACCGAGACCGCAATTATTGAACGAATCTGTCGAATCCTGGCCTCCCTACTTCGTGCCGGCGTTGATCTCCCTCAGTCGATGACGGTGACGGCGGAGTCATCGAATAACTACGTCTACCGAACAGCCCTCGAAGACATTCGAGAAGAGATGATGGAGGGGCAAGGTCTCGCCGCTCCACTCGCGCGCTCGGGACTGTTTCCCTCGGCGGCGAAGCAGATGTTTCGTGTAGGAGAAGAGACGGGAACGCTCGACCAGCAGCTCGAGGTCGCGGCCACGTACTACGGCCGAGAGTTAGAGACCAAGGTCGATCGAGCGACGTCCCTCTTCGAACCGGCGATCATCATCGTTATGGGCATCGTGGTGGGATTTGTCGCGGTCGCATTAATTTCAGCCATGTACGGCATCTACAACCAGGTCAAGGTGGGATAATGACCCCACGGCCCGGTCGCTTCATGTTGAGAACACGCACGAAGCCGGTCCGGGGCGAGGTGCCCGCGTGCGAAGCGGGACGGCATGTCGCGTTGAAGCGAGGCGATGACGGCATGACACTCATTGAGCTTCTGGTCACCTTGGTCATCCTTCCCCTAGTGATCGGGGGTCTGGCGTTCGGTCTTGTCGCGGTGTTTTCTCTTCAATCAACTGTATCTGGGCGGATTACCGACTCTGGTAACGCGCAAACCCTTTCGGCCAGTTTTAGTAAGGACGTGCAGAGCGCACAGAGGCTAACTGACAACGCGACGCCGACGTGTGGCACCGGCGTGCAACTTTTGGCCCTCGAGTGGGGGAGTGCATCAGGTAGTTATCTCAACTACGTCTCGTACAATTCTCTTCAAAATGGATCCACGACCACGTACTCTTTGGTCCGTAATCTCTGTATTGCAGCACCATCTTCCACACCTTCATCGACCCAAACAGTGGCCACGGATCTGTCGGCGACGAGTGCGACGGCGACGAAGCCAGCGATTTCGTGTGCTCCAACGGCGAGTGGTTGCTTCACGCAAGCTCTCACTTCGTGGGTGAAGGCGTCGGACGTCAAGCAGGTGACACTTCCCGTTACAGAGACGCAAAGTGTCATAGCGGGTTCTTCGACACCGTTCGCTTTTGCGTTGAGTGCCACACCGCGGGCGTTCACCGAGGCGGTCAATCCGACGCAGCTATTGACGTTCGCACCCTTTTCACTGCTGAGCACAACTTCACCAATTGCACTTACCCTCGGTAACAACTCGGTACTGTCCATCAACGTTGGTACCGGTGTTGATAACGGCGCCCTCGCTATTGCTTCGCCCTACGCGGGTGCAGTATCGATGTCGGCGAACTCCCAATTATTGGCGAAGAGTATTAACACTGCCGATACTGCCCTGAACTCGGTCTCCGCGGGAAGTGGCGCGACATATCCATTGACCGAGTTCTACACCAACCAAATAGGTGACCCCTTTGCTTCGTTGACGCCACCGGCGGATCCTCCAAGTGGGGGATCGACCGTGACGTGCTCGTCGTCTGGCAACGTGTACACGTGTCCACCGGGCAATTACGCCACGAATCCCGGTACGGCGTTCACTAATGGAGCGACAGTGCAGTTCACGCCTGGCGGCACCTTTTGGTTTGAGAACGGTTTGACGCTTTTGAATAACGTCAACGTCACGTTCGCGACCGGTACGTACATCTTTGACAGCGCGACTACTGCCCTTTCGACGTCGAATAACACGACGGTGACGGGAACGAGTGGGGTCTTGTTTTACGTTCACACCGGCGCCGTGACGTTTGGCAATGATGCGACTATTAATTTGAAGGGCTTGGCGCAGTATCAGTACGTGGCAGTGTGGGACGTCGCGGCGTCAGGGGTGACAAATCCAATGACCCTCGGTAATAACGGCATGGCCGGATACGGTTACGGAGGGATTTACGTACCGAATGGAGAGGTGATACTCAACAACAACGGCACCGTGACGGCAGCGTTCTTGGTCGCGAGTACCGCTTCGATCTCTAACAACGTCAGTCTCAATATCGCTTCGCCGTGATCTGATTGGTCACGATGACAAAGCAGAATCACGTCAAGCGTGCCGAACGCTGTGGAGAGGGTGGCGATACGCTCGTCGAGGTTCTCATGTCGATGATTATTTTGAGTATCACGGTCGTGAGTTTGCTCGTGGCCTTTTCGACTGCCTTCTCGTCGTCGGCCGAACACCGCAATTTAGCGGTCACCGATACGGTGCTCCGCAGCGTCGCCGAACAGGTCTACTCAGCGTTTCAACAAACGTTGAGCCCCGTCTTTGCGGCGTGTTCGCCCGCTACGACGGCTATGTACTACAACAGCGTATTGACGACAGCGTTGAAGCCTCCTTCGCCGTATACCTCGTCGTACAGCGCGTCAATTACCTCGTTGTACTACTGGAGTGGATCAAACTTTTCGCTAACGTCGTCAACCTGCACGTCGGGGACGACGGTACCTCAAGAGTTAACAATTCAAGTCCTTGGTCCTCAAGGACAATCCGAGTCTGTCGCGCTCGTGATGAGCGGCAGCGGTCAAATCATCGTGGCGCCGTCGGTGCAACTTAACGCACCCAGCGTGTCGAGTGTCACGCCTCCAGCGAGCACCATTGGCGGATTGACAATTGCGTACAGTGGATCGTCGAATGCTCCGTCGGGTCAGACGTACACGGCTAAAGCATGTGTTGATGCGTCGATGACGTTGCATTGCACGTCGTACACGTCGTACGCGTCGGGTACGAATATTCTTGGCCTCGTTCCGGGCACGACGTTCTACGTCACCGTGACGGCGGACGCGTCCACCGGATACATCTTCGCGACTTCCAGTACGTCGTCGGCGGTGTCGAGTGGTGCCTCAACGACTCCCACCGTGACGTCGGTCGTCCCCTCCGCATCACTGGCAGGATCCGTGGTCGTTACCTTCGCGGGGCTTACGAATCCGCCGCCTGGACAGACCTATACCGCGACGGCATGTTCTGACAGTGCAATGTCCGACAACTGCGTCAGCGAGGCGGCGTTCACCTCAGGCTCTGTCATTGGCGGGCTGAGTCAAGGTACTCGTTACTACTTGACGGTCACTGCCAATGTCGATGGCTTGAAACCCGCGACGACGTCGATTGTGTCCTCACCTTCAATCCTGGCGACAACGCAGCTGAACTCGCCAAGTTCTCTGGCGGGTTCGTCTTCGACGACGGCCGCTGGCGTGATCAACGTGGCGTTCACGTCGCCATCGAATGCCCCAGACATTCAGTTATACAGCGCCACGGCGTGCACGAACAACTCGATGACGAGCGGCTGTGTCACGGTGAACTCCTTTACTACAGGTGCACAAATCTCGGGCCTCACCCCGGGGACTACCTATTACGTCACGATTACTGCGAAAGCGTCGTCGGGCTATCTCGTCTCGACGTCGAGCGTTTTGTCAGGCGTAAAGGCGACCATTGCTCTAGCTGCACCCTCCATCTCATCTACTTCGAGCGGATCCACGGGCACCGCATCGATTAGTTACGTTGGCGCGTCCAACGCTCCTTCGGGCCAAACGTACGCGGCCAACGTGTGCACGAGTTCGACGATGACCTTAGGATGCAGCACCGTGAGCTCCTACGTGTCGGGAGCGACCATCACTGGCTTGACGTCGGGTACGACGTATTACCTAACGATTACCGCTAATGGATCGTCGGGCTACCTCGCCGCCACGTCCTCCGTGAAGAGTGTCAGTGTCAAGTAGCAATCGGCACCGAAAAACGATTGACTATGGCGGTGTTTCGCGGCGCGCTCGTCATAGCGACGTCGGAAGTTCTCTCGTCTTGGCGATTGTCTTTTTGACGGTCGTGAGCATCGTCATGATCGCGCTCGTGGACTGGGTGGGTAACGATTTACGTAATACCGCCAACTTCACCGCAGCGCAGTCGTTCCAGTCGACCGCCAATAGCGCCAGCCAAGTGGCGTTGCAAAATGTTCGCTACAACTTCATGTCCCAGACATTGAACGCTTCGCCCCCGGCACCGTGTTGGACGACCTCACCGACGCCTTCACTTCTCTTACTTAACGGCCAGTCCGTTGATTCTTGGTGTACGACGAGTTGGACGACGGGAACGGAACAAGGGCGCGTTGTCACGATATCTACTTGCCTCAGTTCCGTCACGGCGGCAAATTGTGCGAAGAGTCCACTCTTGCAAACCATTGCGACGTTTGGTGACTTTGATAAGAACACCGGAAGCGCGACATGCAACTCTCAAACTGCACCGATACCATTTGGGCAGGGGACGTGCGGCACGACCATGACGATTAACACGTGGGCATTTGGAGTGACGCCGCCCACTGTGACGTCGCTCACCGCTGGGTCTGCCAGTTGTTCCACCGGAAGCCCCATGAACATTCGTGGAACGAATCTCACTGGGACATTGAGCGTGAATTTCCTTAAGTCATCAACGCTGTCGTTGGATCAAGTGATTGCCGCATCGAGCTATACGGTCGTCAGTTCTACGTTGATTACTGCATGTACACCGTTGCCGAGTGGGGAGAATGCTTACGTCGAAGTGATGTCGCCGAACGGACCAAGTGCCTTGGGTCCGACGTTCTCATATTGAAGATTATCTTGCAGTGCAAGTTAATTAGGACTGAAGCGCGTTGACGAGAGTGCAGAGACATGTATGTCACGCAAAGTTTGATGAAAACTAAACAAAGAATTTTTTAGTGATCAAAAGACTAAGTACTTCTCAGTAAGCGGTACACAAATTTTGAAATAGTGAATATTGCCTATATACCTTTTTTACTGAAATAACTATGGTAAATAAAGCTTCCATAAAGTAAATTTAAGAGTACTTAACGGAGGTAGATCCGAAGGTCGGTTCGCCTATCTACGAAAGCGAGAATCATGTCGGTTGCATACAAACGAATTAAGCGGCGTCGTGAGGCAGAAGGCCTGAACGCGAGCGCTGGTTTTACTTTGATAGAACTCTTGATCGTTATCGTTGTGCTCGGCATCCTTGCGGGGGTAGTGATTTTCGCCTTGGGTGGCATTACTGGTAAGAGTGCGGTAGCGGCGTGTCAAGCCGACGGGGCCACGGTCTCGACAGCAATCTCCGCGTTCAATGCACAGAACCCGGGAGCCACGGTGTCGCAAGCGTCGCTTACTGGCCCCAGCAGTCTTGGTTTTGGTGGACCGTACCTGCAGTCGTGGCCGAAGAACACGCCTCACTACGCCTTCACTATCTATGCGACTGGAACGTATACCGGTATGACCTCTCCGACCGTAGGAGAATTGCTCGTCGATATTTCGGCGACTTCGACGGCTACTCCAGGCACTTTCGGTAATGTTACGGGCCTTCCTGCCGACCAATGGGCCGCTTACACGGGTCCGTCGTCGTGCGACAACGTTCAATAACTATCTTCAATTAGCAGTTAGCGAAGTGCCCGGCCTTGGTGCCGGGCACTTCGCGTAATGTTCGACGTACGGTACTGAAAGCGATGACGAGATAAATGGAAACGCTATCGATTGAGCCTTGGCTCGAATCGTTGTGGGAGCGTCACGGTAGCGACCTGTTATTGGTCGGTGACTCTGCGCCGCGCGTGAGAGTGAGCGGAAAACTCGAACCCGTCGAAGGTGCAGCACTATTGACGGGTGACCAGATTCGAGGCGTCGCGTGGCCGCTGCTGAATGAAGTACAGCGCGCGACGTTTAACGAGAAGCTCGATGTTGACTTTTCTTTCTCGTGGGGCGACCGCGCTCGTATTCGCGGAAGTCTCTTTACCCAGCGCGGTCAAGCTGCCCTGGCGCTTCGAATGATTCCGTCCGAAATCCCTACCTTTGAGAACCTCGGTTTGCCAATGGCTGCCGACATGGTAGTGAAGCAGCCGCGTGGATTTGTGCTCGTTACGGGACCCACCGGATCGGGTAAGTCAACGACACTCGCGGCCATCATTAATCGCATCAATGAGACTCGTCCGGCTCACATTTTGACGATTGAAGACCCCGTTGAGTACGTGCACCATCACAAAATGTCGGCAGTGTCACAGCGTGAAGTAGGTCTCGACAGCCCTTCGTTCGATAGAGCTCTTCGCGCGGCCTTGCGTGAGGACCCCGACGTCTTGTTGGTGGGAGAAATGCGCGACCTCGAATCAATCCAGATCGCATTGACGATGGCAGAGACCGGTCACCTCGTCTTTGCGACATTGCACACGAACGACGCGCCACAGGCCATTGACCGCATTATTGACGTTTTTCCGCCCGAGCGCCAAGAACAGACTCGCGTCCAGATTGCGGCGTCGCTCAACACGGTTATTGCGCAACGTCTAATTCCCAAAATCGGTGGCGGCATGGTTGCGGCGTTCGAGGTGTTGGTGGCAACGAGTGCCGTGCGCAACCTCATTCGTGAAGGACGGGCGAGTCAGTTACCCAACATCATGTTCACGAACTCTAAAGAGGGGATGCAGACGCTGGAATCTGACCTCGTTCGCCTCATCAGTGAGGGCATCATTACTTATGAGGACGCTGTCGAGGCGTCTGCTCACCCCAAGGAACTCGCTCGAGGCCTTGAGCAGGTGGGCATTAGCCCTCCGCGGGGGTAGTGCGTCGTGCCCTTACGGCGCGGACCCGTTCTTCCTTATTCGGTCGTTGCTGGTGCGACGCCATGGGGGCGGCGATGGGTCGTGGCGAGTGCCAAATTGACGGGCTCGGTGTTCGCGCCCGAACCTCCGTTGCTCTACGAAAGCTTTCAGTCAATCCTCGACGAACATCCGTCATATTCCGCCGTCGTCGTCAATGCTCCGATCGGGTTCGCCGACCAGCCCAGTCAGGGTTTTCGCCAGTGTGATATTGAAGCTCGTGCGCTACTTGGTCGTCGGGCCATCACCATTCGACGAGCACCGACGCGCACGACGCTCCTCAACCGCGGCGACGTGAGCGACGATCATCTCGACGCGGTGACCGCGATGCGGGTGCCGATGATGATTGAAGTGGCATCAGAGATTTCACCGTATCGACAGCGGCAAGTGTACGAAGGCCACCCGGAGTTGAGTTTCTATTTCCTCAATCGCGAAGCACCGATGCGATTTTCCAAGCGTCGAGCAGCGGGACGCGATGAACGACGTGATGTATTAGTGGAAAGGATCAACGGGATTGAGAAGATCGTTGATGCCACCATCGCACCGACGGCGCATCTTCTCGACGCTGCCGCCTTGCTCTTCAGTGCTCGTCGAGTCTTCTTGCACGCGGCGAGGCGATTGCCATCGGACGCCGAATGGGACAGCGAGGGTCTGCGAATGGAGATCGTGTACTAGACGATCCCTCTCGCGCTGCGGGACTTTACAGCGACCCGACACTATTGGTCACATGGTAACGATGCCGTCTTGCTAAGAACCCAAGTGAAAGGGCGTCAGTAACGTAGGGCCGCCGAAGACGGCAACCGCGGCGCCGAGCGTGAGAAACACGCCGTAGGGAATCCGACGGCTGCGCTCAATCTTGCCCGCAGCGATGAGTGCGATACCGACGGCGGCGCCAATCAAGTTGGCGGCGAAGAATCCCAATATCGCCTCGTCCACCCCGAGCCAGCCCAATGCGAAGCCGAGCGTGAGCGCCAAGCGCACGTCACCAAAGCCCAGCCAGTGCGGATCGATGAAGTTCAAGAAGAAGAACAGCGCGAACCATACCAGCGAGCACGCGAGCGCGACGATGAGTCGATGCCATTGGTGCGTAGCGATGGCGTCGACTAGCAATGCCCCGGTGACCAGGGATAATTGTAGGTAGACGACCCGCTTAGGTAGGACGAGATGCTCGACGTCAATCCACGAAAGCGCGAACAGGCCGGCGAAGAAGATGAGAAAGGCGGGGATGGCCCAACTGAATCCGAATCGAACAGCGACACCCGCAAAGAGGAGTGCCGTGACGAGTTCGACGACCGGGTAGCGGACATCAATCGGTGCGTGACACTGGCGACATTTACCTCGTAGGGCCAACCACGAAAGCACCGGCACGTTGTCGCGTACCGCAATGGGTGTCGCGCAACGAGGGCAGGCGGACGGCGGCGACACGATTGATTCATTGCGCGGCACGCGATAGATCACGACGTTGAGAAAAGATCCGACGATCAGCCCGAGCAACGCGCATCCAATGATGAGTAACGCGAACATCGAACCTCATTTCCGTTGCGTCGATCCTCGGCACTTCGTCGAGATTACCGGTATCCGATGCCTGGAAGTAGCAGGCATCGAGTTGGCGTTGTCGTTACTTAATCGTGCTGGAAGTTACGCAGAAACTCTGCCACCTGAAAGGCCATTTCAAGACTTTGGGTCGCGTTGAGTCGTGGATCACAGACGGAGGTGTAGTTGAAGTCGAGGTCGGCCTCTTTGAAGTCCGAGCCGCCGCCCAGGCACTCCGTGACGTCGTCACCAGTTAGTTCCACGTGCAGTCCGCCCGGCCACGTGCCGAGCGCTTGGTGGACCGCAAAGTACTTTGACGTCTCGGACAAGACGTCGTCGAATCGACGGGTCTTTTGGCCACCCGAGGCGACGAAGGTGTTGCCGTGCATGGGGTCACAGGCCCACAGCTCGTTGCGACCTTCGTGGCGCAGGGCTTCGATCAGAGGGGGTAGTAAGTCGCTGACGAGTTCGTGCCCCATGCGCGAAATCAGCGTGAGTCGACCGGGCAGATTTTGTGGATTTAGCACGCTCGCGAGGCGCAGCAGTTCCTCGACGCCCATCGTAGGCCCGACTTTTAGTCCGAGCGGGTTCGCGACGCCTCGAAGGAAGTGCACGTGCGCGCCGTCGATCTGGCGCGTGCGGTCACCAATCCACAACAGGTGCGCCGAACAGTCGTACCAGTCGCCGGTTAATGAGTCGCGTCGCGTGAGGGCTTGCTCGTAGGGCAAGATGAGCGCCTCGTGGCTGGTGTAGAAGTCCACGCCCTGGAGCGCACTGTCGTCGTGGAGATCAATGCCACACGCCTTCATGAACTGCAGTGCGCGTTCGATTTCGTCCGCGATGACTTCGTAGCGTTTGCCCTCGAGTGAGTTCGCGACGAACTCTTGGTTCCAGGCGTGCACGCGCGATAACGCCGCAAAGCCGCCCTTGGTGAAAGCGCGAAGCAAGTTCAACGTCGAGACGCTTTGATGGTAGGCACCGAGCAGTCGTTCGGGATCGGGACGGCGAGCGTCAGCGTCAAAGGCGTCGTCGTTGACGATGTGACCGCGAAAGGCCTCGAGGCGCTGCCCGTCGCGCTCTTCGTAGTCGTCGCTACGCGGTTTCGCGAACTGTCCCGCAATACGGCCGACTTTGATGACCGGTACGCCCGAGGCGTAGGTGAGCGCCACGGCCATCTGCAAGATGACCTTTAATTTGTCGCGAATCGCGTCAGCAGAGCTTTCGTGAAACGACTCCGCGCAATCGCCGGCCTGCAGGAGAAATGCCTTGCCGGCGGCGGCTAGAGCGAGGTGCTCTTGGAGGCGTCGCGCCTCACCGGCGAAGACGAGCGGTGGTTTCGTTGCTAGTTCCGCTTCGACTCGTTGGAGGTGTGCTTCGTCGGGCCAGATCGGACTCTGGGCCGCGGGGTGGCTTCGCCACGAAGTCGGCGACCACTCGAAAGGGGGTGTTTCCATCTAGCAAGCGTAGGGGCTTCGTTGGCGCGTAAGCAATCCCGTTAGGCTCAAGCGGTGAAAGTTCGGCGACTCGGTCTCTTCGGTGGGACCTTTGATCCGCCACACTTCGGCCACGTCGCAGCCTTGGAGGCGGCGGCCCGCAGTGGTCGATTTGACCGTTTAGAAGTGACCGTGGCGGGTGATCCATACCTGAAACACGTTGACGTACGTCCGGCGGCACAGCGTCTCGCGATGGCGCACGCGGCCTTCGATGACCTCGCGCTGGTGCACGTGTCCGACCTCGAAATTCGCCGCGCCGGTCCTTCCTACACCATCGACACTGTGCGCGAACTACTCGATGAGGCCGACGAGGTCGACCTCATCATTGGTGCCGACTTGGCGACGCAACTTGACAGTTGGCATGAAGCGCTACTGCTTCGTGAATTGGTGGCCGTGGGAATAGTGCCTCGTCCAGGGTCAGTAAGTGTGGCGCCCGACGGTTGGCAATGGTACGAAATTCCCATGGAGCCCGTGGATCTCTCAAGTAGGTTCATTCGCACTATGTCGCCGGGATTAGAAAACCTAAAGGAATTCCTACCCGCGCGCGTCATTCCGCTCTTTGAGGGTGCTCGGGGCTAGAGTCGAAGCGATGGCAGTTCGAATCTTCGACCTGACCGAACCGCAGTCCTCGCGACTGAAGGTTTTGGAGCCGGCGCCAAGGCGTCAGGACCTGCGACGCATGAAGCAGCGATACGCCCTCGTCGGCGTGCTGGCCGTTGCTCTACCGTTTGTCGGCGCGTTGGTCGCACTTGGAGTGGCCCACTGAGTGAGATCGTGATCAGCGGCGAGTTCGCTCGCGGCCCTTTTTCCGACTACGTCAGCACGCTTATTAACGCGGTCGTTGTCGCCGCTGAGGAGAAACTCGGCCTCGATACCGTCGCGCTCGACGTTCGCGAACTTATTGACGCCTTCGACGCACTCGTCGTGACCTCGGGGCGAAACGATCGACAAGTACGCGCACTCGCCGAGGAGATTGAGCGGCTCGTTGAACTGGCCCTTGACGTCAAGCCGATACGAGTTGAAGGATTTTCTGTTGGGGAATGGGTGGCCCTGGACTATGGCGACGTCATCGTGCACGTGTTCGAAGAGGCGACTCGCGATTACTACGACCTCGAACACCTATGGAGCGCTGCGCCAGCACTTCGAGTCCTGCCCGCTCGTTAAGCGTTTAACAGGACCTGGAAATTCTTCGAAGTCACGAGGGTAGCACGCTGGCCGTTTGGCATCAAGAGGTGTTGAACGACGCCAGCCACGTTGATAACGATGCCGTTCGTAGCGCCGACTTCTTGGGCCGTGAGCACCAGCTGACCTACGGCGAGCAGCTGACTTGAACGAGAGAGTGTGTTTAGTGGGGTAGCGAAGTTGAGGTAGCCAACGCCGGCCCGGACGGCAGCCGAGACCATGACGAGAGTCGCGGGTAGTGCCGACGTGTAGCCGGCCGACTTTTCGATGGCGGTGGGACCGATAAGCAACTGCGCGATGACCGTGGCGAGCGATGGCGGCGAAGGGACGATGCGGCTCGACGGGGACAAGTGATTCGTAGCGTCAACGATGTAGACCGGTTGAGTGATGAAGCGAACCTTCGCGCCGCCGGTCTTGGGAATGGTCTTATCGAGGAGTCCAAAGCCCACCTGGGACCTCGTGAGGTGTTGCGGCGCGGCGTTGGGTGAAATAAGCGTGCAACTCGACAGCAGTAACGCGCCCACACCAAGTACCAGCACCACGTAGAGCCGCCTCATCCCGGTACTTCCTCGATGAAGGGCAAGAGAATCCGAAAGCGAGCCCCTCCTTCGGGACTGTCGAGCACTTGGATAGTTCCCCCGAAGGCTCGCACGTGGTCACGCACGAGCGAGAGACCGAGGCCGGTTCCGCGAGCCAAGCCGCGATCGTGCGCTGCTCTACCTCGAAAGAATCGCTCGAAGATCGCCTCGCGCTCTTCTATCGGCACGCCCGGCCCCGCGTCGTCAACGTCAATCGCGAGTTGACCGAGTTGGTAGTCCATTCGCACCGCGCTAGCGCCCCCCGAGTAGTGGTGCGCGTTATCGATCAGGTTGGTGATTACGCGTTCGAAGCGTCGACGGTCGACCGACACGAGGGGCTCGTCGACGCCTGGCGCCACCTCCACAGGTGGCTCGCTGAAGCCATGGCGCGCTGCCGCTGAGCGCACCGACTGACGCACCAGTTCGATGGCGGCGACCGTTTCCATGACGTGCGGCGTCGCGCCAGCGTCACTGCGCGCCATTTCAAGCAAGTCCTCCACGAGCGACTGGAAGATTGAAAGGTCGGCGACGAGTAGATCAAGACTTTCCTGGCCGGCGGCGGAAAGTTCGGTGCGGTGCTGTTGTAGGACCGACGCTGTCGTGGCGAGCGTCGTCAACGGTGAGCGCAGTTCGTGGCTGACGTCACTGGCAAAGCGCGCGTCACGTTCGAGTCGGTCAACGAGCTGACTGACCATTTCATTAAAAGAGTCGGTTAGTTGTTGAACCTCACGGTCGGCACGCGTCACCTGGAGCCGCGTCGAGAGATTCCCCTCGGCGATGGCGGCCGCGGCGAGGGATACACGCTCCAGGGGGCGAACAGTACGTCGCGATACCCAAAGACCTCCGCCAATGCCAATGAGGAAGGTAATGAGCGCTCCCGCGATCAGAACTACTAACAAGATGCTCAGGGTGTGTTCGAGCGAGCCGAGTTGAAAGACCTCAAAGAACTGGGTCTCGACGGCGGGGATCGGTAGTCCCACGACAAAGAAGGTTTGGCCGTTGACGTTAATAATCTGCGCCGTCGCGTTGCCCTTAAGTACCTTCGCGATCACCGCCGGAGACACGTCCTTGGTCGCCGCCCCGGTGCTCTTAGAGAGCCACTGGTGGTGGGTTTGGATGAGAACGTTCGATCCGGTCGAGCTCTCAATTGAGTTGAGAACGTTGCCCAACTGCAAGGGCGAGGAGTAGAGGGTACTGCGCACGAGCGCCGCGTTGACGTAACTCTGTTTTAGGTCGGTCTGTTGTTGGTCGTTGACCAACACGTGGTGCACGCCAGCGTAGGTGAGCGAGGTGAACAGGCCACTAAGGAGTAAGGCACCGAGTCCAAAAGTGAGGAGTAGACGAAGTCGAAGACTTCGTTGGCGCATTAGAGAACCAACTTGTAGCCAGTTCCTCGAACAGTTACGAGGTAGGTGGGACTGGCCGGGTCGGGTTCGATCTTCATGCGAAGACGGCGAATGTGCACGTCCACGAGACGACTGTCCCCGAAGTAGTCGTAACCCCAGACGCGCTCTAACAAGTCTTCGCGCGAGAGCACGCGTCCATTGACCGACGCCAAATCAGTGAGCAGGCGAAACTCGGTGGAAGTTAGATGAAGCTCAGTGCCGTCACGGTGACGAACAATGCCTTCGTCGGGTACGACGCGAAGTTCACCCATCTGAAAGGCGTTCGTACTCTTGTCGGGACGACGTCGCAAGTGCGCGCGCACGCGCGCGAGTAGTTCTTCGGGCACGAACGGCTTGGTGACGTAGTCGTCTGCCCCTGATTCGAGTCCGAGCACCACGTCGGCCGTTTCGTCGCGCGCCGAGACGATGACGATGGGTAAGTCACTGGCCGCTCGCAAGGCTTGGCAGGTCTGAAATCCGGTCATGCCCGGCAACATGACGTCCACGATCGCCACGTCAGAGGTCATGCGCGCAAAGAGCGCGACACCGAGCTCGCCCGTGGCGGCGTCGTCAACGCTAAAGCCCTCGCCTTCGAACATGAGTCGAAGAGCGGTGCGAATGTGGTCGTCGTCTTCGACGATCAAGATACGAGGCACCCCAGCTCCTTTGGAATCTCCGCTAAGACTAGTGAACCACCGCCTCGGCGCGTGGCGTCACTAGCCTTGACGCGTGTCGGTTGTTGGAAAAGGCGAGCGGGCCACGTCGTCGTGGCACCTGACGAACTACGCGGATACCTTGCGCGCCGCGGACCGTTCAGCCGCTACACAACGGGCTTACGTGGCCGACGCCAACGCCTTCGTGCACTGGGCGAGTGAACGCGGCTCAAGCCAGCCGATTGACATAACGAAGAAGGATCTGCGCGACTATCTGGTCTTTATGACCAATCGTGGCGACGAACGCACATCGATCATTCGCCGTCGGGCGTCGCTGCGAAGTTATTTCTCGTGGCTCGTCGAGCGCGGGCATCTATCCGCGAGCCCGGCCGCGCGCTTGCTCGCGCCACGTCCCGCCCAGCAGTTACCCAAGATCGTGATTCGTGAACAACTCGAGAGTCTCTTGGACGACGATTGGGGCGAGGACGAATGGGCCACGCTCGATCGAGCCGTCTGCGAGGTCCTCTACGGCGCGGGACTACGCGTGTCGGAACTCTGCGGGCTCAATCTCACGAGCGTCGACTTCAACCAAGGACTACTGCGCGTGCTCGGCAAGGGTCGAAAAGAGCGCATTGTGCCGCTGCACCGACGAGGCCTCGAGTCCCTTCGACTGTGGATTGACGACGCCCGTGACGACGTGATTCGAAGCGACTCGCCCGCTGAGGCTCTGTTCTTAAATCGCCGCGCCCACCGACTGGGACCACGCGACGTGCGACGGATTCTGGATCGTCGCGTCGCTCGCGGTCACGTGCACCCTCACGCACTACGCCATACCTACGCCACGCACCTTGTCGAGGGTGGCGCTGATCTGCGAGTGGTGCAAGAGCTCTTAGGACACGAGAGTCTCACGACGACGCAGATTTACACGCACGTCTCCAAGTCTCGACTCCAAAAGGTGCACCGTCAGACCCACCCGCGGGGTTAGCAATCGTCAGCGAGTAATATGGTCAGGCTCTCCCAGAGTGGGCGAGTGAATGAGTTGTCCTCGTAGTTTCGTACGGTCGCCGTTCGCGGTGCACTACGGGGTTGAAGCAACCCTACGAAAGGAAACTAGATCGTGGCACTCGTCACATTGCAGGAGCTTCTTGACTCGGGCGTGCACTTCGGGCACCAGACCCGTCGTTGGAATCCCAAGATGCGCAGGTTCATCCTTGGTGAACGTAACGGCATTTACCTCATCGACCTACGTAAGACCCTCGCTGGCATCGAACAGAGCTACGCCTACGTGCGTGACCTCGTCGCTGAGGGTGGCGTCATTCTTTTCGTCGGCACCAAGAAGCAGACCCAGGGTCCCATCGCGGACTACGCCCAGGCCTGTGGCATGCCCTTCGTGAACCAGCGTTGGCTGGGTGGCATGCTGACCAATTTCGCCACCGTCGCCGGACGCGTCAAGCGCCTGATCGAACTTCGCGCCATGGAGCGCGCGGGCGACTTCAACAACATGCCCAAGCGCGAAGCACTTCGCCACAGTCGCGAACTCGAAAAGCTCGACCGTAACTTGAGCGGTATTGCGAATCTCGACCGCGTGCCCGACGCCATCTTCGTGATTGACACGAAGAAGGAGCACATCGCGGTCACCGAAGCGCGCAAGCTTGGCTTGCCCGTCGTTGCGGTCGTGGACACGAACTGTGACCCCGACGTCATCGACTACGTGATTCCCGGCAACGACGACGCGATTCGCTCGGGCGCGCTGCTCTGTCGATTGATCGCCGACGCAGTCACCGAAGGTCGATTCATTCGCCAGAACCGTCCCGCCGTTACGGTGACACCAACCACCGTTTAATTCGTCACGAGTTTCAAAGAGGAGAACCAAGGTGTCATTCACCGCAAAAGATGTACAGAGGCTGCGCCGGTTAACGGGCGTAGGCATGATGGACGCGAAGAAGGCCCTCGAGGCTTGCGACGGTGACCTGCAGGCAGCTATCCAGTGGTTGCGTGTCCAAGGACTCGCGTCGGCCGCCAAGCTCGCGAACCGCGAGGCCGGTGAGGGCGCCGTCGCCGTGGTGCGCGTCGACAAGGTCGCCGCGATCGTCGAGCTTCGCTGTGAAACGGATTTCGTCGCCAAGTCGGAGGAGTTCGTTTCACTCGCCGACGAAATCGCCGCGCGCGTCTGCGCCGATGGCGAGGGTGCCGTTAGTGAATTTCAAGGACACATCGAGACGATGCTCACCACGCTGAAGGAGAACATCTCGATCGGTCGCGTCTACCGTCTCGAAGCTGGTGCTGACGAAGTCGTCGACACCTACAACCACTTCCAGTCCGGTCGTGGCGTGAATGCCGTCGCGGTAGTACTCAAGGGCGCGAACGAAGAAGTGGCCCACGAGATCGCGGTGCACATCGCCTTCTCGAAGCCCTTGTACTTGGGCCGCGACGACGTGCCCCAGAGCGAGGTGGACGCCGAGCGAGCGACGGTTGAAGAGATCACGCGCAACGAAGGAAAGCCCGAAGCAGCATTGCCCAAAATCATTGAGGGCCGTTTGAACGGTTGGTTCAAGGAACGCGTGCTGCTCGAGCAGCCCTACGTCAAGGACGAGAAAGAGACCGTTGAGCGGTTCTTGAAGGGCGCCACCATTAGCGCGTACGCTCAAGTCGTTATCGGAGGATAGGACACCGTCGTGCGTCGATTCGTCTTAAAACTGTCGGGTGAGGCCCTGGCTTCGGCCGCAAGTGATGAAACGATTGACGCGTCAACCGTTGATTTTCTGGCCCGCGAGATCGCTGCCGCCATGGAGCGCGGAGGTCTCGAACTGGCTGTGGTCGTCGGTGGGGGCAATATCTGGCGCGGCGCGACTGGTGCCATGGCTGGCATGAACCGCGCGAACTCTGACCTCATGGGCATGCTCGGAACCGTCATTAACGCGCTGGCCCTCCAAGACGCCATTGAAAACCACGGCCGACCGACGAGGGTAATGTCGGCAATCAACATGGACCAAGTCGCAGAGCCCTATATTCGCAGACGAGCCGTTCGTCACCTCGAAAAAGGACGCGTCGTTATTTTCGCGGCCGGCATGGGCAATCCCTATTTCACTACCGACACACCGGCCGCCCAACGCGCCGCCGAAGTCGAAGCCGATATTGTCTTGAAAGGTACCCACGGCGGCGTCGACGGGGTCTACTCCGAAGATCCCAGAGTGAACCCCAAGGCCGTCAAGTTCGACGAGATTTCCTTTGACGAAGTCATCAAGCGCAACCTTCGCGTGATGGACATGACGGCGATCACGTTCTGTAAAGACAACAATCTCCCGTTACGAGTCTTTGACCTGATGGCGGATGGTAATTTAGGTCACGCCCTCGACGGTCGCCCCGTCGGTACGCTGGTGAAGTAATGGATAGCGAACTCGTGGACCTCGTCATGGAAGACACGCGCGAACGTATGGAACGTGCCATTGAGCACGTGAAGAACGAGTTCGGTGCCGTGCGTACCGGCCGCGCGACGTCCTCACTAGTCGATGGCCTCATGGTCGAGTACTACGGCGCCGACACACCCCTTAAGCAGCTGGCGAACTTTTCGGTGCCCGAGCCTCGACTTTTGGTCGTCTCGCCCTTCGACAAGGGATCGATTGCCGCCATAGAAAAAGCCATTGGCAACGCGGACCTCGGACTGACGCCCTCGAACGACGGCCAAGTGATTCGTCTCAGTTTCCCCACGTTGACCGAGGAACGTCGCAAGACGTTCGTCAAGATGGTCAAGACCAAGGCTGAGGAAGGTCGAGTGGCGCTTCGCGGTGTGCGTCGTCACGCTCGCCAGGAACTCGAAAACCTCGAAAAGGAACACGGTCTCTCGAGCGATGAGATCGAACGTTTGGAAAAAGTGCTCGACAAGATGACCCAAGACGAGGTGGCCGTCGTCGACGCGCTGCTCACGCACAAGGAACAGGAACTTCTTGAAGTCTGACGACGGATCCTTCTTCGACGAGCCGACCAGCGAACTGCCGGTGGCGAGCGCGAACGACCCTCGCGTGACCATCACCGGCGCGGAGACTGCAGCCGACCTCGTCGACGATTCGCTCGAAGTGGATCCAGCGACACTCTTGCCTCACTGGACGGACGCACCGACTGGTCAAGTGCCCATTGTCGTGGCTCGCGAAGCGGCCCAAAGCGACGACCCTTGGTCGGCCATACCGGCGCCGGCGTGGCGCGAGGGTGAAGCCGACTGGGTCGCGCACGAGGACCAGTTCGACGCGTCGATCCTCGCCGGTGAAGAAAAGGTCGACGACGCTCGACCGTGGGAGTTCGTCTTACCCGAAGAGGACAGCGCTGAAGAAGACGTGGCGCTCGAAGCGCCGCGCCCGGCCCCACTGAGGGCCCAGCGCACCCGCCATCGCGCCTCCGCCAATCCTCTCGCCGGACGAGCCGTTCGACAGAGTTCTGCGAGCAGCGTCTCGCGTGCCACGGGGACCGGGCTCATGCTCGCAATTTTGGTATTCGCCTTTTTCATAGCGGGACCAATGCCGTTGACGGTGTTGATTCTCGCCGCGCTGGCCTTCGCCAGTGCCGAGGCGTACGCCGGATTCCGGGCCGTCGGCGCTCATCCCGCGACCATATTGGGCATCGTCGCGGTATTGACCTTGGGCGTCGCGGTCTACAACAAGGGACTCGTCGTCGTTGGCGCGGTGACGGTGTTGCTCGTGATCTTCGGCTTCATTTGGTACATGAGTGCGGAACGAAAGATTGATGTTCTCGACGAACTCGGTGCCACGATCTTCGTGTACGTCTGGGTTGGCGTCTTGGGCTCGTACGGGATTGTCATGCTCGCGCCACACGCGTACGTTGACCGACACGGTGTGGCGTATCTCTTTGGCGCGGTAGCGCTCACCATCTGTAACGACGTGGGCGCCCTCTTCACCGGGCGCTCGCTCGGGCGACGACCACTCAACGCCGCGCTCTCGCCCAATAAGACCGTCGAAGGCACCATCGGCGGCACGATTCTTACCTTGATCGCGGGCGCCGTTCTACTGCCGCTCGTGAGTCCATGGACGATGACCCACGGCGTCGAAGCCGCGGTGGCGGTGTCGATCGTGGTGCCACTGGGCGACCTCTTTGAGTCCATGGTGAAGCGCACACTGGGTCTTAAGGATCTCGGGCGACTCTTGCCCGGCCACGGGGGACTGCTCGATCGCATTGACGGGCTACTCTTCGCGCTGCCCACGATGTACTACTTCGTCCACTTTCTAAAACTGGGTTAGCGATGTCGCACTCGCGCCGCAGCGTGGCGCTGCTCGGTGCGACGGGGTCCATCGGCGTGCAAACGCTCGACGTACTTCGTCGAGAAAAGGATCGCTTCGAACTCGTTGCGGTCGCTGGCGGGGAACAGCTCAGCGAACTCGCCGCTATCGCGCACGAGTTCCGAGTGAAGACCATTGCGGTCAAGAGCGACGCGCACCGAGCGACGCTGTCCGACCTCGTGGCGAGCGACGTCAGCATTGTCGTGGGCGACGAAGGACTCATCGAGTTGGCGCAAGGCGGCGACATCATCGTCAACGCGGTGCTCGGTTTCGCGGGCCTTCCAATCACCTTGGGTGCGCTGAGTGCCGGCAAGCGCCTCGCGCTCGCGAACAAAGAGTCACTGATCGCGGCGGCGCCACTGGTCGCGAATGTTCGAAATACCCCTGGCGCGCAACTGTTGCCAATCGACTCCGAACACTGCGCAATCCATCAGTGCCTCGCGAGCTCGTCCTCGAACAGCGGGTACCCAGACGTAAAACGACTTCTTTTGACGGCGTCGGGTGGACCCTTTCGCGGCTGGAGCGTTGAGCAACTTCGCACGGTGACCAAGGAAGACGCGTTGCGTCACCCGACGTGGTCGATGGGCGAGAAGATCACGATCGATTCGTCGACGCTCATGAACAAGGGACTCGAAGTCCTCGAAGCGTCGGCACTCTTTGGCATCGAGGCGGATCGTATAGAGATCGTCGTGCACCCTCAATCGATCGTGCACTCGATGGTTGAGTACGTTGACGGCTCCGTGCTCGCGCAACTTTCGCGACCCGACATGCGTCTACCTATCGCGTACTGTCTCGGACTGCCCGAGCGACTCGCGCACCATTGGGGTGAGCTTGATTTCACCAAAGAAGTGGCGCTTAGTTTCGAGCCACCCGACGAGAAGGTATTCCCCGCAATAGGTCTCGCTTACGAAGCCGCGCGACTCGGCGGCGCCGCGCCCGCGTGGCTCAGCGCCGCGAACGAAGTTGCGGTGTCGGCGTTTTTAGCAGATGAGATTGCGTGGTGCGACATTGTGGGAATCGTCGCGGCGACCATGGACCACTACGTGCCCGATCCCTTAACCTCACTGGCCGCGCTGTACGAAAATGACGAGGCCGCACGTCGATGGGCCCGCACTAGCCTTAAAAAGTAGTCATGGAAACAACGTCGCCCCCTCGTACGTCGCCCCGTTCGTCACCTTTGGCGCTGCTCGCGGGAGCGATTGCCTTTGTCGCCCTCCTCACGTGGTGGGCCGGTTGGGCGTTGTCGCTCGTCATTGGCGCGATCATTCTGATGGTGATGGGACATGAATTCGGCCACTTCATCACCGCCAAGCGCGCTGGTCTGTTAGTGACCGACTTCTTCGTGGGCTTTGGTCCAGTGATCTGGTCGACGACTCGTGGCGAGACGCGTTATGGCGTGCGTGCGCTGTTACTGGGCGGGTACGTCAAGGTGCCCGGGATGACCTGGAGCGAATCGATCGATCCCGCGCTCGAAGGGCGAACGTACCGTTCGTCGTCGTACCCGAAGAAAGTACTATTCGCGTCGGCCGGATCGTTGATGCACGTCGTGATGGCACTCGCCCTCGCGTGGGCTTCGCTGACGTTGATTGGCTTACCGTCGACCAGTCACGTGGGCGTACTTGGATTCAGCCAGTGGGACGGACACAAAGAGAACGCGGCGCAGTTGGCCGGCATCAAGGTGGGCGATCAGATCGTCAGCATTAACGGACGTGCCATAACGAGCTCTGACGAACTCGTGAACTTAGTGCACCACGCCGCTGGTAAGAAGCTCACCCTCGTGGTCGATCGGGGTGGACGAAACTTCACGGTCCACGCGACACCCGTGAGCGGCACGAGCATTAAGGAACACGGAACGTCACTCACCAACGGCGGCTACCTCGGTGTCGAGATTGGTCCACAGACGGTGCACTCGTCGTTGCTCGGCGCCGTGCCGAGCGCCTTTGCTCAGGTCGGCTCATTGATCAATTCGGCGTTGCACAGTCTCGTGCACGTCTTTTCGCCTGGTGAGTTTTCGAGTCTCTTTCATCAGGTCGCTTCGCCAGCCGCGGCCACTAATCCGGTGAATCAAATCACTCGTCCCGAGTCGATCGTGGGCGTCGTTCGCATTGCGGTCCAGGGTGCTCAGGCTGGCGCGCGCACCCTGATCGAGATTTTGGTGGCCGTGAACATCTTTGTGGGTGTACTCAACATGTTGCCGATGTTGCCGCTCGATGGCGGCTACGTGGCCATAGCGACGTACGAACGCCTTCGATCGCGAAGTGGCAAGCGCTATCACGCCGACATAAATCGCCTCGCGCCAGTGATCTACGCCTTTATGAGCGTGCTGCTCGTCCTCTTTGCGACCACGCTCTACTTGGATATTGCTCACCCCATCGCCAATCCTTTCGGTTAGGTGATGGGGGACACATCCCAACACGGCAGAATGGTCCCGTGGACGTAACCGCCAGTTCTCTTAGCCCTCGTCGCAAGACTCGCCAAATTGCCGTTGGGTCAGTGAAGGTCGGGGGCGACGCACCAATTTCTGTGCAGTCGATGACGACGACGAAGACCGCTGACGTCGAAGGAACGCTCCAACAGATTTACGCGCTCGCCGCTAACGGCGCCGACATCGTTCGTTGCACGTGCAATGATCAGGCTGCGGCCGAAGGACTCGCCCAGATCGTGCCGCGCTCGCCGGTGCCCATCGTCGCTGACATTCACTTCCACGTCGAGATGGCCCTCGCGGCGCTCGAAGCAGGCGTGCACGGTCTTCGACTCAATCCGGGGAACCTGCGAAAGCCCGCCGAAATCAAACTCGTCGCCAGCGAAGCGCGTGACCGCGGCGTTCCAATTCGCATCGGCGTGAACGCGGGATCGCTGCACCCCGATATCTACGAACGATTCGGTGGAGCGACGCCAGAGGCGTTGGTGGAGTCCGCGCGTCTCGAGTTGGCCTACTTCGAGGAAGTTGATTTCTTCGACGTCAAGATCTCGGTGAAGGCCTCATCGGTAGCGACGATGATCGCGGCGTATCGACTCGCGTCAGAGGCTTTCGATCACCCGTTGCACTTAGGCGTGACCGAAGCTGGTCCCATGCCCGGCGGGCTATTAAAGGGGACGGCTGGCATCGCGACACTGCTCGCCGAAGGAATCGGTGACACGCTTCGTTACTCACTCACTGCCGACCCAGTAGAAGAGGCGAAAGCCGGCCGACAGTTACTCGAGTCACTTGGACTGCGCGAACGAAAAGGCCTTGACCTGATTGCCTGTCCCAGCTGTGGACGCGCGGAAGTGGACGTCATCAAAGTCGCCACCGAAGCCCAGGCCGCACTGAATGAACTCAACGTTCCCTTGCAAGTTGCCGTAATGGGCTGTGTCGTCAACGGTCCCGGTGAAGCGCGCCACGCGGACCTCGGTATTGCCGCAGGCAAGAAGCGCGGGCACCTCTTTATTCGTGGCGAGATCGTGCGCGTCGTTCCCGAAGACGAGATGGTCGCGGCGTTGGTGGACGAGGCGAAGAAGATCATTGCAGAGGGCGTCGAAGCGCGACTGCTCGCCCGTGACGCGTCCGCCGCGCAAGAAGCCGAAGCAGATCGAGCCCAGTTACTCGGCGACCAGGGCACTGACTTCAATCACGCGCAAGAACGCATCGAAAAGATTCGTCGTCACGTCGAGCACTAGGGCCTTCGCGTAGGCTCTGTCATCGCACAAAGGAGCATCGTGGCATCGCAGAACGTTCTGACCTTGCAATCGGAGGACTTTCCTCGCTGGTACCAGGACGTCGTCGCCAAAGCCGAGCTCGCGGACAACGGACCGGTGCGAGGCACCATGGTGATTCGCCCCTACGGCTACGCCATCTGGGAGCGCATTCAGTCCGAGATTGACAAGCGAATCAAGGCGACGGGTGCGAAGAACGCCTACTTCCCGCTGTTCATTCCCGAGAGCTATCTCTCGAGAGAAGCGGAACACATCGAAGGATTCAGTCCAGAACTCGCGGTCGTCACGCACGCGGGCGGTGAGAAACTCGCCGAGCCCATTGTCGTGCGGCCAACGTCCGAGACCGTCATTGGCGAGTTCATGGCCAAGTGGATTCAGAGTTATCGCGATCTACCGTTGCTCCTCAATCAGTGGGCCAACGTGGTGCGATGGGAACTTCGACCACGTCTGTTTCTTAGGAGTTCGGAGTTCCTCTGGCAAGAAGGCCACACCGCGCACGCAAGTTACGACGACGCTTCGGCCTACGCCTTGAAAATTCACCTCGACGTGTACAACGACTTTCTCGTCAACGTGTTGGCTGTGCCAACGTACCTCGGCATCAAACCGCCGAGTGAGCGATTCGCGGGCGCGATCAACTCAATGACGTGTGAGGGAATAATGCGCGACGGCAAGGCGTTGCAGATGGCGACGAGTCACGAACTCGGCCAAAACTTCGCCAAGGCCTTTGACATTATTTACCAGAGCGAAGCGGGAAAGTCCGAGCTCTGTTACACGACGTCCTGGGGAGCTTCGACAAGGCTCGTGGGCGGCCTCATCATGGCCCATGGCGACAACAACGGTCTCCTTGTCCCGCCGCGACTCGCGCCCGTGCAGGTCGTGGTGGTGTCGGTGCGCGACGAACCCGACCTCAATGAGGCAGCGGCGCGCGTCGCGGAGTCCTTGACTGACGTCGGAGTTCGTGTCGAGGTCGATCGAGGCCGAGGCGGCTTTGGACGACGCGTGACCGACTGGGAGATCAAGGGCGTGCCGCTTCGCGTCGAGGTGGGACCGCGTGACTTGGCCCAAGGGCTCGTCACCCTCGTTCGCCGCGACACGGGTGAGACGACGGCCCTGTCTCTTGGCGCACTGGCGGGCGAAGTTCCGACTTTGCTTGAGACGATCCAGGGCGATCTCTTGGTTCGCGCCCAAACCCATCGAGACGAGAAGACCTACGACGTAACGTCAGTTGCTGACGCGATTGACGCCGCGAAGGACGGATTCGCGCGACTCGCCTGGGCGAAGGTCGCCGGGGAAGGCGAACGAGAACTCAACGCTCAGGCCGTGAGTGTTCGGTGCCTCCAGCGAGCAGACGGCTCGATGCCGACGAGTGACCTCGAAGAGGGCCTCGTCGCCCTCGTCGCTAAGTCCTACTGACGGGCAGCGAAGAACATCTTTTCCTGAGACTTGGCGATTTCCGTCGGCCACTTTCCGATTGTTCAAAGGCTCTTTGACTGCTACAATTGATGTCTACAGTCCGCTCAGGACGTTTGGACTCGTTTAAGCGCGGGCCTCGGGCCCGCGCTTTTTGACTGTCCGGACGTCCTTGGCGACAGCGAAAGGAGACGGTCATGGAATGGGACACCACGCTGCGACCTCTCCTCTCTCCGCTGGGCCTCGAGCTCTACGACGTCGAATTTTCCGCCGGCACCCTCAGCGTCGTCGTGACCAAAGCCGGTGGGGTGGACCTCGAAGCGCTGACCAAGGCTAATCGGACCATTTCGGAGTGGCTGGACGCGAACGACCCGATCGCGAGTCGTTACACCTTGGACGTGTCGAGTCCAGGGCTCGAGCGACGTCTGCGCACACCCCTTCATTTCGCTAGCGCGGTAGGTGAAGTGGTGACGTTGCGCGAGCTTCGTGGCGCCGAGCCCACGCGTCGCCTAGAGGGCACGCTCGTCGCGGCGAACGACACGAGTGTCACACTGCACGATAGCGAACTCGGCGACGTCTCGATTGCGCTTGACGCGATCGAACGTGCGCGCACCGTTTTCGCGTGGGGGGCCGTTAAGCCTTCGACGACGAAGCGTGCGAGAGCCTCCTCGACGAGCAAGAAAGGCTAGACATGGCGAACTTTGAATTTCTTGAAGCCCTCGGTCAGATCGCGCGTGACCAGAACATTGACGAAGGCGAGTTGTTGATCGCCTTGGCGAACGCACTACTCGCGGCGTACAAGCGCCGTCCCGACTCAGCCGAAGACGCAGAAGTTGAGATCAATCCAGAAACTGGCGAGATTAAGGTTTGGGGTCTTGAACTTGACCTCGAGGGCAACGTCACACGCGAGTGGGACGCTACGCCTGAGGACTTTGGACGCATCGCCGCTCAAACTGCGAAGCAAGTGCTGATGCAGTTGATTCGTGACATTCAGCGTCGCCAGATGTACGAAGAGTTCGCCAATCGCGAAGGCGACATCGTTTCGGGCACGGTCCAACAGAACGACAATCGCTACACCTTGCTCGACCTCGGTCGTGTGGAAGCACTGCTTCCCCAAGCCGAGCAGATCGCGTTTGAGCGCTACGAGCACGGCGCGCGCATCAAGGTCTACATCGTTGAAGTACGAAAGACCAACAAGGGTCCACAGATCGTCGTCTCTCGTACGCACCCCGCGCTCGTCGCGAAGCTCTTCGAGATTGAAGTGCCCGAGATCGCCAACGGCATCGTCGAGATCAAGGCGCTCGCCCGAGAGCCCGGTCACCGTTCTAAGATCGCCGTCGCGTCGAATGACCAGATGATCGATCCCGTTGGTGCGTGCGTGGGAGCTCGTGGTTCACGCGTGCGAAACATCACGAATGAACTTCGCTCCGAGCGCATCGACGTCGTGCCCTACAGCGACGACCCCATTCAGTTCATCCAATCCGCCTTGCAACCCGCGCGCGTGCGCGAAGTGCGCTTGGACGAGGAAGAGGGTATCGCCACGGTTATCGTGCACGATCAACAGCTCTCACTCGCCATTGGCAAAGAGGGACAGAACGCTCGTCTGGCCGCACGTTTGACGGGCTGGCGAATCGATATTCGTTCCGAGAATGAAGGTAACGACGAAGTCGTCGAAGAAGTCTGGACAGAGGGCGACGCCGTGGTCACTGAAACTGTCGCTGAGGTCACCGACGAAGAAGGAGGGGTCGCGGCTGTCATCGTGGATGAGGCCGTCATGACCGCAGACGGTGACGTCGAGGAAGTCGTTGTCGCGCAAGTGGTTGCGGAGGACGAGGCATAACCCCGGTACGAACGTGTGTCGTGTGTCGGAGTCGACGCGGCGACACCGAGATGGTTCGGGCGGGTCGTCGTCGAGACGGCTCGTGGTATCTCGGGCGGGGCGTTGGCCGCGGCGTGTGGTGGTGTGACGACCGCGACTGCGAAGCAGCGCTGGGAGTTACGCACGTAGCTCGGGCACTAAGAACCACGGTGCTCGAAAGCGATTTAGCGGCAGTACGAGGTCTTGCGGCGAGGAAAAGGCCGCAGTTGTGAAAGAATAGGAAACTGTGTCCGCCGAATGTGCGGGCACACGAAGTAAGGGATCGTTTTGGCGCCAAAGAAAATACGAGTGCACGAACTCTCTAAAGAGCTCGGTCTTACGAGTAAAGAGTTACTCGCACTCGCCCAAAAACTAGGAATCGGCGCGTCGAGCCCCTCGGCGTCGATTGAAGACGCACAGGCCGACCGCATTCGTCGTCGAGCCGACGCGGACGGACTACGTCGCGAAGTACCATCGGAAGCTCCTGCGGCGCTAAAAGCGGAGAAGGCCATCAAGGTCGTCAAAGCAACAAGGGCCACCAAAGCGGTAAAGGCCACCGACGTCGCCCCAGCACCGAGCCCCACGCCACCCCCTGCGCCCCCGGCGCCGACTCGTGTGTCACGCGTTACCAAAGTGGTGGACGCCGTGGCCCCCGCGTCCTCTGACGTCGCTGCGACATCAGTGTCCGAGGTTGCCGCTAGTACGCCAAAGGTTGTTCGCTCCAGCGTCGCTGCGCCAAAGCCCATACCAACTCGAAGTGTTTCGCCCAACGGGCCAACGACCATTCGTCCCACGCAACGCGGCGGCGGCGCTGACGGAGAAGGTGGCACTCGTCCGCCTCTCAGTGCTACCGGTCGCCCCATACCACCGCCGCCTGGTCGCCCCTTAAGTTCAACGGGACGTCCCATCCCGCCACCACCTGGCGCTCGTCGCCCGATGTCGAGCGCGCCGAGTCGAGGTGGACCATCGAGCGGGTCTCGTCCAATGAGTGCTCGACCGAGTACTGGTGCGCCGCGTACCGGTGGACCATCACGTCCCGGAAGTGGCTTCTCCACAACTCGACCTGGCGCGCCCACGGGTGGCGCGCCAGCCGGAGCGAGTCGCAGCGGCGGTCCCGCACGAGGCGGCGGCGGTCCGCGCGGATCGCAGCGCAAAGTCACGCGTCGACGTCGGCGCAACGTCGAAGAGCTCGAACCAACGCAGATGACGACGTGGCAGCCGAGTTCCGCGCCAGTGCCCGACGGCGAGATCATCATCGAGCGCGGCTCCACGGCGAAAGACGTAGGGCCCAAATTGAATCGCAGTGCCTCGGACATCATTCGTTTCTTGTTCTTGCAAGGCGAAATCGTCACGTCATTGCAAGGTCTCTCTGATGATATGATCGAGCTGTACGCCGCCGAAGTTGGCGCTGAGGTGCATCTCGTCGATCCCGGTGAGCAGAAGGAAGCCGAACTACTCGCTCGATTCTTCGACGAGGACGACGACGACGATCTCATTCCCGCGGCCCCGCGCTCACCGGTGGTGACCGTCATGGGTCACGTCGACCATGGCAAGACGCTGTTGCTCGACAAGATTCGCAAAACGAACGTCGTGTCGGGCGAGGCCGGTGGGATCACGCAGCACATCGGGGCCTACAAAGTCCCCTGGCACGGCAAATCCATCACGCTGCTTGACACGCCAGGCCACGAAGCCTTTACCGCCATGCGCGCCAGAGGTGCCAAGGTCACCGACGTCATCATTCTGGTGGTCGCCGCCGACGACGGGGTCATGCCCCAGACGGTGGAAGCAATTGACCACGCCAAAGCGGCGAGCGTGCCCATCATCGTGGCCATTAACAAGATGGACAAGGCTGACGCTAATCCCGACCGTGTGCTCCAGCAACTCTCAGAACACGGACTCGTGCCCGAGAAGTGGGGTGGGGACACGATCGTCGTGGAGATCTCCGCCCTGCAAGGAAAAGGTATTGACGAACTCCTTGAACAGGTACTCCTAGTCGCTGAAATCGCCGAGCTCGCCGATCGTCCAACCGGGCGCGCGGTCGGCACGGTGCTCGAGGCGAATCTAGAGATCGGTCGTGGTCCCGTAGCGACGGTCATGGTGCAAAAGGGACTTCTCCAGGTCGGCGATCCCGTCGTCGCCGGTCCGGCCTACGGCAAGGTAAAGGCGCTCATCAACGACCAAGGCAAACAGGTCAAGTCCGCCGGACCTTCGACGCCCGTGCAGATTCTCGGTTTCAGTGAGCCACCTTTCGCCGGTGATGAGATGCGCGTCGCACGCGATCTCGGCCACGCTCGCTCGCTCGCGGAAGCTCGCGCCCAACGCTCACGACTCGTTGGTCAACAGCCCGTCGCGTCGTCGAGCGGCGCTCGACTCGAGGATCTCTTCGAACAGATTCAACGTGGCGAGACCGCGACGCTCAACATCGTGTTGAAGGCCGACGTACAGGGTTCTCTCGAAGCATGTACTGAGTCACTGCGCAAACTCGAGCGCGACGACGTCAAGCTCGTCATCGTGCACCGCGGCGTTGGCGGTATCACCGAGAACGACGTGCAGTTAGCCAAAGCCTCGAACGCGACGATTATTGGCTTCAATGTTCGACCCGACAAGCGCAGTCGAGAGCTCGCCGAGAGTGAAGGCGTGCAGATTCGCACCTACGAGATCATCTACAAGTTGATTGAAGAGATTGAAGCCGCGATGCTCGGTCTCTTGACGCCAATCTTCGAAGAGATTGTCACGGGCGAAGCCGAAGTTCGAGAGGTATTCCGCGTGCCGCGCATTGGCGCCGTCGCTGGCTGCTTCGTGCGTGACGGTGTCATCACCCGAGGATCGAAGGTTCGATTCTTGCGTGAGGGGACCATCATCTGGAAGGGCTCGATCACGTCGCTGCGTCGATTCAAAGAAGACGCGCGTGAAGTTGCGGCCGGTTTCGAGTGCGGCGTAGGACTGTCGGACTACCAAGACCTCGAGTCCGGTGACGTCATTGAAACGTACGAAGAGCGCGAGATTCCGCGCACGGCCTAAGTCATGGCCCACTCCTCAGGTTCTCACCATCCCTACCCGCGTTCGGCGCGGGTCAATCAGATACTGCGCGAAGTGATCGGGGAGGAACTCGTGCGCATCTCGGACGTTGATGAGCGCTTGGGTCTGCTCACGGTCACCGGCGTCGAGACGACTTCCGACATGCGCCAAGCCATGGTCTATTTCGACTCACTCTCCGACGGCGCCAAGGCGGCCCTCGCCGAGCACCGCGCCCAGATCCAGGCGGCGGTGAACGCGCAGACGCGTCTGAAACGCACGCCCATTCTCTCCTTTATGGCCGACCCGGCCGTGGCGAGCGGATCGGCCGTCGAAGAGTTGCTGCGACGCCAGCGCCATGACGACGAGTAACGGTCTCCTCTTAGTCGATAAGCCCAAGGGTCTTACGAGTCACGACGTCGTCGCGCGCGTGCGAAAGGTGATGAACGAACAGCGCGTGGGGCACGCGGGCACGCTTGATCCGATGGCGACGGGGCTGTTGGTGCTCGCGATCGGACCTTCGACGCGACTGCTGCGCTTTGCACAAAGTGAGACGAAACACTACGAAGGCGTGGTCACTTTCGGGGTTCGCACTGATTCACTCGACGCGGACGGCGTCGTTGAAGAGCGCCGCGACGTGCCCGACTTGGACGTGACGTCCGTGAATGAGGTCGCCACGTCGATGACGGGCACGCAGTCCCAGGTACCGCCAATGGTGTCGGCGCTCAAGGTCAAGGGCAAGCGGCTCCACGCCCTCGCCCGCGAAGGCGTCATCGTGGAACGAGAGCCGCGCACGATCACGGTGAGTTCATTCTCCCTCGCGCCCACGTCGATACTCAATGAGTGGTCCTTTGACGTGACGTGCTCGGTGGGCACCTACGTTCGGGTGCTACTCAGTGATCTCGCCGAACGGCTCACCACTCTGGGACACCTGAGCGCGTTGCGACGCGTCGCCAGTGGGAACCACGACGTCCACGACGCGCTCACCCTCGATGAGATTGAGTTGCGCGTACAACGCGGCGACCACGTTCTTAAGCCGCCAACAGCTTTCGTTGGTCAGTTGGAACGCGCGCTCGTCAGCGCCGAGGAAGAAAGACGCTTGCGAATGGGTCAACGCGTGTCATTGATCGCGCCGATCGCTGATGAAATTGCCGCGTTGAACGACGCGGGTTCGTTGGTCGCGGTGTTAGAACGTCGAGGCGACGTGTGGCAACCAGTCGTCGTCATGCCCGACGAAAACGCAAATGCGCACGAGTAGGTTGCAGGCATGCTCATTCTTCGAGACGGCGACGTGACCAGGTTAAGCGAGCCCAGTGTCGTAGCGATTGGTGTGTTTGACGGTCTGCACCGCGGTCACCAAGCCGTGATCGCGCAACTCCTCGAGCTCTCGACACGTCTTCATGCGAAAGCCGCCGTGGTGACCTTTGACCCTTCGCCAGCGATGGTGCTCAATCCCACCAGGGCGCCCCGACTTATCGCCACGATCGATCAGCGTCTCGCGGGACTCGCGGCGTTAGGGGTCGAGGTCGTGCGCGTACTGACCTTTGACAGGTTGCTCGCGCAACTCTCCGCGCGCGACTTCGTTGATCGAGTGCTGGTGGGTGAACTGAACGTGCGCGATGTCGTGGTGGGTGAGGACTTTCACTTCGGCCACAATCGTGAAGGAACGGTGGCGCTGCTCAAAGAGATCGGTGCCGAGAAGGGGTTTGACGTCGTGCAGGCACCGCTCTACGGTGACGGCACGAGGTGGAGTTCCACGTCCGTGCGCCGCGCGCTCGACGTCGGTGACCTTGAGAGAGCGACAAGTGTCTTGGGTCACCCCTTCACACTTCGAGGTGTCGTAGGACACGGCGACGATCGCGGCGAATCATTGGGTTACCCGACGGCGAATTTGACGGTGTTGCCAGAACAACAACTCCCAATGGAGGGAGTGTACGCGGGGGCGACGAACCTCAACGGCACGTGGTGGCCGTCGGCAATCTCAGTGGGTACGCGCCCGCAGTTCTACGACGAAGGTGAGCTATTGGTCGAAGTCTTCGTGCTCGGGTTCGACGGCGACCTCTACGGATTGACCATCGACGTGGTCTTTTTGTCGCGACTTCGCGCGCAGTCGCGCTTTGGTTCCGTCGAGGAATTGACTCAACAGATCGGTCGTGACGTCGCGCAAACCCGTGAAATCTTCGAGAATGTCTCGAACGACGACCCGGAACTGCTAAGATTAAACCTCGGTCAGCGACGCTGATCAATGTGGGTCGTCTCGTTGGCGGCTCGCAACGGGACCCCCGACTCAATAAGGCAAATACGTTATGACTGAGAAGCAGGAGATAATTAAGGACTATCAGGCGCACGTCTCGGACACCGGTTCACCGGAAGTCCAAGTGGCGCTCTTGACGGCCCGAATCTCGCATCTCACCGAGCACCTCAAGGTTCACAAAGGCGATCATCACACTCGTCGTGGACTCATGAAGCTCATCGGTCAACGACGTCGTTTGCTGGACTACGTGCAAAAAGGCAACGTGGAGCGCTATCGCGCGTTGATTGGCCGTCTCGGCATTCGTCGCTAGCCGAGCACACGTCGACGCCGTCGACGTGTTCAACATATCCGAGGTCTCGAAGGCCAGTGGAGGACAGTCGCCGTTGGCGAAGGTTGCCCACTGGGATTCGGGCGGAGTGTTGATTTGACACAAGGAGCTAATCCATGACTGACGCAATTCGCGTAAGCAGTCCAATCACGGGTACCGACAAAACGATGAGTTTTGAAGCCGGTCACCTCGCCCAACTAGCCGACGGCGCCGTTTTGGCGCGCATCGGCGATACCATGTTGCTCGCCACGGTCACCGCGGCGCGAAGCGCACGAGAGGGATTGGACTTTTTCCCCCTCACCATTGACATCGAAGAGCGCGCCTACGCGGCCGGAAAGATTCCCGGGGCGTTCTTTCGCCGCGAGGGGAAGCTTTCGGACCAGGCGATCCTTATCTGTCGCCTAATCGACCGCCCACTGCGTCCATCCTTTCCGAAGGGCTTTCGCAATGAGGTCCAAGTAGTCGGCACGATCTTCAGCGCCGACCAGGAGAACCCGCACGACATCTTGGCCATTAACGCCGCGTCGGCAGCGATCATGATCTCGGGAATTCCCTTCGACGGCCCTATCGGTGCCGTTCGTATGGCCTTCACCACCGACGGTGAGTGGGTTCCTCACCCCACCTACGCCGAGGGTGACGCCGCGACATTTGAACTGGTCGTCGCCGGTCGCGCTCTGAGTGACTCCGTTGACGCCGACGTCGCGATCATGATGGTCGAAGCTGGCGGAACCGAAGGATCCTTCGTGAAGTACGCCGACGGCGCACCCAAGGTCAGCGAAGACGTACTCGCCAAAGGCCTAGAAGCGTCGAAACTTTGGATTCGCGAAGCCATCAACTTGCAGCGCGAACTAGTGAAGGACTTCATTGCGGCCCGTGGTCCGTTGCCGATCTTTCCCTACGAGACCTTCGCCGACTACCAAGACGACGTGTACGCACGCGTCGAAAGCGTCGGGGGAACGGCGCTCGCCGAAGCGAACAAGATCACTACGAAGGCAGCGCGCAACGACGCGTTGAGCGCCGCGACCAAGACCATCACCGACGAACTGACCGGTGAGTTTGAAGGTCGTGGCAGCGAGATCAAGGCCGCCGTTCGTTCCTTAACGAAGAAGCTCGTTCGTCGTCGCATCGTCGAAGACGGTGTGCGTATTGACGGACGTGGCGTGGCGGACCTTCGTCCCCTTTCGGCCGAGATCGACCTCTTTCCCATGACCCATGGCTCGGCGCTCTTCCAGCGCGGCGAGACCCAAGTGGTGAACGTGACGACCCTGGGCATGCCTCGCATGCGCCAACAGCTCGACACGATCTCGCCCGATGAGTTCCGTCGCTACATGCACCACTACAACTTCCCGCCCTACTCAACGGGTGAGACCGGTCGAGTCGGCGCGCCCAAGCGCCGCGAGGTCGGACACGGCATGTTGGCCGAGCGCGCGCTCGTGCCGGTACTGCCGAGCGAAGAGGAGTTTGCCTACACGTTGCGCGTCGTCTCTGACGTCATGCAGTCCAACGGCTCGACCTCGATGGGATCGGTCTGTGGATCGACACTGTCGCTCATGGCGGCTGGCGTGCCCATCAAGGCACCCGTCGCTGGCATCGCGATGGGTCTCGTCTACGACGAGGGAACCTACGTGACCTTGACCGACATCCTCGGTGCCGAGGACGCGTTTGGCGACATGGACTTCAAGGTTGCCGGTACGGCTGACGCCGTCACGGCGCTGCAGTTGGACACGAAGATCGACGGTCTTCCCGCCGACGTGCTGGAGAAGGCACTGCACCAAGCCAAGGTCGCGCGTCTTGCGATCTTGAAGGTATTGACCGACACGATTCCCGAGCCGCGCGACCACGTCGCTGACGTCGCGCCAAAGATCGTGACGCTCGAGATTCCCATCGACAAGATCGGTGAGGTCATTGGGCCCAAAGGCAAGGTCATCAACACGCTCCAGCAAGAGACCGGTGCCGATATCGCCGTTGACGACAACGGTGTTGTAGGAACGGTCACGATCGGAGCCAAGGACGGACGAGCGGTGGAAGAAGCACGTCGTCGGATCTCGCTGATCCTCGACCCGCCCTCAGCGGACGTCGGCGCGATCTATCAAGGCCGCGTCGTGTCGATCGCGAAGTTTGGCGCGTTCGTCAACATCCTTCCCGGACGTGACGGACTGTTGCACATCTCGAAATTGGCACCCCTCAACGGTGGCAAGCGAATCGGTCAAGTGGAAGACGTGCTCGAGCTTGGCCAAGCCATTGAAGTGAAGGTCGATGACATCGATCCTCAAGGCAAGGTGTCGTTGTCGCTCGTTGGTGACTTCCCGGACGTTGTCGACGAAGCGCCGCGCAGCCGCGAGCGTCGTCCAGAGCGTGACAGCCGTCCAGAGCGTGACAGCCGCCCTGAGCGCGAGAACCGTCCCGAGCGTGATCGCCGACCCGAGCGTGAGAACGCGAGTAGCCCGTCCTCGTCCTTCGAAGCGTCCTTCGAGGCTGAGCTCGCTGGCGAGATTGGCGACTTGGGCCCAGGTGGTCCCGCGTTTAGCGATGGTGACGGCGGTGGACGCCGTTCCCCTCGACCACGTCGACGTTAAAGAACGAAGGGTCGTGGCGCGCGGTCGTTGACCGCGCGCCACGACCCTCTTCTTTTTTCGTAGCGTAGAGCCAATGAGTGTCGAGTTAGAGCCGTCAACGACGCGGTGGTGGCGACCTGTCGAGCGCTCGGATCGATGGGCGCTGGCGTGGATGCTCGTCATTCCGATCGTGTTCTTCGTGTTGCCGACATTCGCCGGTCGGGCCGCCATCGACGCGGACAACCTCCTACAAAACTTCCCGCTGCGCGTACTCGCCGGACAGCAACTCGCCTCGGGCCACTTGCCCTTATTGAATCCACTCAGCGACGCGGGGACCCCGCTGTTAGGGGGGATGAACGCGGGTGCGCTCTACCCCTTGACCTTGCTCTTCGCCTTCGTGCCGGCGATCGCCGCGTGGTTGATCAACCTGATTGCTGTCTATCTCACGGCGGCACTTGGTCTCTTCGCTTTATTGCGCTGGCATGGTCTTCGGACCTGGCCCTCGTTCGCGGCTGCGCTGACCTACACCTACTCCGGCGCGATGATCGGCCAAATGGTTCACATTGGCGTCGTCCAGGGCTTCTCGTTCATTCCCTGGTTGACACTCGCCATGCTCGCGCTCTCACGACGTCTGTCCCAGGCGCACGCCGAGGCGACGTGGGGCGAACTGGCGCGGATCTCGTTGCCGTGGATCTGTGGCGTCGCGTTGTTGTGGGGTTTGACTTTTCTCACCGGCGAGCCGCGCGCCATCGCGGAGTTAGAACTCTTGATGATCATCGTCGTGCCAGCGGTGTTGTTGTTGCGTACGTCGTACTGGCTGGCCTCGTGGCGCGCGCGAGTCGCGTACCTCGTGACACTGCTCGTGGGCTTCGTGTGGGGCGTCGGACTTGGTCTCGTGCAGTTGTTGCCCGGTTGGTCGTTCATCTCCTACTCCCAACGATCTCAAGTGAGCTACGCGTTCTTTGGCGCTGGCTCGCTCGCGGTGCGCTGGAGCGCACTACTCTTCTCGCCCGATATTTTTGGCGGTAACGGCGCCTTTGGGGAGCCGAGTTATTTCGTCAACTACAACCTGACCGAAGTAACGGGGTACGTCGGTGTCGTGGCTCTCGTGGGCGCCTTTGCGTTCTTCACTCGAGTGACCAAACGAGGTTGGAAGAGTGGCGAGCGTGATTTCACGCTCTACGTCGTCGTCATCGTCGTGGGCCTGCTCGCGACGTGGGGGAGTTTCACCCCACTCGGTCACGTCTTTCGAGCGATTCCCCTCTTTGGCTCGACTCGCTTGCAGAGCAGAAACGTCATCCTGGTTGACTTTGGGTTGTCGCTTTTGCTTGGTTGGTGGCTTCAGCGTGTGCACGACAGTGAAAAGGAGCGCGCGGGAATTGGTGTGAGGTCGCGGTGGATCACGGTGGCACCCGCCGTGATCGTGACCGTGTCGTCGTTGGCGTTCATTCTCTGGGGACCGAAGGTGATCTCCTACCTGGGCGTACCGCCGGGCACCGCGCATTTCGCGAGACGACTTCAGCTTTCCAACGGGTTACACCTCGCCATCGGTCTGCTCGCGATCGCGGCGGTGCTGTGGCGTCGTTTCGCGCCTCGTCGCTTTCGTGTCCTCGTCGCCATCGTGTTGCTCGACCTCATGGTCTTCATCGTGTTCACCGCGTCGGGCGTCATTGGCGGCACGGGTCCGCGCGAACCCGCACGCGCGAGCGCCGTGGCCCTGTTTGGCACTAGTGGTCGCTTTGCGCTCGTTGACCCAACGGGGCTGCACACTGAAGCCTTTCGCGCCCTCGGCCAGACCGACATGAACGTTTTCACGGGACTAGCGAGCGTGCAGGGATACGGCGCTCTGATCTCGAAGATTTACCACGACGCCACCGGCACGCAACCTCAAGCCATGCTCGACCCCTGTCAGTTGGGCAAGGGAACGTTCAGCCAACTTCGGCTCTCGGCGATAGCCATTGCAGCGACGCAACTCTCGGCGACCCCGACACTGAACGCAGCGCCACCGTCGAGTTGCGTGGCGAACACGTTACAGCCGTCGCTGCGCCGCTACTACGGGCAGGTGCTTGACGTTCGCACCGTTGTCCTGCGCGGTGTGGGCGCTCGACCGATTTCAACGGGTCCGCTGTACCTGCAACTACTGAGCAGTGATGGAAAGCCAATTGGGCCAAACGTCTACGTTGCGGCTGGCGGCGCGCTGAAAGGCGTCGTTGCGTTTAATCAACCCTACGCAAGCGCGGGATTCATTCTTAGTTCTTCGTCGGGCGTGCAGGTCAGCGAGACGCTCGTCACCACAATGGGCGGCACAAGCTATGCGCTGGACACGGATTTCCAGTTAGCGATCGCTTCGGCCTCGTGGCGTCTTGCGTCAACGGAGAACGACTTTTCGGTGTTTAAGGCGACGACGGTTCTGCCAGCGGCGTGGTTGACGTCGCCGACGTCCAATGATCGCGTCACGAAGATCCAAACGTCGTCGTGGGGTGATTCGTGGGTGAGCGTGTCGCTCTCTTCGTCGCGCGTGCTCTATCGAAGCGAGGCGTACCTTCCGGGATGGCGCGCTACGGCGCTCAACCTCGCGACGGGACGCGAAGTGATGCTTCTCGTTCATCGAGCCGGACTTATCCAGAGTGTTCGTGTCCCACCGGGACGCTGGAGCGTTCACTTCCACTACCGTGCCCCTTACATCGAAGTCTCATTGGCGACGTCCCTCGCCTCGGCGCTGCTCTTCGTTCTTGTCGTCGGGCGTCTCGCGCGCCAGGGTCGACGAAATCGAAAGGATAAGGTGCGTTCGTGAAGTCACTGGCCATTGTTGGTGGAGCGGGTCGAATGGGTCAGGCGCTAGCCGAAGGCCTCGGTGCGCTTGATGAGTTTTCCGTAATGGCGCTCGTGGACGAGCATCCGCCGCGTGATCTCTTCGGCGCCGCGTTTGTGGCGTCACTCGACGAACTCGACGCGGCGACGGTTGACGTCGTGGTTAACTTCTCCTCGCCCGAGGGCGTCGTCAGCTCGGCAACGTGGTGCGCGGACCACGGCGTGGCGCTCGTCGTTGGCACGACAGGGTTGTCGTCGGATCAGCGTCGATCGGTTGAAGAAGCCGGCCAACACGTGGGCGTCGTGATGGCGTCGAATTTCTCCATTGGTGCCGTGCTCTCAGAGCGTTTCGCCGCGATGGCGGCACCGTACTTCGAACGCGTTGAGATTATTGAGTTGCACCACGACCGAAAAGTCGACGCGCCGTCGGGCACCTCGATCACGACCGCTACTGTTATCGCCGACGCGCGCCAGCGTGCTGGACAAACCCCACTCAGTGATCCAACGACGCGACACACGGTCGACGGTGCCCGTGGCGCCGACGTTGTCGACGGTATCAAGATTCACTCGGTGCGACTTCCTGGACTCGTCGCGCACCAAGAGATTCTCTTTGGCTCGGCCGGCGAAGGTCTAATGATTCGCCACGACTCTTTTGACCGTCAAAGCTTCGTGCATGGTGTCGCGCTCGCGGCGAACGCGATCGACGCGACACCACGCTTTTTTGATGGCATCTCCTCGCTTGTTCCCTGAGTCTCGTTACTCATTTTTCGTGCCAAAGCGGTGACTGGTAACTTCGTACCATGAGTACACCTCGTTTTGGACGCGTCGTGACGGCCATGGTGACGCCCTTCGCGCCGGACGGTTCGATTGACTTTGACGTTGCGGCGCGACTGGCGAAGTTCTTGGTCGCTGAGGGCAGTGACGGACTGGTTGTCGCTGGTTCCACCGGTGAGGGACCGTCGCTCAGTGACGAGGAGAAACTCAGCCTCTTCGCCTGCGTCGCCGAGGCCGTCACCGTTCCCGTGCTCGCGGGCTCCACGTTCGCCAACACCCAACAGTCCGTTGCCTTGACGGCGCAGGTCAAAGCAACGGGCGTCGCCGGCGTACTCGCGACGACGCCGGCGTACTCGCGACCGAACCAGTCCGGCATTGCTGGTCACTTGGGCGCTATCGCTGAGAGCACCTCGTTGCCCGTGATGCTCTACGACATACCTTCACGCACCGGGCGAAAGATCGCCTCGGCGACGACGGTGCAGTTGGTGAAGTCACACTCGAACATCACGGCGCTAAAAGACGCGTCGGGTGACGTTGTGTCGGCCGCGCACACCAAGGCGGTCCTCGGTGACGCCCTCGACCTTTACAGCGGTGACGACTCGGTGCTACTTGCGTTTCTCGCCGTAGGCGCCGTGGGCATCGTTTCGATCGCCGCGCACTGGGCCGGTTCGGAGTTCGCCGGCATCGTAAACGCCGTCGAGAAGGGCAAATGGGACAAGGCTCGAAAGCTCAATGAGCGCGTAGCTGCAAGTTGCGCCTTCGTAGGTAGTGACGCCTACCCCAATCCAATGCCCGCCAAAGCGGCACTGCGCGCGATGGGCTGGAAGGTGGGCGGATGCCGCCTCCCACACGGGCCGAGCGACCCCGAGCTTGACGCGGCCGCGAGCGCAATCGTGTCGGCGCTGAAAACTGCTCGTGGCTGATTCGGTTCGCGTCACCTTCCTCGGAGGGCTGGGCGAAATTGGCCGCAACTGTCTCGCGCTTGAACAAGACGGACGGATCGTCGTCGTTGACGCCGGACTCATGTTCCCAGAACCCACGATGTACGGCGTCGACTTGATTCTGCCGGACTTTCGTTGGCTGATCGAACGCAAAGACCGCGTTGACGCCATTGTCTTAACCCACGGTCACGAGGATCACACCGGCGCGCTTCGCTACCTCGTGAAGGACGTCAACGTGCCCATCTACGGCGCCGCGTTGACCTTGGGCTTCGCCCGACACCGACTCACCGAAGCAAAAGTCGCGCGTGACCTCACCTTCATTGAAGTCACCGACGGCGAACGTCGGCGCATCGGACCCTTCGAAGTGGAGTTCATCCCGGTCACGCACTCGGTGCCGAGCGCGCACGCCCTGGCCTTTCACACCAAGGTCGGCATCGTCGTGCACTCGGGCGACTTCAAACTCGATCTCACTCCAATCGACGGGCGTCGCACCGACGTCAATCGTTTGGCCGCGTTGGGCGACGAAGGCGTCGCGCTCCTACTCGCCGATTCAACGAACGCTGAAGAGCCGGGTTTCACGCCCTCTGAGAGCAGTGTGGGTGTCGCGCTTCGTCGGCTCTTTCTCGAGCGACCGGAACGTCGCATGGTGGTGGCCTGTTTCGCCAGCCACATCCACCGTATCCAGCAGATCGCCAACGTCGCGCACGAGACTAAACGCAAGATTGCCTTCATGGGTCGCTCCATGGAGTCCAACGTCAAACTCGCGCGCAAGCTGCACCTGTTGCGCGTTGACCCAGCGGACATCATTGACGTCGAGAACATCAGTCGCTTCAAGCCGGGCGAGGTCTGCGTCGTATGCACCGGTTCCCAGGGTGAGCCCCTCGCGGTGCTTTCGAAGCTCTCTCGAGGTGACGCGAGAAACTTCAAGGTTGGGCCCGACGACACCATTATCCTCAGTTCGCACCCAATTCCCGGAAATGAGTGGTCGGTCGGACGGGTCATTGACGATCTGCACCGAGAAGCAACGGAAGTAATTCATTCGGGTCACGAGCAGGTGCACGCCTCTGGTCACGCGCGCCAGGGCGAGCTTCGAACGTACCAGCAGTTGCTTCGGCCAAAGAACTTCGTCCCGGTGCACGGTGAGTACCGACACATGGTCCACCACGCCGAACTGGCAGTGTCGATGGGACTCAGTCAGAAACACGTGTTGATATGCGAAGACGGTGACCAGATCGAAGTAACGGCGAAAGGCATTCGTCGATCCGGCAAAGTTCCGGCCGGCTTTCACTACATTGACGGCAGTGCGGGCGACCTCGACGAGCGCCCCTTGGAAGAGCGACGCATGCTCGCCGAGTACGGGGTATTACTGATCTCGGCCGGCGTCGATCGTGAGAAGGCCGTCATTGCTCAAGCGGTCGCGGTGAGTGCGCGTGGATGGTTCGAGGGCGCGAGCGACAGCGAACTGCTCTTGAACTTGACGAGCGCGGTACGTTCGGCCCTGCAAGACGCTCTCGCTGATGGCAACGTCGACGCCGAAAGTCTTTCCAAAGTGGCCCAACGCTCGGCCGGTCGAATACTCGGACAGCGTTATCGTCGTCAGCCCGTTATTTTGCCGGCGATCATCGTCTTCTAAGCGTCGTCCTTCACTGGTTCGCCGTGATCGGCGTTACTTTGCCCACTACGCCAAAACGCCTTGTGACTAATCTGCTCTGGTTCGAGCCCGCGGTCGAGCAACGAGCTCTGGAGGATTCGCATTACGTGGAACTCACCAAACAGGTACGCGTGGCCCCGTCCTGGCGGCAGCGCAAAGGCCGCGAGTCCACGTAAGAGTCCTTCAGGGTCGCTCGTCGCCCGGTGCTGGCGATCAACAAAGATGCCGGTCACGCCAAGTCCCTCGGCAAAGGGCGCGTTCAGCGCGTCGTCGGGCGCGTCGATCTCGACGATGAAGATGGCCTGACCGGGTACGTCAATACTCTGGGCCATGCGAAAGAAGGCACCGAGGCCACTTGCGTCGCCCACGAACAAGTGCCAGTCGGCCAGCACGTCGAGGGATACCTTGCCGCGCGGTCCAATGACGTCGACGAGATCGCCGAGAGAGGCGCTCTTGACCCAGATGGTGCCAGGACCTTCGTGGTCGACGGTGATCCAGAGCGTGAACGTATCGCTCGCTGTATCGAGATCACGCACACTGTAGCGACGGCGAACGAAGCGGCCCTTGTCGTCGGTGAGTCGGATCATGACGTCGTTGCCAGGGGTGCCAGCGAGCACGGCGGCGTTGCCACTCAGCACCACTTGATAGACGGAGGTACTTAGTTGCTCAACTAATACCACTTGGCACAGACCCGCCACTGCACCGAGACGTTTGGCGAGCTGGGTAGAAGTGTCGTCGGGTACGTTCGTCACGACGACAGCCTAGAGGTGGAACAAGTTGTGAAGCGGTGCCAACGACGCTGGCGCTCAATCACCCTCTAGAAGCGTGACCGTGTGAGCGTCGATGGACGATTCAATCTCGTCGAGCTGGTGGAGCGTCGTGGGATCGGGGCGTCGAAACGGATGTGGTTCACTATTGTCCTGTGCGAAGGAACTGCGCGCGTTCGCTACCGCGCGAAGAGCGCCACGACGAAGGAGGTGTCGTCGAATTGGGTCATCGCGCGTCGCGTCACGTTCGTAGCGAGCGGTCGCGCGTCGCGCTTTCTCCAACTGTTGGGCTGGACGCAGCGACGGTGCCGCTGACCACAACAAGACGTCAACGCTCAACACGATCGAAGCAGCAAGGATCGTGTCGATAATGCGTGGCACGAAGAGGTACTTCTCGGTGCCGAGCAGTGCGAGGAAGACAAAGACGATAGGCGTGAAGACCATGACGGCGAGCACGTGCGAGCGCCGCTGGGCCCACGGCACCGCCGCGGCCATTACGCACGAGAGCGCGACGAGGCTCAACACGGAGTTTCCGGCCCACGCGACGACCGCGGCGATGCCCACGCCTACGACCGTTCCCGCGGTGCGGGCGAGCGCGCGGGTAATGACCGGACCAAGATCGGGGCGAAGAATGAAAGCGACGCCGAGCGGAAGCCAGAATCCGTGACTTCCATCGAGCACGTGCGCAATTATCGCGCCGATGACGATGGCGAGGGAGAGAATCGCGGCGAATCGGAGGCGCTCGGTAACGGGAAGGCGTGCCCTCGTCGACGCGCGCGATGAATCACGTGGGGGCATCGCCCGAAGTTCCGAGGCGTCAGTAATGTGTAGCGCCGACGTGACGACGGGATTGAGTCCGTGAATCGAATTGACGTGAGAGGGCAGGTCACGCAACTGGGCCACCGCCTCGAGACCCGTCGAATTTTTGAGAGTGAAGGCGACGTCACGCAGTGCCGCAGCGATGGACGGATCAACCGAGAGGTGTTTACCCTCGAGGTAGGACACCACTTCACCACCGCGCAGCGCGACGACGAGGCACTGTCGCAACGCCACCTCTTCGGCGCTGCCGGTTCGCAGCCGAGCGCTTCCAACGACATCTTGGGCGGTGTCGAGCGTGACCAACGTTTTGGCTCGCACGACAAAAAAACGCGGTGTTCTTACTGCGTCGACGAGCCTGGCCAGTGCGGTAAAGGCGTTGGAGAGAAATACTCGCTGATTCTCGAGTCGCTTCCTCGCGTCAGTGATTGCGGCGACCAGATAGACCCAAAGTGCGCCTAGGGAGATGCAAAGACAGGACTGCCACACCGTGCCACGGAACTGCAAGCCCGCGCCGAGTATTGAGCCGATGAGTAAGTACGCCCCGGGCGTGGCCAAGTTGGAGGCTTCGATGAAACCCGCCGCTAGCGCCGCGACGCCCAACAACACCACGAGCGCCCACGGGTCACTCACCTGGTCCACGAACGTCGCTCCGATGGCGACGCCCACGCCGGCTGCGAGGGCGACCCACAACAGTCGAGGTCCTCGTACGCGCCAGTCGTCGAGACCATCTTGGCTTATCGCCCAGAGCGCACCGATCGCAAAGACGATGGCGTAGTGACGCTGGCTATTGAACAAACCAATGATCAACGGCACACTGAGACAAAAGCCGGCGCGAAGTGACAGACGTATCTCAGGCGTCCCGTTGACGTGTCGACGGAGGTTCAACGTCACGGACGAGATATCTACTGGATTAGTGGCGTAGCTGGGGCGTTGGGCCACGTTCGGCGTTCAAGCTTCGTCGAACTTCGCGGCGCGAACACCGCCTCATCATAAGTCGTGCGTGTGCTGGCACGTAGAGCCACGAATCACGGGATCAGGGGGGCTTTGGGTACTAACCTTCGTCGCTCAAGTGGTCGAGAAAGAGAACAAGTCGTTAGTAAGTTGGAGGGTTGTGGCACAGGCGCGACATCAGAAGAAGCCGGTAAAAAAGACGGCCAAGCGCACTCGGGGCCAGAACGCGTCCTCCGAGGAGCCAAACGTGTGGCAACGCCACCAGCGCGACCTGTGGATTGTGGCGCTCGTCGTGCTCGGACTGTTAGTAGCGCTGGCTGAAGTGGGCGCGCTCGGGCCAGTAGGTCGGGGCATTTCTAGGGTCCTTTCTGATCTACTTGGCGTCAGCCGGTTCGCTCTGGCCGCCATTCTCTTAGCGCTCGGCATAGCACTCGTGTGGGGAAAGATCGAGTTTGACCGCGCCCGTGTCGGCTGGGGTGTAGTTCTCGGTCTGATCTCAATCAGTGGCATCGCCGACCTCGCTGGTGGTCGACCCGGCGTGCACGCGACGACCAAAGTACTCGCACACGCCGGAGGTTGGCTTGGAGTAGCGGTCGGTGGTGGACTCGCGAAAGGCCTCGGCGAAGCGGGCGCACTCGTGGTGTTGCTCGCGTTAGTTGTCATTGCGACAATGGTGATCACGGGCTTTGGCCTACGTGCGCTCCTTCGTGGTAGCGCTTCCTTTCTCAAGGGGCTCGGTCGTCTTTTCGCAAAGTGGTGGATGCACCGCGACCGCGACGACGTTGGGTACGACGTGAACGAGCACGACGTTTCGTCTTCGATTGAGACGCCGACGTACGAACCCGAACCTGAACCATTTGCGTACGACGAGTACGTCGGGAGCGACGATGAAAGTTGGCCCGACGACGAAGACGACGTTCCCGACGAGGTTGTCGAGCCACTTCGCCGTGAATCGGTATCCACACGCGTAAGCGCGCGTAGCGCGTGGGAATTACCTCCTCTTACGTTGCTGCAACGCACCAAGGATCAAAGACAAGATCGTACGTTGACTGACGCAGCGGGCGAAGAGCTCGTCGACGCTCTTGCAGCCCACGGCGTCGAGACGACACTCGTTGGCTACACGGTTGGTCCAACGGTGACGCGCTTCGAACTCGAGCTCGGTCCTGGCGTGAAAGTGTCGCGGGTCACGTCCTTAAATAGGGACATCGCGTACGCAATGGCCTCACCCGACGTACGGATACTGGCACCGATTCCTGGGCGTTCGGCCATCGGTGTTGAGGTCCCTAATCGTCAACGGTCTCTCGTGGCACTCGGCGACGTCCTCGCCTCAGAGGAGTCCGTCGCCGCAACCCACCCACTCGATGTACCTGTTGGTCGGGACATTTCGGGCAAAACCGTCGTCGTGAACCTCGGCGAAATGCCCCACGTGCTTATTTCGGGCGCGACGGGATCGGGCAAGAGTTCGGCGATGAATTCGCTCATTACGGCGCTCGTGATGCGTGATACGCCCGATCAGTTGCGCCTGCTAATTATTGACCCCAAACGCGTCGAAATGGGACACTACAACGACCTCCCGCATTTGCTCGCGCCCGTCGTCGTCGATCCTAGGAAGGCCGCCGGCGCACTGGCGTGGGCCGTGAAGGAGATGGAGCGACGCTACGACCTCTTAGCCGAGAGCGGTGCGCGTGACATTACGAGTTACCAGTTAATGATCGCCAAAGGGGAGTTAGCACCCGGCCCCTCTGATAGCGAGCGGGTCGCTGGCGCTATTGAGCGCGCGACGGGACTTCCTTCTGACGTTGAGCCCGCGCCAGGGCCCGAGGAGCTTCCCTACATCGTGATTGTCGTCGATGAGTTAAACGACCTCATGATGGTGGCGGCTCGTGACGTTGAAGATTCGGTCGTTCGCATTGCCCAAATGGCCCGGGCGGTGGGAATCCACTTGGTGTTGGCGACGCAGCGTCCAAGTGTCGACGTGATTACCGGCGTCATAAAGGCCAACGTGCCGAGCAGGATGGCGTTTGCAGTGTCGTCTCTTGCCGACAGTCGCGTGATCTTGGACCAAGCCGGCGCGGAGCGACTCATTGGTAAGGGTGACATGCTCCTCGTCACCGCGTCGAGCAACATTGCTCGACGACTCCAGTCGCCCTGGGTCTCAGAAGAGGAAGTGCGTCGAGTGGTGGAAGCGTGGCGGGCCCAAGGAGGTCGGACCGAGACGGTGGTAGCGCTCGACGTTCCACGCGGCCGGGGAGTGACGGGTTTCGGTGGAGGATCGTCGGAGGACGACGATGAGATTCTGCGTCAAGCCCGCGATCTCATTATCCGTACCCAGTCGGGTTCGACCTCGATGCTGCAGCGAAAACTTCGCGTGGGCTTCGCGCGCGCCGGACGCATCATGGATCAATTGGAAGAAGAGGGAGTGGTCGCGCCCGGCGACGGCTCCAAGGCTCGCAAGGTTCTCGTGACGCCCGAAGAGTACGACCAACAGACTTCGTTGTAGTCCGTGTTACGACCTTTTTCCGCCCGCCGACCGGCTCTTCGTGGTCTGTTTCCTCGACTGGTAGGGATGGTGCTTGGCGTCATTATCGCCACCGCGCTGATCGTGGGCTCGCAGTTGCCGCTTCTCCATGAACCAGCAATGGTGCACGTCAATCCCAGCGCTCTTTCGCTGCCCCTGGCGCCTGCGCTCGCGTGGCCGAGCGCAGGACCTGCCGCTCTCTACGTCCCCTCACTCGGCGTGCTTTTGACCCACGACGACCATGTGGTGCCCATCGCGAGTCTGACCAAGATGATGACCGCGTACGTTGCGTTGCTCGATGCGCCCCTCGGGCTCAATCAAGTCGGACCTTGTTACGCGGTTACTAGCGCGGACGTGGCGACGTACCAAGAGATGAAAATTCTTAACGAGTCGAGTGTCGTCGTCGTCGCGGGTGAACAACTTTGCGAACTCGACCTCTTGAATGGGCTTCTCGTGCATTCCGCGGGTAATTACGCGGTCATGTTGGCCACAATGATTGCTGGTTCGCCAAGTGCCTTCGTCGAACGAATGAATGCTGAGGGCGCCGTGCTTGGCTTCGCGCACACTCACTACGACGACGTCACGGGGTTTTCGTCCGCGTCAGTCTCGACGGCGCGCGATCAAGCGGTACTCGCGACGATACTGATGAAGTCAGCACTGGTGCGTAGTATCGTGCTCCAGCAAAGCGTCACCTTGCCCGTTGCTGGAACTGTCGGATCGTTTACGCCCTACGTTGGTTTCGACAACGTCATCGGGGTCAAATCTGGACGCACGGCGGCTGCGGGCGGATGTGACGTCATGGCCGTCACGTTCTACGACGGATCGACGACGAGCGTTCTCTATGCCGTGGTGTTGGATCAGCGCGGCGGTGACCTTCTTGGCCCGGCCGGCGTTGCGGCGTTGGCGCTGGCGAACTCGGCAGTGGCGAGTCGTGTCCACTACACCTTTGTCAAGGGCAGCGTGGTGGGTACGTACTCTTGGGGCGGCCAACGAGTGACGTACGGCTTCACCCAACAACACGACGTGTCGTGGTGGCCCGCTGAAGGGACGCTGCGCGTCAAAGTGAAGATGCTTCGTTTCACGTCGTCGATTCGTCGAGGTGAAATCGTGGGTCACCTTATCGTTTACGGCGAACAACACCATGTCTTCATACTTCGCGCGCTGGGGAATCTGTCGCCACCGTCGCTTCTAGAGCGCCTACGATGACCTCATGTTCGCTCGCGCTCCCGCTAGTTCAGCCAATTTGGGTCCCGGTTTTGACACCTTGGCCGTCGCCCTCACCCTCTACGTCGACGTCACCCTCGAGCCAGCTGACTCGTTAACGATTTTCAGCGATGGTTGTGGGGCAGGTCGATTCGACGACGAGCGTCATATGGGAGTTCAAGTTGCTAAGTCCGTCCTCGGTCACACGAACTTCGCCATGCACGTCACCTCGTCCATTCCTCTGTCGCGGGGACTGGGTTCGTCCGCCGCGCTCGCGGTCGCGGCCGCGGCCGCGGCGGGTGCCCTTAGCCCCCTCAGTGTCGCAACGCAACGAGACGGTCACGCGGAAAACGCGGCCGCGTCGGTTTTGGGTGGGTTAGTCGTCGCGAGTATCGGTGAGCGTGAGGGCGTGCTCGCTCGCCAACTGCCCCTTGACGACACGTGGCAGTTTGTAGCAGTGGTGCCGGACGAAGAGTTTGCCACGGCGCCCGCTCGTCACGTACTACCGAAGAATGTGCCTTTCGTAGACGCGGTGCACAACTTGAACGCGATGGGACTGTTGATAGCAGGACTAGCGAATCATCACGAGTTTGTCGCGTCATCGATGAATGACTATCTCCACCAGCCCTACCGTTCAGGACTACTCCCTATAGCGGCGCCGCTCATGGCGATGTTGCGCGACAGCGGCGCGGCGGCCGCGTGTTGGTCGGGTGCTGGATCGACGATGCTCGGTCTCGTCACGCGCGACGTCGCCAACGACGTCGCCACGGCGGCGAAGGTCTTCTTGCACGATAAGGCCGTCGCCGGAGAGGTCTTCGTGCTCGACGCGGATCGAACCGGCCTGGTTACTCATTGAGCCGAGCCAACGGTTCACTCGGCGCTCGCACCCTCAGTGGAGCGGGCTTCATGTTGCTCGGCGCCACGTTGATTCAGTGGACGGCGGCGCTAGTAATTCGGGTCTTTCCGGTCATCGGTCCTTCGGCGACGAGTGCGTGGCGTTTTCTCTTGGGCGCCGTCGTGTTGTTGGCGCTGACGCGACCTAACGTTCGACACTGGACGAGTCGGCAGTGGCTCGGGGCGCTCGCGCTCGGGGCCGCGACGGCTTTCATGAATCAGTGCTTCTATCAAGCAATCGCGCGAATACCCCTCGGCGGTGCGGTCGCCATTGAGTATCTTGGACCGTTCTGCGTCGCCGCCATTGGCAAACGGAGTTGGCGACATCTCGGGTTCGTGGGTCTCGCGGGCGCGGGCGTCGTTGCGCTGACACGTCCGGGCAGTGGTCTTAACGCGACGGGCGTCTTCTTCGCGGTGGGCTCCGGTATTGGCTGGGCCGCGTACATCTTTGCGTCGAAACACGTGGGCGAGGCGACAACTGGTTTTGGGGGACTGGCGGTATCGATGTCCTTCGCGGCGATCTTGACCTTGCCGCTCTCTCTTGGTTCTAGCGTGCGCGTCATCGGCGACCCCAACATGTTGCTGCGCCTCTTCATCGTGGCGACGATGGCGATCGTGCTCGGATTCGGCGCCGAGTTGCAAGGTCTGCGTCGATTGAAGCCCTCGACGGCCGGCGTCTTGATGGCGGGTGATCCGGCAGTGGCGTTCTTCATTGGTTGGCTCTTGTTGAACCAGAACGTTCGGGGGTGGGACCTCGTGGGACTGGGCTGCGTCGTGCTCGCTGGCGCGGGCGTGACCTACGACACGGCCGTGGGAGTGGGCGAACTCCCTCAGTAGGCTTACAGGGTGTCAACACCCAAATCGTTCACAATTCGCACATTTGGCTGCCAGATGAACGAGCACGACTCTGAGCGATTAGCCGGTCTCTTGGTTGCTGACGGCATGGTGCCTGCCGCAAACGATTCTGAAGCCGACGTCATAGTTTTGAACACCTGCACGATCCGGGAGAATGCTGATCTCAAGCTCTACAGCGCTCTCGGACAGCTAAAGGCGCTCAAGGAAGAGCGTCCCAGCCTTCAGATCGCCGTCGGGGGTTGCATGGCCCAAAAGGATCGCGGGACAATCCTCGAGCGGGCCAACTGGGTCGACGTGGTCTTTGGCACACACAATCTGACCTCGGCTCCCTCGTTGCTTCGCCGCTCGCAACGCGAGGGCCCACTCGTAGAGATCTTGGACGCGCCAGACCCCGTGACGAGCCGCGACATGGCCCCTGCGCTCTACGCCATTCGAGAGTTGCCCTTCGCCGCGTGGATGACGATTCAAACGGGATGTGACAACACGTGCGCGTACTGCATCGTGCCGAGTGTTCGCGGCGGTGAGATAAGTCGACCTCTCGAGGACCTCATCGAAGAAGCAACCATGCTCGCCAGTGCGGGGGTCACCGAGATCACCGTTCTCGGACAGAACGTGAACTCCTACGGCCGCGACATCACTGGGCGCCGGCCACTCTTCGACCAACTACTTCGCCAACTTGGCGAGGTGGAGGGTCTTGAGCGAATTCGCTTCACTAGTCCTCATCCAAAGGACCTGCGCCCCGAGACGATCGCCGCCATGGCCGAGACCCCAACGGTCTGTAATCAGTTGCACCTACCGCTGCAGTCCGGTTCGAATCGTGTGCTTCGTGCCATGCGGCGGGGCTACACCGTCGAGCGCTACGTTGAACGGCTCAACGAAGCAAGAGCGGCGATTGACGACCTCGCGGTAACGACCGATCTCATCGTTGGTTTTCCGGGTGAAAGTGATCAAGAGTTCGACGAGACGCTGGCCGTGGTCGCGGCCTGTGAGTTCGATCTCGCCTATACCTTCATCTTCTCGCCGCGCGAGGGTACTCGCGCGGCCGACATGGGGGATTCATTCGTGGCCAGTGAGGTCATCAAGGAACGATTCGAACGACTGAAAGAAGTAAGCGACCGATCGGCGCTGCGCCACCACCAAGCCCGCGTGGGTCGGCGTGAAGAGGTGTTGGTCGAGGGTCCCTCACGGAGAAACGACCAGATGCTCTCGGGTCGAACTCGTCAAGGCAAACTGATTCACTTTCCGCTGAGCGAACACGCCGCCAGGGCGGGGTCATTAGTGAGCGTGGACGTCACTTACGGCGCGCCGTATTACCTGCTTGGCGAGATGAGCGACGTACTGCGATCGCCGCGCCACAAGATTCGCGTGCCGTTGCTATCAACGTGATGGCGAGTGCACGCAGCGCCGTCGCGCTCGTAGGTGCGACGGCGTCGGGTAAGTCAGCGCTCGCGCATGAACTCGCACTCGAAAGCAACGGCGAGATCGAGATCTTGAGTGTCGACGCGATGAGCGTCTACCGGGGTATGGACCTGGGTACGGCCAAGCCCACGCGACAAGAGCGCGATGAGGTGACCTATCACTTGCTCGACCTCGTAGAGCCCAGCGAAGAGTTCACTGTCGCGCAGTTTCAACGTGAAGCGACAAAGGCGTCCGAGGCTGTCTGGGACGCGGGGCACCACGTTCTCTACGTGGGGGGAACCGGACTCTACGGCCGAGCGGTCATCGACGGCCTCGATATTCCAGCTCGCTACCCTGAGATTCGCCAAGCGCTCGAAGCCCGAGCGCACGACGAACTGCCAGCACTCTACGAAGAGTTGCGTCGGCGTGATCCACTCGCGGCTAGTCGCCTAGAAGCTACGAATGAACGACGCGTGGTGCGTGCACTTGAGGTGACGCTTGGCGCACAGCGCCCTTTTTCTTCCTACGGCGAAGGACTCTTGAACTATGGACCGGTGCGCGTGGTTCAAGTGGGACTCGACTGCACGCTTGATGATCTCGACGAGAGAGTGTCGCTTCGCTTTCATCGCTGGATGGAACAAGGACTCCTTGACGAGGTGTCGACGCTCGCCGGCGCCCCCGGCGGAATGAGCCGCACGGCGCGTCAAGCCGTTGGCTACCGAGAGCTCTTGCGCCACGTCGAAGAGAACGAACCGCTTGAACGTTGCGTCAATGACGCCATCACCCAAAGCCGCCGTCTCGCTCGGCGGCAGCGTTCGTGGTTTCGACGTGATCCGCGTGTCGAGTGGTTCGCCGACGCCGCCGCGGCGAAGGTTCGACTTCGCGAGGTGCTTAGTGGCGTCGACGGGTTCGTGCGAGACTAGATCAGTGGCACTGCGAAGTCTCCAAAAGTGGCACGGTGCGGGAAATGCTTTTCTCGTTGACGTGCAAGAGCACGGGCTCGCACCGTGGTGGACCCCTGAACGTGTCCGCGCGGTCTGTGCGCGATCGACTGGCGTCGGCGCCGACGGCCTGATTATTGCGACGCTGGGTTCAAAGGTCGCCATGACGCTTTATAACGCCGACGGATCGACGGCCGAGATGTCGGGAAACGGTATTCGATGTCTCGCGGCGGCCGTTCGTCGCTCTACCAGAGGAACGTGGGACGACCTCGACGTCGTAACTCTTGCCGGGACACGCCGCGTACAGCTCACGATGGATGACACGTCTGGGCACGGCAGCGTGTCGATGGGTGAGGTCTCCTTTGGCGAGTCGATTAAAGGCGCGTGGGGCGTCGCGAACGTCGGTAATCCGCACGTGGTCGTGCTCGATACGGAATCGTGGAGCGACGTCGCGCGCGAAGAACTCGCCGACAAACTCGCCGCGCAGGTCGGCGGCGCGAACGTCGAGTTTCTCACTATTCTCGGCGATGATCGTCTGCGCATTCGAGTGATAGAGCGCGGCGTCGGATGGACCGAGGCGTGCGGGACTGGATCATGCGCCGTGGCGGCATTGGCGCGACGCGAAGGACTGACCGGCGACGTCGTGACGGTGGAGAACCCCGGTGGCGCGTTGCTCGTGGAACTTCACGGTATGCAAGCGACACTTAGTGGACCGGTGCAGTTCGTCGCCAACGTGGAGTGGCTCGAAGCTTGACGTATATTCCAAGCACCCTTATCGATCGGACCTTTCGCGAGAAAATCGTGCTCGTGGGCGTGCTCTTTCCGGGCGTTACGACCGAGGAACTCGATCAACAGCTCGACGAGCTGGCCCTATTGGTCGATACCGCCGGAGCGGACGTGGTCGCTAGGGTCGTTCAACGCCGCGACAGTCCCGATCCCGCGACGTTTCTCGGTTCGGGCAAGGTGCAAGAGCTGAGAGAGATCTCCCTCGCGCTTGACGCGGACACCGTGGTATTCGAGCACAATCTCTCACCGGCGCAACAACGCAACCTCGAGAAGATCCTTGGTCGCACGGCCATTGATCGAACGGCGGTAATTCTCGACATCTTTGCGCAGAACGCGCGAACGCCTGAAGGGAAGGCCCAAGTCGAGTTGGCCCTGCTCGAGTATCGACTCCCACGACTTCGTCGAGCGGGTGGATCGCTCTCCCAACAGGCGGGAGGCATTGGTACGCGCGGGCCAGGTGAAACGCAACTCGAGGTCGACCGTCGTCGATTGGTGCATCGTATTCACCACATCCGCGCTGAACTAAAAGAGATTGATCGAACCCGCCAAGTGCAGCGCCAAGGTCGCGCTCGAGGCCGCCACCGCGAAGTGACCCTCGTCGGTTACACGAACGCTGGCAAGTCGTCAATGCTGAACGCACTGACGAACGCTGGTGTCGTCGTGGAAGATCGACTCTTCGCCACCTTGGATCCGCGCACGCGACAACGTCAACTCCCAGGTGGTGAGACCGTTCTCTTCACTGACACTGTCGGATTCATTTCCAACTTGCCCCACGAACTCGTACAAGCCTTTATGAGCACGCTCAAGTCGGTGCAGTTGGCCGATCTCTTGGTACACGTCGTCGACGGCGCGAGCGACTTCGCCGAGGAGCAAATCGCGGCCGTACGCGACGTGCTCATTGAGATTGACGCTGGTCACGTTCCCGAATTGTTGGTCTTTAATAAGGCGGACCTGCCAGGTTCGAGGGCCAAGGATCTCGCAAAGAAGTTTGAGGGCAGCGTGTGGGTATCGGCCAAGACTGGTGAGAACCTCGACGACGTCATAGCCACCATTGCCGATCGCCTGCGTTCGAACGACCGCGTCTTGACCTTGCAGTTACCGCTTGATCGAGGTGATCTACTCGCCGCGGCGCATCGCGAAGGCGACGTACTTGATACCGAGGTGAGCGATGAAGGCGTCTTGATCCACGTCGTGCTTGACGCCGTGAGTGCGGCACGATTCAGCGAGTGGCGAGTGTCGGCGTGAGTTTCACGCCCCCCGCGTACCCGTACGAGCGTCTCGATGGGCTAAGGAAGTTGGCCTCAACTCTCGACGGGGGTGCGATTGACTGTTCTATTGGAACGCCCGTCGACGCGCCACCGTCCTTCGTCATTGACGAGCTCGCTCGTGGGATCGGCGCGAGAGGGTACCCGGCTTCGGCGGGATCGATTGATTTTCGAGAGGCCGCGGCGGCTTGGATGAATCGCCGCTTCACTCTCGAACTCGGGCCAAATGATCTGGGCGCCTGCGTTGGAACAAAAGAGTTCGTGGCGAATCTCGCGGGCTATCTCCACTTGAGAAGCCCCGAACGCGACACCGTCCTCTACCCCGCGGTGAGCTATCCCACCTACGCAATGGGCGCCACGTTGGCGGGACTGCGCTCGGTCGCCGTCGCCATGAAGAACGGCCGTCTCGATCTTGATTCAATCGCTGAGTCGGACGTGTCGAGGGCCCTCGTACTCTGGGCGAACTCGCCATCGAATCCCACCGGCTTCCTCGACGACCTCGAAGGTCTCGCACACTGGGGGCGTCGCCACGACGTACTCGTTGCGAGCGATGAGTGTTACGCCGAGTTCACCTGGGCGTCGCGACCTCGCTCGATTCTCGAACACGGGCCTGAGGGTGTGCTCGCGTTGCACTCGATATCGAAGCGCTCGAATTTGGCGGGACTACGGGCGGGCTTTTACGCCGGGGACGCAGCGCTCGTTGCCTACCTGCGATCCGTTCGCCAACACGCAGGTCTCATGGTGCCTGGCCCAGTACAGGCCGCGGTCGCCCTCGCGTACGGCGACGACGCGCACGTCGAAGTACAGCGTGCCGTCTACCGCGCGCGACTGGAGTTGTTGGCCGGAGCCTTAAAGACGCTCGACGTCGACGCGCCAATGCCCGAAGGTTCGTTCTATCTATGGTGTTCGAAAGAAGGGATGGACGGTTGGGCGCTCGCCACGTTATTGGCGCAGCGTTCTGGTCTCGTCGTCAGTCCCGGCGAACTCTACGGAGACCCGGGCGTGAACTTCGTTCGTATTGCGGTGGTTCAACCCAATGAACGACTCGAACTTGTCGCCGCTCGGCTCGAGGCATCGTAAGTCCACCAGTACGATTGAACCATGAGTGAACTCGAAACGCGCATCGATCACTGGTTCGACGACCTGGCGCAGTTGCAGCCAGAGAACCTCGAAGCTCGTCGAGACGTCGAGCTAGTGATAACCAAGCTCGACGACGGACAACTTCGCGTCGCAGAGATCAACGACGCGGGCGACGTCGTAGTGCACGAGTGGATAAAGAAGGCAATTCTGCTGCTCTTTCGACTGCACGGACTGGAAAAGACCGAGGTCGGACCCTTTGAGTACGTCGACAAGTTGGAACTGAAGCGCGATTACGAGCGCCGCGGTGTTCGCGTTGTTCCTGGCGCCATAGCGCGACGAGGTAGTTATCTCAGCCCCGGCGTGATTTTGATGCCGAGTTTCGTCAACATTGGCGCCTGGGTGGGGCGCGACTCAATGGTGGATACGTGGGCGACGGTGGGGAGTTGTGCACAGATCGGCGCGAACGTGCACTTAGCGGGGGGCGTCGGCATCGGCGGCGTTCTCGAACCGGCAAACGCTGTACCGGTCGTCATTGAGGACGACGCCTTCATTGGTAGCCGTTGCATGATTGTCGACGGGGCCAGAGTCGGTCGTGGATCGGTACTCGGAGCGGGCACGATTTTGAATCCGTCGATTCCCGTCATCGACTCCGAGAGTGGCGACGAAGTGTCCAGAGGGCACGTGCCCGACTACTGCGTGGCGGTGTCGGCCAGTCGACGTCGGGAGTTTTCCGGTGGCGAGTTCTTCTTGCCGTGCGTGTTAATCATCAAGAAGTTGAGTGAGGGTGAGCGCCACAACAAGGTCAAGCTGAATGAGATTCTTCGTGATCATGGCGTAGCGACGTGAGTCGACTCGACGCTGCACTCGAGTTGGTGTCGATCGGCTCGGTGAGTCGAGGTGAAGCCAATCTCGCGAGTCACGTCGAATCGGTGCTGCGCGCGTCGAGTGCCCTCGAGGTCGAACGCGTCGGTGACAACGTCATTGCTCGAACGAACGGTCGAAAGGCTTCGCGGCTCATTGTCGCTGGTCATCTCGACACGGTCCCCGGTGACGCCGGTCAAGCAGTGATCGTTGGCGATGAGTTGCGAGGCGTTGGCGCGTGTGACATGAAGGGTTCACTCGCCGTGATGTTGGAGCTCGCATTAGATCCCACGCCGAGATCAATCGAAGTGACCTGGATCTTCTACGCGCGCGAAGAGATCACGCGAAGTGAGTCCGGCCTTTTGGAGATTGCCGAACTTCGACCTGATCTTTTGAACGGCGACGTGGCCATCTTGGCCGAGCCGACCGGGGGTGTCGTCGAAGCAGGTTGTCAGGGAACTCTGCAAGTGCGCATTGAGTTAATAGGGAAACGAGCACACACCGCACGTCCCTTCACTGGACGCAACGCCATTCATCGCTTGGCTTCGCTGATCGCGCGCGTCGAAAGTTACGAGCCACGAGCAGCGTTGATTGACGGTGTCACGTTCGTTGAACAACTTCAGGCCGTGAGTGTCGATGGGGGAGTAGCGCCTAATGTCGTGCCCGACACGGCGACACTGGCACTCAATCATCGTGTCGCGCCGGATCGCACAAAGGACGAAGCTGTGTCGTGGCTTCACGGGTTTCTGCGTCCAGTCTTGGAAGACAGTGATCACTTCGAAGTCGTTGATTGGGCGCCCTCAGCAACGCCAAATCTCACTAACTCTCGACTGGAGGCGCTGGTTCAGCTAACGGGAAAGCCGGCGGCCGGCAAGGTTGGTTGGACGGACGTGGCCACGTTTCAAGGTCTCTCTATTCCGGCGACGAACTTTGGCGCCGGTGACCCGTTACTAGCGCATCGCAGCGATGAGTTCGTCACTCTGGCCCAACTTGACGAATTCGCTACGGTCCTTAGATCGTGGCTTCAATAAGGTCGTTCCACGACCAAGACACTTCGGATTAGTAGTGGCGAAGTACGGAGATGACCCGTCCAAAGATGGTGACTTCGCGCGCGTCGAATTCCATCGGTTCCATTGAAGAGTTTTCCGGCTGCAAAACCACTCGCGAACCTTGCGGGAAATAACGTTTCACGGTCGCTTCGTCGCCAGGGATTCCCGCGACCACGATCTCACCTTTGTTGGCAGTGCTTTGGCGTTGCACGACAACGAAGTCGCCCGAAAGTATGCCGGCGTCAACCATCGAATCGCCTCGTACCTGCAACACGAAACTGTCGCCTCGACCCGCGAACTGTTCGGGAATTGACATCAACTCGTGGGCGCTCTCTACGGCGAGGACGCCTGTGCCGGCGGCGACGTCACCCACGAAGGGGATATGGCGGATGTGTTGTTTGGGTGCAGGGTTGGCGGCGTCAAGCCGCACGGTTAAGGTGCGTGGTTGTTGGGGATTCTTTTCGATGTAGCCAGCGTCCTTGAGAACGGTGATGTGATTGGCGACGGTGGCGGAGGAGGAGAGTCCCACGTGCTCGCCGATTTCGCGGATTGTTGGTGGAAAGCTGCGCTCGCGCTGACAACTCACAATGAACTCCAAAATCTGTCGACGCATCGGTGTCAGTACTTCGGCCATGGGCCCTCCTGGTAACGAACAGTTGTTCGTAGGATAGCTCACAATGGGCCCACCCTCAAACACTTGTTCGCCTTGATAAACGCATGGTTTCGCAGGTGTTTCAGCCTTACTAAGAGGTAATTGTGCCCCTAGGGCGACCTAATTTAGCCATTTCTCTACTGCTAACGTTCAGCAATGGCCAGGTTGGCTAATGCATCACTAATCAGTTTCTTACGTGTCGTTTAGACGACAATTGTGAGAAATTGGTGATGAGAAGTGAATAAAACACAGTTAAGGAAGGACGTTGCTCATGAAGCTTCGTTTGAACAAGACGGTGGCTGCGGTGGCTGCGAGTGCCCTGCTGTTGATGGCGGTGCCGGCGATCGGTATTGCGTCAACTTCAGGTGCAGCCGGAAAGCCTACGTACGTCATTGGATATGAGGGACCGTTGTCGGGTGGCAACCTCCAACTTGGCTTGAACATGGTATTTGCCGTTGAATTGGCCATAAATCAGGCCAACGCGACGGGCAAGTTGCCTTTCAAGCTACAGGTTGCGAAGTACGACGACCAGGGTGACCCCACAATTTCGCCTACGCAGGCGCAGTCTGCCGTGGCGAACAAGAAGCTAATCGCCGTTGTTGGCCCAGCCTTCTCGGGTGCGACGGCTGCTGCAGAGCCTTACTACAGTGCGGCTCACGTGGCGACGGTTAGTCCTTCGGCTACGCGAGTGACGTTGGCTAGCAGCAAATGGGGCAACTTCTTCCGTGTTGTTGCTGACGACGGCGTACAGGGTCCTGCTGACGCGGACTACCTCGTCAAGACCAAGGGCTTTAAGAGTGTTTACGTGGTGGACGATGGTTCTGCGTACGGTGCAGGTCTGGCGACGGCATTTGCTGCGCAGGCTAAGACCGATGGTGCGACCGTCACCACGGCGACAGTCCCCGGTACGGCACAGTGCTCGAACGGAACTGGATCAGCGACGCAATACACCGCCGCAGCTACCCAGGCTAAGGCCAGTGGCGCGAAGTCGCTGTTCTACGGTGGCTACTACTGTGACCTCGGTCTGTTCCTCGGCGCGTTGAGCTCCGCTGGATACACCGGCACGGTGATGTCAGGTGACGGCTCGGACTCACCAGCGTTGATTAAGGCCACCACGCCTGCTTCAGCCGCCGAGGGAGTCCTGCTGTCATGTGCTTGCGCAACGTCGACGAACTCAAAGTTCAACAAGGCCTTCCTGGCACTTGCGAACTTCCCTGCGCCAACGGCAACGTACGCCGGTGAGGCATACGACGCGACCAACGTGATCATTGCGGCCATGAAGTCGCTTAAGAAAGTCACGCGCGCGGGCGTTGTGGCAGCGCTGCACAAGATCACCTACAAGGGCACTACGAAGACGATCAAGTTCCAGAAGGATGGCAACATTTCTGGATCGGCCATCTACGTGAACCAAGTTAAGAGCGGGATAGTCGTTCAACTCGGCCTTGAGTAAGTAATAGCTTTACCCAGAGTTGCAGAAGTCGGGGGTTTCGGCCCCCGACTTCTGTATTTGGCTACACTTTGTCTTCGTTGAGGAGGGACCCATTGGGCGCGTTCGGGCATTATCTGTTGGCACACGCGGTCACGCTGAAGCACGAGTTCTGGCAACTCTTCGTGGGTGGCGTCGCTAACGGACTGCTCTACGGCATGATCGCCGTGGGTTACACCTTGGTGTACGGCGTGCTTCGCCTCATTAACTTTGCGCACTCCGAAATTTTCATGACCGGCGGTTTTGCGGGCTACTTCGTCTTGCGAGCTTTTGTTGGTTCCGGCGCGCCTCCGGCCGGACTTGCGAGCATTGGACTGATTTTTATTGGCATCTTGGCTGGTGGCACCGCCGGGGCAGTCATGGCGACGGTCCTAGAGCGCGTGGCGTATCGACCGCTACGTCGACGCAACGCGCCAAAGTTGGCCTATCTCATCAGTGCGATTGGTGCTTCATATTTCTTGTTCAACTTGGCTGGCAAGGAATTCGGTCACTTGCCCGTCTCGACGCCGCAGCCCTACATCAACCACACCGTGTTCCACGTCTTTGGCGCGCCCGTGCAAATGTTCTTCGTCATCATTTTCATCGTCGGACTCATCATGTTCGTCGGACTCGACCGCCTCATTTCAAAGTCAAGGTTGGGCCGAGGGATTCGAGCGGTTGCCCAAGACGCCGAGACAGCGTCGCTGATGGGAGTCAATATCGACCGAACGATCGCGATCACGTTCATAGTCGGAGGCGCGCTTGGCGGCGCGGCTGGTTTTCTCTTCGCTATGGGCTACGGGGTCGTCTACACGATGGGGTTCGTGCCGGCACTAAAGGCGTTCACCGCGGCGGTCTTAGGTGGTATTGGCAATCTTCGCGGGGCGATGATCGGAGGGTTGATTCTTGGTATTTTCGAGAGTCTCTCCGTCGTCGTGGTGCAGGCGGCTTATATCGACGTCGTGGCGTTCGGCATTCTCGTACTCGTGCTGCTGGTTCGGCCAACGGGCATCTTGGGTGAGCGCTTGGGGAGGGCCGCCTAATGAAGGTGCTATTCGCCAAGATCGCCGTCCGGCGACTCTTCGTGACTATAAGTGTGGTCGCGATCATTGAGTTGATGACGGGCCCCGCGGGCAGCAATAGCGCGCCAGTTTCAGGTTTTAAGGGATCGTTCGTCGAATCCTCCTCGTTCTTTGGCCTGTTTCGAGCGCAGCGCTGGATCGTCTTCTTTGGATTGGCGTTAATTGCGTGGGTTGTCGCCAGTTTCTGGATCAATCAGGGGACGCAGATTCGATCAAGGGTCCGCCAAGTTATCGCCGTACCACGCAAAGCGACGGAAAAGAGCTTCGTTCGACGGGGCGCGTTGGCGGCACTGTTGTTCGTGGCAATAATTCTGCCGCACGTTGAAACGGCCCCGTTTTGGCAAGCCGCGATGGTCGAACAGATCGCGGTGTACGTGTTACTGGCGATTGGTCTCAACGTCGTCGTGGGTTTTGCGGGACTACTCGACCTCGGCTTCGTAGCGTTCTACGCCATTGGCGCCTACACCACGGCGTGGGTGACCGGAGCACTACCCACGCCCGCGCTCTTTCACCATCCGTTGAATCCCTTTTGGGCCATACCCATCGCCATTGCGATCGTCATGGCAGCAGGGGTGTTGCTCGGAGCGCCGACGTTGCGGTTGCGCGGAGACTACCTGGCGATCGTGACCTTGGGCTTTGGTGAGATCGTTACGATTTTCGCTAACAATCTTTATGGCATCACTGGTGGGTCGCTTGGTACTAAACAGATTCCTCACCCGTCGCTCGACGTTGGGCCCATTAAGTATCACTGGGGAATAACGCCGGTGCCCTATTACTACTTAACACTGGTCTTCGTCGTACTCTTTATTATCGTTTTTTCGTTACTCGAGCGATCGCGAGTTGGGCGATCATGGACGGCAATTCGCGAAGATGAAGTCGCCGCGGAATCGGTTGGCATCAATCCTTTGAAGTACAAGGTCATGGCCTTCGCCATCGGCGCAGCGTCGGCCGGCTTCGCAGGTGTCATCACAGCAAGTCAGTTGTTCTTCATCTTTCCGTCGAGTTTCACGTTGCTGTTCTCCATCAATATTCTGGTGCTCGTCATTTTGGGCGGCATGGGTTCGATCGCGGGTGTGGTTTTGGGTGCGGTCCTTATTCAAACTGCGTCGAGCTATCTTCTCCACTCGCCGCCCTCGGGATACCAGAGTCAAGACCTCTACATGTACCTTGGCGCGTTGCTCATTGTGATGATGATCTTTCGTCCCGCCGGACTTATTCCTTCGAGGCGACGCAAGCGCGAGATCATGCTTGCTGAAGTAGATCACGAAGGTCATCTAGACGAAGTCCTCGGGGGTGATGACCTGTGAGCGACAAGATCTTTGACGTAGACGCGGTCTCCCTGCGTTTTGGCGGTGTGGTTTCGCTGAATGACGTCAGCCTGCATCAGAATCGCGGCGAGATTCTCGCCGTTATTGGTCCCAACGGCGCCGGAAAGACGTCACTCTTTAACTCACTCACTGGTGTCTACCAACCCCAAGAAGGAACGATCACGTTCTTTGGCCGTGACGGCAAACCGATGTCGATTATCGGCCGCAAACCACACCGCGTCGCGAACGCCGGTGTCGCTCGAACCTTTCAGGCTTCTCGAATGTTCAGCGCGATGACGACGTTCGAAAACGTGAAGATTGGCGCCGAGAGTCACCACGGCATTGGCGTCGTGGGTGCGATGTTGCGTGGTCCAGCCACACGTCGCGACGAAAAGCGCTCTGACGCAAGAACCAATGAGCTCTTACGCTTTGTTGGTTTGGTCGAAAAGGCCAACACGATCTCGGCCTCGCTTTCCTACGGCGATCGCCGCCGCTTGGAGATCGCGAGGGGGCTCGCCACGGATCCCGAGGTACTACTGCTCGATGAGCCCGCCGCCGGCACAAATCCGTCGGAGAAGGTTGAACTCGCCAACCTTATTCGCCGTGTCCGTGATGACATGGGCGTCACGATTCTTCTTATCGAGCACGACATGAAGTTGGTGATGTCCCTCGCTGAGCGCCTCTACGTGCTCAATTTCGGCAGCGTTATCGCAGAGGGCTCGCCCGAAGAGATCAGAGCGAATCCTGCGGTCATCGAGGCCTACTTGGGTTCGACCGAAGAAGCGGGGAGCAAGTAATGCTGGAAGTCAAAGACGCCGTCGTTCGCTACGGCGCCATCACCGCGTTACACGGCATCTCGTTCAACGTTGAAAAGGGCGAGATCGTCACGTTGCTCGGCGCCAACGGCGCGGGCAAGTCCACGACGTTGCGAATGCTCTCGGGGCTCCACGCTCCTTCGAGCGGACAGATCCTCTTTGAGGGCACCGACGTCACGCGCACGAAGGCCCACGAGTTTTCACAACTGGGTATCTGTCACGTTCCCGAGGGACGTCGCATTTTTCCTCAGATGTCCGTTGAAGAGAATCTCGAGATGGGTGCCTTCACGCGCAAGGGCTCATTCAGTGACGACATGGAAAAGATGTACACGACATTTCCGATTTTGAAGGATCGCCGGAAGCAAATCGGTGCCAACCTCTCTGGAGGAGAGCAGCAAATGTTGGCGATTGGACGAGCTCTGATGGGTAACCCACGACTGCTGCTCTTGGACGAACCGTCGATGGGGCTCGCGCCGATGATTGTAGAAACTATCTTTGGCATCATTGGTGAGATTCGCGCCAGTGGCACAACGGTATTTTTGGTCGAGCAAAATGCCGCACAGGCCCTGCGACTGGCCGATCGAGGGTACGTGATGGAAAATGGTCGCATCGCCTTTAGCGACGTGGCGTCGAATCTGTTGCACGACGAGCGCGTGCGCGCGGTCTACCTCGGCGAGTCCGTCGAGGGTTAACCACGTGTCCGAATACGAGGGCCTGCACCCAAGTGCCGCGCGGGTGGCGAAGGCCCTACGCGACAAAGGGGTGAGGGGGCCCGTTCGTGAGTTCGCTGCGTCAACGAAGACCTCTGCCGACGCGGCGACGGCGTTGGGCTGTGAACTCGGCGCTATCGCGAGCTGCCTCGTGTTCCTTCTCGATGACGTGCCCGTCGTGATACTCAAAAGCGGCGCCTTTCGCGTGGACACCGAAGAGTTCGCGCGCCTCGTTGGCGGCTCAGTTCTTCGTCGGGCCAACGCCGACGAGGTTCGCCAGGCCACCGGTCAATCAATAGGTGGCGTGTCACCCATTGGATGGCCGGGAGCGCTTCGAGTCTTCATTGACAACTCCCTGTCGGGCTACGAAGAAATCTGGTCGGCCTGTGGAACGCCGAACGCAGTGTTCGCTACGACGTACAACGAACTGCGCGACATGACTGGCGCTCAGCCCGTCACCTTGACGCGCCCTTAAACGCACTCCATCGCACAGCGACCGTTGCGTTGCTTTATCGAGGAGGCGCCGTGGAGCGAGAAGAGATAGTGGGATCGTGTTGGCGAGACGTGGCCGACGTACTGACGGCGGGACTCTCGAGAGTGCTCCTGTACGGCCCTCCGGGAACCGGCAAAACGTTCGCCGCGTTGCACCACGGCGTGCAAGAAAACGCCGAACGACTTATCTGTACCGAGGATCTGACGACAGGGGAGATCACTGGGACCTGGATGCCCACGGGCGAGAGTCGCTTCGAGTGGCGAGAAGGCCCCGCGATTCGAGCGTGGCGTGGGGTTGATGGTCGCGGGGGACGACTCGTACTCGACGAAGTAGATCGCGCCTCGGGTGACGCGCTCTCGACGCTGCTCGCCATCACCGATTCTCCAGATTCGGCGCGTTGGCGCAACCCCGAGACGCTCGAATGGGTTCGACCAGGCGATGAGTTTTCGGTTGTCATGACCTCCAATATTGAAGACCTGGAGGATATCCCTCGCGCGCTGCGCGATCGATTCCCGGTGAGTATTCGCGTCGATCGACCTCACCCCTCAGCCGTGGCGCGTTTGAGTGTCGATCTCCAAGCGCCGGCACTCTCTGGATCGCTCGGTCCCGAACACCGCAGAGTTTCGCTTCGAAGTTTTTACGCCTTTGACGAGCTACGACGCCACCACGGTCCCGCGAGAGCGGCGCGTCTCGTCTTTGGCGACGCCGCCGAGAGCGTGCTCGACGCACTAACGATCGGCGCGCTGGCGTGATACGTAACGTCATCTTTCCTGAACTCTTGGCCGGTCGAGAGGATGACGACGCGGCGCGGCCGTGGACCGTGCGCGAAGGTTCGACTCTTCGTGGCGGCGCGAGTTGCAGTCTGTCCGAACGCGTACTTGAAGTGCCCTTCGCCATGAGCGCCCAAGCTCGAGTGGTGCGAGCACATGAATTAGTGCACGCCCGCGTCAGTCCGCACGTACGACATCTCGTTAAGGCCCTTGACGACGTGTCGCCGCGGGCTCTTGAATGCGCCGAAGAGCTCCGAGTGAACACGTTGTTGGGGCGTCTTCGCTTTGACGTGGCGTTGCTGTGTGACGGTACGGAGAAAGTTGGCGGTCGCCGACTAGGCGAAGAGGGTGCGTGGGCCGAAGCGGTGTGCTTTTTGATGGCGGTGCTCGGTACCGGCGCTGAGAAGGAGTATCTCGCGGGGATTCGACAAAGTCACGCCGCGTGGCTGCCCGCGCTTCGAGCACTTCGAAAGCGTGCACTCGCGATGTTCGATCAACAAAGTACGTCTGCACTCGGCTCGACGCGACTCAACGACGATGGACTTCCAAGTGGTTACGCGAACTCGACGCTGGTGCTCGCTCGGCTCGTGACCCAATCGATGGGCGCTCGAGCGCCGACGACGCCCGAAGAGTTACGGGCGTTTCGACGCTCGCTCGAACCTGGTGGCCGCCGTCCCGCTACTGGTCACTTTGCGCCACTCGTGCTTGACGTTTCCTTAGAACAGAAAACCAGAGCGCGTGCGCAGAACGTGGCGCGCTCTCGAGCAACGCCGTCGGGAACCGTGATGCGCTTTCCGAGCCGTATTCTCACCGACGATCAGCGCCGAGCGTTTGTTCAGCGAGTGCGTCGCCACGGGGGCGTCGTCGTTCTCGATCAGTCGGGGTCGATGGACGTTGCACCCGAAGAGTTGCGCGAACTCTTGCGAGTCGCGCCGGCGGCGCTCGTTGTTGGCTACAGTCATCGGCCCGGGGACGTCGGTACGACGCCGAACGCTTGGGTTCTCGCGGAGCGTGGTCAAGTTGCGAGCAACTTTCCTTCGAGCAACGTGGGCAATGGCGTGGATGGTCCGGTCCTTCGTTGGGCGCTACGCCAGCGTCATGCTGGTGAGCCAATGGTCTGGGTCACGGACGGTCAGGTCACGGACTCCAACGACCATCCCGACGACGCCCTCACGACAGAGTGCGCGCTACTCGTGCGACGTCACCGGGTACGTCTTGCTAGAGATCTTCGTGAAGCGATGAGGGTGCTTCGTATCAACGCTCCAACGCCGTCCTCTCGCTTGGTGCACTTTGGCCGGGTTGGTCGAAAACTGCACGAAAGTGCTGCAATCTAGAGCATTTCAATTTTTCGAAAGGGGCTTGCAACGAACACCTGTTCGTAATAGAATTACGAACAGGTGTTCGTGTATAAAAGGAGTGTCGGAAATGGCCGCAGTCGAAGTCCTAGAAACCTTAGATATTGATGGATTCCCTGGCGAACCCTATTTGCGACTCGTTATCGCACCTGTTGCCCCCTCGGTCTCTCGAGCCCCCCAGCCCCTGAATCGCGGACCCTCGGTGCAACAGCGCAGAGCCGCCCGTACTCGGATGCTGCAACGTCGGCGGCGGAGCCTGGTGGGACTCGTTCTCATTGCGGCGCTCACCGTTCTTTCTCTTCCGGGGAGCGTTTTTGGGGCCACGACCGGTGCGGGCCTCTCGGGCGACTTGGCCAACTCGTCGGTGTTGGCTTCTGGTATGGACTACGTCGTACAGCCCGGTGACAGCGTGACGTCAATAGCGAACAACATGAACCCGACTGATCCGACGCTAGCCCGCACGTTGCTCGTCCGCGAGCTTGGTTCATCCGTCGTCGTGGCGGGCGAACACGTCCTAATCCCCTGAGAAATTAGGGATTTCGGTGTATCGTGACATCGTGCGCTGTCCCTTCTGTTCTGCAGACGACGACCGCGTCGTTGACTCGCGCCTGGCAGAAGACGGCGTGGCGATTCGTCGACGCCGCGAGTGCGCCAACTGTTCCCAGCGCTACACGACCTTTGAGCGTATTGAGGAGATTGGTCTGTACGTGATCAAGCGTTCCGGCGATCGTGAACCCTTCGCGCGGGAGAAGATCCTCAGTGGGGTGCGTTCGGCGGCGAAGAACCGGCCGGTGGACGACAAGGTGCTCGAAGGTGTCGTCATTGGGGTGGAGGAGTCCATGCGACTACTCAACCGCGACGTCACGAGCGAAGAGGTGGGAATGGCAACTCTTGAGGCCCTACGAGACATCGACGACGTGGTCTACGTTCGCTTCGCCTCGGTCTACAAGGGCTTCGAGGGCACTGAGGACTTTGCGCGCGAGATCGGCATGCTCGTTAAGACCACCGCTCCTAAATATCGCGGTTGAACGTGCGCGCGCTACGTCTTCAACCCCATTCGGCGCTGGCGATCTACGCTCACCCGGACGACGTTGACGTCGCCGCGGGCGGTCTGCTGGCCCAGTGGGCGAGTGAGGGCGCCGACGTGCACTTAGTCGTCATCTGTGACGGGGCGAAGGGATCGCACTCGCCTTCGTCGGAGGCGAGTGCGATACGAGAGACCAGACGAGAAGAACTTCAATACGCGGCGGATTTACTCGGTGCGAAGAGTGTCGTTTCGCTGGATTGGCCCGACGGCGCGGTGACGAACAGCGAAGAACTTCGTGAAATCCTGGTCGGACTGGTGCGCACGCACAAGCCCGAAGTAGTCCTTGGACCCGACCCGACCGCGACGTTTTTTGCCGGGGTGTACGTCAATCACCGCGACCATCGCGAAACCGGTTGGGCGCTCTTGGACGCCGTCGCGCCGGCGGCGGCGATGCCCCTCTACTTTCCATCTCAAGGACCGCCGCACCAGGTAAGCGTTCTGCTGCTTAGCGGTTCGCACGAACCTGACGTGGTCGCGGACGTGTCACGGACAATTGACACGAAGGTCAAGGCCGTCTTGGCTCACGCGTCGCAGTTGGCGGGCGACGCGGACGCCATTCGTGACATGGTCTTCGATCGAGCCGAACAGGCGGGACGTCCGGTCGGAGCGGCCTTTGGCGAGGCCTTTCGCTGCATTGAACTCGCGTTCTAACAGTCCCACGGTCGACGAGGCCCCAATCTTGCACGTGGATCTTGACGCCTTCTTTGCGTCCGTGGAGGTCCTCGATGATCCGACGTTAAAGGGTAAGCCCGTCGCGGTTGGAGGAGCGGGCGAGCGCGGAGTGATCGCGAGTGCGAGTTACGAAGCGCGTCGCTACGGTGTTCGAAGCGCGATGCCCAGTGTCGTAGCGAAGAGGGTATGTCCCACGCTCGTGATTCTGCCCGGTCGCTTCGATCGTTACGAGGTCTATTCACGTCAGTTCCATGACATCGTGCGCGACCTCACCCCGGACTTCGAACCACTCGGACTCGACGAAGTCTTCGCGGACCTGGCGAGTCTTCGTCGACTCGACGTGTGGCCCCTCGACGCCGCCGCGACCTTGCGACAGCGAATCAACAAAGAACTCGGCCTGCGCTGTGGGGTCGGACTGGGTCGTAACAAACTGTTCGCGAAGCTCGCCTCGAAGGAATCCAAACCTCGGATCGTTGACCGTGCTCTCGTAGAAGGTTCTGGCGTGTTCTGGGTGAGCCCAGCGCTCGAAGCGCAGTGGCTCGCCGCGTTGCCGGTTCGAGCGCTCTGGGGCGTGGGTCCAGCGACGGCGTCCAAACTCGCCCGGTTAGGACTTACGTGGGTGCGAGACCTCGCGCGCGTTGACGAAGCAACGCTCGCGCAACACGTCGGTCCAGCGATGGCCTCCGCACTCGCTGGCTACGCCAAGGGTGAGGATTTTCGAGAGGTGGTGGTTGATCGAGCGCTCAAGTCGCTCGGTCACGACCAAACGTTCGCGCGCTCACTCGTGGGTCGCGACGAGGTCACTACAGCGCTCAAGGTGCACGCGGCCGTAGTGGCGAGGGCGCTACGCGATAAGGGTCGCGTCGCGCGCACGATAAGCGTTGTCGCGCGATTCGACGATTTGACGAGCGTGTCGAGGTCTCAGACGTTGTCGTTTGGGGTTGACGACGAGTACGCGATCGAGGCGATTGGCGAGGCGTTGTTGCAGTCCGTGGACTTGACGAGGTCGATTCGACTACTCGGCCTACACGCTTCGGGATTTTTAGAGCGAAGCGAGAACCAGATGCAACTGAGCTTTGGCTTTGAGTCGGCGTCACTCGACGCGAAGGCTGAGGCGGTGGCGATGTCTCGCGATCGCCAAGTCACGAATGAGGCACTTCGCGACGCCATTGATGAAGTGCGCCAACGCTTTGGTCGCACCTCGGTGGGCACGGCGAGTGAACTCGGTGAACGAGGTATTGACGTCGTCACCCAGCGCGGTCGTCACGCCTTTGGGCCCGAGTCACCCTCGACCGGTGACGCCACGCGTGAACCGTGACGCGGGTGCCGATTGGCGTGAGAGGGAACACCGTCTTGGCTGAGGTGAAGGTAATCTCGACGCTGCCAAGACTCTTGGCAACATGTAGCGCTTGCTCTTCGCACCGGCCCCGAGCCATACCGCAGCCGCGACACGATTCTCCTCCGCACTTTCGGGCAAAGGTCATCCAGCCAGAAGACTAAGTAGTGGGCTTTGTACCCGGGCTCTTGATCGGTAAAACAACTAATAATGGTGATACAAACGAGGAGTTTTTGTGCCCATCGCAGCCATTGAGACATTCGCCCTTTCGAAACAGTTCGGTGACACGAAAGCACTACAGAACTTGGATTTTCAAGTTGATGCAGGTGAAGTCGTCGGATGTCTCGGTCCAAATGGGGCTGGCAAAACGACGTTAATCCGACTCTTGCTCGGGCTTCTCGTTCCAACTAGCGGACGCGCCGAAATCTTTGGTCTCGACACGCGGCGTAATACGGTAGAGGCACATCGCCGCTTGGCCTACGTGGCGGGTGAGGCAAGTTTGTGGCCGACGCTCACGGGCGCCGAAACGCTACATTTACTCGGTCAGGTGCAGGGTCAAGTCGACGTTGCCTATCGAGATGTATTGATCGAACGCTTTGATCTTGACGTGTCGAAGAAGGTCCGCGCACTTTCCAAGGGCAATCGCCAAAAGATCATTTTGGTGGCGGCGATGATGACACGGGCCGATCTCTTGATTCTTGATGAGCCAACGAGTGGTCTCGATCCACTCATGGAACAGGCCTTTCGGCTCTGCATGAGTGAAGCGATGGAGCGGGGCCAGAGTGTGTTGCTGTCGTCACACATTCTGAGTGAGGTCGAGGCCCTCTGTAATCGGATTGCGATATTGCGTACTGGAGTTCTCGTTGAGATGGGAACTATGGCCGAGATGCGCCATCTCTCGGCACTTACCGTGGAAGCGACGTTTGATGGTGACGTTCCGGACGTTACTGGTGTTCCGGGGGTTTCGATGGTCACAGTTCAAGGTCCGGTCTTGCGATGCCAGGTGCGCGGCCCGGTTGAGCCACTCGTGAACGTATTGGCGAACTCGGGCGTGCGCGAACTACTTAGTCGCGAGCCTTCACTCGAGGAACTCTTTCTTTCGCACTACGGCGCAGCGACGAACGAGGAGGACAGTGTCAGTACTGCCGGTTGAAGGCAACGTGCAATTGCCACGCACTTCGCGATTGTTCACGGGAACCGTAATTGCGCGTTTTACTGGTCGGAGAGTTGTTCGTTCTGGCATTGGTTGGGGTCTCGTCTTTGGTCTCTACGTCGCGACCCAGGCCCTTGCTTACTCAACGAGTTACAAAACCATTGCGGCCCGACGCCTTCTGATGCAGGAGTTCGGCTCGAACGTCGGGATAAGTGCGATCGTGGGACCCGCACTTCGCATCGACACGGTTCCGGGATTCACGGCATGGAAATGTCTAACGGTGCTCGCGATTACCGGCGCGGTGTGGGGGATCCTGACGAGCACGAAGTTGACGCGCGGTGAAGAGGACGCTGGACGATGGGAACTGTTGCTCACTGGTAACGCCACTCGGCGCGGGGGCGCGGTCCAAGCGCTCGGTGCGTTTGCCGCGGGGTTATGCGCACTCTTGATCACGACGGCTGCTATCTCGATAGTGGTTGGTCACTCGTCCAAAGTTCGAATCAGTGCCAGCGGTGCTATCTACTTCGCGATAGCCATCGTCGCGGGAGCGGCGATGTTTCTCACTCTCGGTGCACTCTGCGCTCAATTGTCATCGACACGGCGTCAAGCGGCCGGCGTGGCGTCGGCGCTTCTTGGAGCTAGCTACGCATTGCGAATGGTTGCTGACTCGGGATCTAGTCTCGCCTGGTTACGTTGGGCGACGCCGCTCGGCTGGGTCGAAGAGATGAAACCTCTTACGACCCCGAATCCCTTCGCGCTCATTCCCATTTTGGTCACGGTTGTCGTCTTTGGAGCGATGACTGTTTACTTGGCGGGACGTAGGGATATCGGCTCAAGCGTGCTGCCCGACCGACCGAGTTCGAAGCCACGTCTTCATTTCTTGAACGGTCCACTCGGTCTCGAACTTCGTCTCACTCGGTCAACGCTGCTCGCCTGGGCCGCGTCGATCATCGCCTACGGATTAATCCTGGGCAGTATCGCCAAGTCGGGAGGAAAGATCATCACGAGTTCGCCGAGCCTTCGACTCGTTTTTGCGCGACTTGGCGTAACGGGGGCGCAGGCCTATCTCGGTTTCGCAATCCTCATAATGGCGGTGGCGCTCAGTTTCGTCGCCTCAGGGATGATCAGCGCTGCGAGAAGCGAGGAGTCCTCTGGCCAACTCGACAGCCTCCTCGCGCGCCCACTTTCTCGTGTCTCGTGGCTTGGCGGCCGGATCCTTCAGGCGGTTGGGACGTTGGTGATAGGGGGCATTTTCGTCGGACTCTCAACGTGGGTCGGGGCCGCGAGCGCTCACGCTGGCGTTAGCTTCTCTTCAATGTTGGGCGCGGGGCTAAACACCTTGCCGCCGGCACTTTTGTTGCTCGGGTTAGGCGCAATGGTTTTTGGCCTCGTGCCAAGGTGGGCCGTCGCCTCGACGTACGCGATACTCGTCTGGTCATTGCTCGTCGAGATTACCGGTGGGATCGTCAATGTTAACCACTGGATTCTCGACACTTCTGGTTTTCATCAAATGACCCCGGCACCATCAATGCCAATCGATTGGACCACGAATGGCGTCATGATCGCCCTGGGTATAGTGACCGCTTCCATTGGCGTCGCTGCTTTTCGTCGCCGAGACCTCAAAGGCGAATAGGGCCGCGGTGGCATCACGTTTAACTGGGATCATTAAACGGTCTCCCACGACCTTTGGCGCTACGCGCGAACCGTGACGAGAGTGCCGATTGGCGTGTGGGGGAACACCGTCTTGGCTGAGTTGAACGTCATCTCAACGCAACCAAGGCTCTGGGGCCAGCCGTACGTAGATCGAAGGAAGCCGTGCAGTGCGTCACCGCCGTTGAAGTACGAGACCCACGGAATGCCGGGATCGCTGTAGTGGGTGCCATCGGGATTGGTGCCCGACATTGTTTGGGTGAGGTAGCGCTGGTACACGGGGTACGTGCCGAGCGCGGTCGGTGCGACGGAGATTCCCGTATTCACTAATGCGTGAAACGTGGCGTGTCCCGCGACGTACATCGTGAGCGTTTCGGGTGACGACGTAGAGATAACGACGTAGTTGTACGGCGCAGGATTTACTTTGTTAGCCGCAACGGCCGTCATGAGACCCGACCACGTCGCCGCGTTTGACTCTCCCGTGACGGGAAGTGAGGACTGACTTTGAAACGTCATCATCGCCGCGTGCAAAATGATGTTGTCGCCGCCGAGTCGCCACTGCGATGAGAGGCTCGCCGGGAGGTTGGGATAGGACCAGGTAAACGTACCGTTGACTTGCTGAGAGGGGTCGATTGGTGTCATCGCGGGCGTGAAGGAAAGGGGGAGATAGTTCAGTTCTGCGAGTAACTGCGCTTCCCAAGTGAGATTCGTCGACACACTCGCGACGTGTGGTCGTAGCGCCAAGAACGTACACACCATCGCGCAACGTACTTCGGTGGGCGTACTGAACGTGTACGCCGTCGCGGGGCGCAAGGATTCAAGAGCGACCGCCTGCACGTCGTTCGGTCCGATCTGTTGCCACTTCGTCGCCAGTGAGGGCTTGATGGGGAGTCGTGGCAGCGAACTGGCTTTCGTCGGCACGCTGAAATGAAGCCGCAGCAGTGGGAGATTTGACGACAGCGACGAGGGTAAGGTCGTGGCAACGCGGTTTGTCGTCGTCGCCGTCGCGTTGAGCGTGGGGACGAGCGACGAGGCCAGTGTGGCGAGTATGAGAACGCCCAGAAGTTTGAAGTGGTAAATCACGTTCCTAGGCTACTTATGAACGGGCAGTAATTGGCTTACAATTGGCTTACGAAAGGGGCCCCCGTGGCAATGGTGAAAACGCTTGGCGTGATTGTTGTCGTCCTCGTAGCGCTCTGGTTGATTTTTGCTCTGATCGGCGTCCTCACGGCGATTATCAAGGTTGTGCTCGTGGTACTTATCGTCGTGACGATCGTGTACGGAGCGTTTCATATCATGAAGCGGCGTTAGCGCTTTCGTCCCGGGACACAGTTCTCGCCAAGTAGGATGGACTGTTCTGGCGGCGTGGCCGAGCGGTTAGGCAGGGGCCTGCAAAGCCCCGTACTCCGGTTCGAATCCGGACGCCGCCTCCAGAGAATGACTCGCGTTACCTTTTTAGCGGCTCCTACGTCCTTGTTGGTGTCGTGAGAAGTACTGCGACGTTGGTATCACCTTGGAGACTTTCGCATGGAGAGCTGGGCGTCATGAAGGTTGGCAACGAGCGATCAATCGTCGTCATGGGAGTGTCGGGCTCGGGGAAGAGCACGATCGCTCGTGCGCTCGCGACGAGGCTCGAGGTTCCCTTCATCGATGGCGACTCGCTGCACAGTCCGTACAACATTGTCAAGATGTCCAACGGCCAAGCGCTTAGCGACGCCGATCGCATGCCGTGGTTGCATCTGATTGGTCAACGATTCAAAGACGAGGTGTCAGCCTCTAGCGGATGCGTCGTCGCGTGTTCCGCGCTGAAGCGCAAGTACCGCGACGTCCTGCGCGAGTACCTTCCCGACACGTTCTTCGTCATGCTGAACGGTTCATTCGAGATGGTCAAATCAAGAATCGAGGCTCGACATCACGAGTTCATGCCCGTCTCTTTGCTCGCCTCACAGTTTGACGATCTAGAACCTCTTCAAAGCGATGAACGGGGAATGTCGGTCGACATCGCGTTGACGCCGAAGAACATTGTTGGTCAAATTGAGGGCGAGTTGCGCCAACGGACAAAAAATGACTAACCAGCACGAGTTTGTCTTCATCGCACGATTAATTTCGAACGGTGCGTCGAGAGGAGCACGTATTACTTAGAATCGAGTAATTGGCGAATCAAATGAGCAATGTCGTCGAGATGGTACGGCTTTTGCACCTTCGTAAAATTTACGTTGGCGAACTCATCACTACCGAGAATGTTTTTGGCGTATCCCGACGTAAGAATGATACGGGTCGCTGGACGCTCGCGAATGAGCTGATGGGCCAATTCGTAACCGTTGAGGCCAGGCATGACGACGTCGCTGACGAGCACCGCGATGGGTCCTTCATAGGCGCGCGACAGCTCGAGCGCCTCGACGCCGCCCGGAGCATCGAGCACGCGATAGCCGAGCTCGCGCAGTGAGTTTGTAAGTAGTTCTCGAGTCTCATCGATGTCTTCAGCTACCAAGATGGTCTCGGCACCTGACAAAGTTGATACGTTCGTGTCGAGAGGACGTCGCCGCGTGTCCTCGTCCGTTCCATCTGAAGTATTCAAATGAACGAGAGGAAAGTATAGCTTGAAGGTGGTGCCGATGCCCACTGTGCTCTTAACTTCAAGATGCCCTCGACTCTGTTTCGTTATGCCGTAAACGGTCGCGAGTCCAAGACCAGTTCCTTGGGTTTTTGTCGTGAAATATGGCTCAAAGATGCGTCCCAATATCGCTTCATCTATCCCGACGCCAGTGTCTTCGACTTCTAGCAACGTGTACAATCCCACTTCAACGTCTCGGAATTGGTTGGCTTGGAACTCATCAATGTCGACCGCGTTGGTGCGAAACGTGATTGTCCCCCCAAAAGGCATCGCGTCGCGGGCGTTGCTGATCAGATTGAGGAGCACCTGTTGAACTTGCGTGGGATCGACCCACGCCAGAGGTAGACCATTCTTCAATTCAGTGGTGACGACAATGTCATCGCCCAGGAGTCGCTCCATCAGATTGATGCCTTCTCTCACGATCTCGTTGAGATCCGTGGCCTGAGGCAGAATTAACTGTTGGCGCGAGTACGCGAGCAGTTTACGAATGAACGACGCAGCTTCTTCGACCGTCGTGTCGATACGCTTCGCAGCGTCGATCATCTCATCATCTTTCAAGTTCTTGAGAAGAAGCGACGTGTAGCCCCGGATCACCATCAAGAGGTTGTTGAAATCGTGAGCGACTCCGCCAGCCAATGTCCCTATTGCTTCGAGTCGCTGCGATATTGCTAACTGTGCACTCAGATCACGTTCCTCGGTGATGTCGCGTTCCGACGAGACGTAGTAAAGGGTCCGTCCGGACGGATCTCGAGCTGGCGACATCGAGACGTCCATGATGACTACTCGGCCGTCTTTGGTCAAGTATCGCTTGGTATAGCGTACGTGATCGACTTCTCCCGAATTCAACCGGGACAACATCTCCTCAGTGATACCGATGTCGTCAGGGTGTGTGAACAACTTTGAGCTTTGACCCTGGAGCTCTTCTTTGGAGTAACCAACCAATTGACTGAATGCATGGTTGACAGCAGCAACACGTTCGTCGAGGCCACTGAACACCATGGGAGCCGAATTATGTTCAAAGGCCAGTCGAAATCGTTGTTCGGACTCAGAGAGCGCGTGTTCGGTCTCGGTGAGCGCATCAAGCGCGACCGTGACCTCACCCAAGGCAGTTTCAGTGTTTTTTGTCGATCGCACGTGCGCGACGCCGAATTCGGCTTCGCGCACGATGGATTCGAGACCCTTGACGGTCACGTCGTCGAAGGCGAGATTCTGTCGGTGATACACGGTCAGCACCGCGCGCCGAGATCCGTACTGATCGGGCACCGCCGCCAAAGAGCCAAACCCAAACTGCAGCGCTCGTTCGCGCCATCGTTCGTTTACGGCGTTGCCGCCCAAGTCGCTGATAACGACGCTCTCTCCCGTTTGAATCGCAACCCCCGTAGGTCCAGCGGCACTTTCCTTGGTGCCCCACCACGGCATCGTTTCTTCGTCGAGGTAGTCGACGGCACCCGCCGCGCAGACAACGTTGATGCCGTTGGTGTCGTTCGCTGAGTCGACGCCGATCCACGCGAGTTCGTAACCACCTTCGTCGACCAGTATTTTGCAGAGTTGTTCGTAGAAATCCATTTCGCTCGACGTGGTCATGGCGAGTTTATTGACGTGCCAGAGCAATTCCAGTACAAGATCGCGATGAACCACGTCGGTGATGTCGCGCTGGGAAATGACAAAGTAGAGGGTATTGCCAGCTGCGTCGAGCGCGGGGGTCATCGAGACTTCGGCCACGACGACTCGACCGTCTTTTCGAATGTATCGTTTCACGTAATGCGCCTGCTCGGCGTTCTCGTTCACCATGCGGGTGTAGGACGCCTCAGCAATGCCGATGTCTTCGTTGTACGTGAAGGGAACCGAAGTCTGCCCTAATAGTTCCTCCCTCGCGTAACCCAGCATCTGACAGGCTGCGTCGTTGACGGCGATGACGCGATCTTGGAGGTCTACGAAGAGCATCGGTGCCATGTTTTTTTCGAAGGCGAGACGAAATCTCTGATCCGCTTCGTGAATTCGCGCTTCATTTTTTGCGAGACGTTCGCTGTCGCGAAGACGCCCGATCCCGTACGAGAGTTCGTCGGCCAATTCGCTCAGAAGGGTTACTTGGTCGGGACCAAAGTCGCTAGGTCGACGCGAGTAAATGGAGAGTGCCCCAATTGTTTCGTTGTCTACCATAAGGGGAAACACGCAGATCGAGCGAAGGTCGTTTTCTGCCGCGGGAATCCTCCACGGCTCTAATTCAGTGGCTTGGGTTATATCGTCTACCACTTGCGTCGCTCGGGTTCGAATAGCGGTACCGGTGGGGCCTCGACCGAGGGGGTTGTCACCCCAACTGATCGTGACCTTTTTTAGGTAGTCGGTGAGACCGGCAGCGGCGATTGGCTGGACTGTTTGAGCGTCCCCGCTTTCGGCGTAGCCAACCCACGCCAGAGCGAAGCCACCGGTGTCGACGATGACTTGGCACGTGGCGGCGAGGAGTGAGAGTTCCTCCTGCGCGTGCACGAGTACTTGATTACTGCGCGTCAGCGTCTCCAGTGCGGTTGTAAGCAACGTGCGATCGGTGACGTCGCGGCAGTTTCCAACAATGCCCTGGATCGCAGGGTCGTGCAGAAAGTTAGTCAAGACGGATTCAATAAAGCGCCACTCACCAGACTTTGTTAAAAGTCGAAGGACCTTCGGTTGCGTGGGGCCGTCATGATGATTAGCTTCGTCGAAGTGCGCGAGCGCCACGTCAAGGTCGTCGGGGTGGATCATGTCAAATACGTTCAGACCGATCTGCGAACTTGACTCGTAGCCGAGCGTGATCGCGCCCGCTTGGTTGGCGTAGGTGAGTACGCCCTGATTGTCGATGACGATGATCATGTCGCTGGAACTAGCGACTAATTTTCGAAACCACTGCTCCGATTCGGTGAGGGACTGCTCAGCCGTTTTCAGGGCTTTGATTGCTGTAGTGGCGTTCTCGAGTGCCCCTTCCGTCTCTTCGAGGGAACGAATGTGGGCAACGCCAAATTCGATTGCTCTGGCAATATTTTCGAGTCCATTGACCGTCGCGTTGTCAAAGGCGAAGGAGTCTCGATCGTAGATCGATAAGACCGCCGCTCGCCGGCCGATGAATAATGGAATGGCAGTCGATGAACCAAATCCAAATGTCGTGGCTCGCGTCTGCCACCGAGTCGGGGGCGACACCAGTGCGATGTCCTGAGTTCGCTGTACGAGCCCCGTGCGAAGTGCACTTCGAACCGGACTCATTTCGCTTTCTTTGGAGTTGAACCACGCGGCGAAATCATCATCTAGATACTCAGTTGATCCAGCTTTGAAATTGACGCCAAGGTCGAAGTATCCAGCCTCCGACGGAATGGAGATCCACGACATCGCGTAATTACCTTTATGAACTATTACTTCGCATAGTTCTTGAAGGCACGTGTTCTCGTCCTTCGCAGCCATGATGATGCGATTCGCCTCTGACGAGAGGTCGAGTGATCGCTCTTTTTTGATGCGCGCCGTGACGTCGATGAACGATGAAATCACGCCGAAGGCGCCGTTAAGCAGCACCACGCGACACGTGTTTACTGATACCCATCGCCGCGCCCGTTGCAAGTGTGTAGTTCCGATGATGACGTCGAAGTACGGCTCTCCGTTGATCAGCGTCAACCCCGTGGGCTGATCGGCAAAAGGAAATGGCGAGCCGTCCTCGCGGACGCTGTCCCATACGGGGTCGTCTGGCAGTCGAGTTAATAACTCGTCCCGAGAAGCACCAAGAATCGCCTCGGCGACGTTATTACAATCGAGAACCATCCCTTGATCGTCCTGAAGAAGGACGGCGGCGGGCAAGCTATTGAGGAATTGCGTTGATCCAAGTACTCCATCGAGGGGTCTTTGATTGCCAGTGCCGTCTCGTATCTTCGCGTGTTCCAACATTAAGACCTCAAACCATGGTTTTCGTACGGCGTTTCATTCTCCCACAGTGAGTGCCAAAGGGCGCTCTCCCTCTGTGCTTTGCGTCAGCACGCGCGTCATCATTCGTCTTCGCGGAGCCAGTGGCTTTGAGCGTCGCCTGCGTCACAGCGTTCAATTCGTCTTTCTTTCGCTTCAAGTCGCCTTCTTCAAGTTCTGGCGCGTCCGCAATGCGAACATATGCGAATGAGCGCAGCAGCGATCGTCCTTGGCGTAGCGAAAGGTTTTTGCTCTTACCAAAATGCTTCATAACCGATAATGAAGGTAACGGCATTGATGGAACTTGGCTCAGAGAACGGTCACCAAAGTGCCAATAGGAGTGTGGGGCCACAACGCCGCCGCGTCGACGAACGGCATCTCAACGCATCCGAGACTCTGAGGCCATCCGTAGGTCGAGCGTATGAAGCCGTGCAACGCGTCGCCACCATTGAAGTAGGAAACCCACGGAATTCCCGTGTCGTGGTACGGCTTTCCATTGGGATTGGTGCCCGACATGGTGGTCGTCTTGTACCGGAGGTAGACCGGATACGTTCCACTTGCCGTAGGTGCAACGGAGATGCCGGTATTGATGGAGGAGCTAAAGGTCACGCGTCCGTTCTGGTAAAGCTTCAGACGTTGAGGAAGCGATTTGCCGACGAAAACGACGTTGTAGCTGCTCGGACTGACTTCGTGCTTTAACGTCGCGTTCGTCAAGACCGTCCATGTTGCAGTGGTCATTGAACCGGTGGCAGCGAGGCCATGGTCTGTTTGAAAACGCATGAGAGCCGCGTGAAGTATTACGTTGTTCGTTCCCACACTCCACTCCGATTTAAAGAAAGCGGGCAGCGCGGGGAAGCGCCACACGAAACTTCCAATACGAAGTTTCGTTGGACTCGGTGGCTTCGTGGTCGTGGTCGTTGTTGGCGACGTTGTGGTCGTCGTAGTTGAAGTAGTAGACGTTGTCGTAGCCGTCGGCGACGTTGTCGGCGCCGTGGTGGTTGGTGGCGACGTTGTGGTCGTCGTTGTCGTTATCGTAGGTGTCGAGGTCTTCGTAACGGCTCTAAAAGTCACCGGCAAATAACGCAAGGTAGCAAGAAATTGATCCTCGAGGCGAACAGAAAACGCGGGGATTCGTTGAGCGCCGCTGGCCTGGGCGCTCGGAACGATAAGAAGTGTCCCGAACGCAACTGAACTGACGGCGAGCGACGCGCGTATCCATCGTTGGTTTAACCTCACCCTCCCAAGTTTAGGTTGGCAATTTAATTTGTGTGCGTCAACACGGGGTCTCGCCGCGAGCCGTCACCTTATAGAAGGGAGGATTGGCAAAGAAGCTCGTCTAGATCCGGTGGCCACGAGACTCCCGTCACGTATGGCATGGCCTCTTGCGACGCCACTTTCCAGTAGTCGTCACCCGGAGTTGGGTCTCGGAGTCGCCGGCATCCGCGCGCGGTCTCCGAGTCCAGACTGGGTTGCCAGAAATAAATCATGGGGTTCGAAAGAGTAAATTGAAGTGGTGAAACCGTCCGCACTGAGGAGGTTGTGTCGAACTCCACTCCTCGTCGCGGCCTTAGGAGGCCCTTTAATTGGGCTACTTTTTGTCCCGACGTCGGCCACAGCGTCGTCAATGAGTGCGCGATCGCCGAGAGACTCATCTACGACTACGACGACTCCGCCAACCTCGTCGACGACGTCGACTACGACGACACCAGGTACAACGACCACAACGTTGTCGCCGTCAACCACGACAACGTCAACCACGACAACGTCAACCACGCTGCCCAAGGTTACGAATCTTCGTTGGCCTAAAGAAGGTAGCGCGGCGATTGCGATTCCTCAACTATCGGTCGTCGCGGCCTCGCCGTACCAGCCTCGGGTGCCAATCGCCAGTCTCACGAAAATGATGACGGCGTGGGTGGCACTCCAGGTGCTTCCACTGACAAGTTCTCAACGTGGACCATGCAAAATTGTGAACGACGCTGACGTTGCAATATACAATCACGACGTCGCGACCGGACAGTCAACCGTCAAGATTGTGCACGGAATGACGTTGTGCGAAGGAACGCTTCTTCGCGGGATGTTCGTTCATTCGGCTGGCGATTACGCCCAAATGTTGGCCAATCTCACTGGAATGAATCAGGCTCAGTTTGTCGCGAAAATGAACAAAGACGCAAAGCTGTTGGGGCTCCGCTACACACACTACGTAGATGAAACGGGCATTTCACCCGGTGACGTCTCCAAAGCCTTGGACCAGGCCACCCTCGCCGTTGATTTAATGACAAGCCATCCAATTATTCGAAATATTGTGGCGCTAAGTAGCGTCGTGCTTCCGGTTGCGGGTGTTGTAGGGTCCTTCACGCCGTTCATCGGTCTCTACGGTGTTGTCGGTGTCAAGTCGGGCTTTACCAACCCCGCCGGGGGCTGTGACGTTATGGCGATCAATCTTCGACTCCGGACGAAGGTCATCACGACGTACGCAGTGGTCCTTGGCGAACACGGTAACGACCCGCTGGGACTGGCGGGCCAAGCCGCCCTCAATCTCTCAAGGTCGCTGCAACCTTCGATTGGTTTCGTACTCACGCCAACTGGAGAGCAGCTTGCCTGGATTGGCTCGCCAAGCGATATCATCACGCCCCCAACGACAACGACAACGACAACGACTACTACTACTACGACGCCGACAACCACCGCGCCCACGACTACGACGACAATTACCGCGCCCCCAACGACGACCACCAGCTAGACCCCAACAGTTCCAAGGCTAGAGAGGCCCCCGCCGTTGCCCCGACTCGTCCGTCGTATTCGCTCCCGTTCTGAAGTTGCCCACTAGACAGCGCGAAACTGCTGTGACAGGGGAGTGCCAAGATGGAGTCGTGGTGAAAAAGTATCTTCAAGTGCCAGAGCTCATTGTGGGCTTCGACACCGAGACAACTGGACTCAGCGTGATGAGCGAGCGAGCCATTTCGTACGGCTTTTGCGCCTATCGATTTGGGGTTCCTTTTTGGTCCGAGCATTACTTCGTCATTCCCGACCTTCCAATTAGCCCCGGCGCTCAGCGAATACACGGCCTCTCGCTTGAGGACATTGAGGCAAAACAAGGAATCGAAGCGGTGTACAGCGTAGAAGCGGGTCTAACGAGAGCGATCAAGATACTTAGCGATTTTCATACCCTTGGCGCACACGTTGTTGGCTCCAACGTTGGAAGATTTGATCTCGAGATGCTGCGACGAAGTTCGATATCCGTTCTCGGAACCGCGCTCGATGACGATTACTTTGATATCTCCTTACTTCGCATAATCGATGTCGTTGAACACGACCTCGCGATCGAGCCGAGTCGGGAACTTCGATCTCGCCGAGGTCTCCAGTTTCTCTGTGAGCACTATGGAGTGACCCCTGGAGGTCACGACGCGTTGGGCGATGCACGTGCCGCCGTAGAGGTCTTCTTGGAGCAGGTGATATTCAACAATGCGGGTCAAGCGTCATTCGCACTCTTGACGGATGGAAATGAGCTTCGTACGAAGCTTGAAATGTAATAGTTGACGGCTTTGGCTCGATTGGCCCAGTGGTAGAGTAGAACCCCACGGGGCCGTTGGCGCAGTCTGGTAGCGCACTTGCATGACACGCAAGGGGTCACAGGTTCAAGTCCTGTACGGCCCACTAAAAAAATCCCTGGTTAGAGGCAGTGCCCCCAGACCAATTTTCATCAAAAACCTGCCACAAGCGACCGTTGTCAGCAACGCAGTCAGCAACGCGAAAGTGGGACCCTGTGGCGGGCTATAGAGGAAACGGCGAAGGATCGGTCTATCAACGTTCGTCGGACGGACTTTGGCTGGGTGTCCAATCGGTTGGTCGGGGTAGCAATGGCCGTTCGATTCGAAAGACCGTTACGGGCAAGACCCGCGCGGAGGCGGTTCGAAAGTTGAAGAAGCTCCAGCGAGAACTCGACGACGGACTGCCGGCACCCGATATGAAAATGACAGTGGCCCAGCTGCTCACCCTGTGGCACGACGACGTCCTACGCCACCAGGTGGCCCCGAGCGCCGCACTCAGCTACTGGACTGTGGCGAAACACCACATCGTTCCGACGCTCGGCAGCAAGAAGCTTGTAAATCTCACCTCCGCTGATATCGACAGATTGCTATCGGCGAAGTTGGATAGCGGCCTGTCCGTCTCTACGGTTCGCCGGATCAGATCTGTGTTGGGTCAGGCCATTGATCAAGGCATTCGGTGGGGCAGCGTGAACAGAAACGTGGTACGTCTCACACGGCCACCCAAGGAGCAACGTCGAGAAGGGCGGACGCTTACATATGAGCAGGCGCGACGACTTCTCAAGGAGCTTGAGGGACATCGCCACGAGGCGTTGTACTCCTTGATGCTCTCGACCGGACTACGTCGGGGCGAGGCCCTGGGACTTCAATGGCGCGACTTCGATGGGGCAGGAAGAGTTATCTCGGTCCGTCGACAACTCAAACGAGAGGGCGGATCACTCGTTACCGCCGATACAAAGACCGCGAGGAGCCGGCGATCGGTGAACCTTCCTCGAGGACTGGTGCAATTGCTCGTGGAGCACCGCAATCGTCAGGAGGAAGAGCGCGACGTTATGGACGAGCTCTGGACTGACACGGGGTTCATTTTCACCACGAATTTTGGTACTCCGATTGATCCAAGAAATCTCAATCGCGAATTTGCGACAATCTGCCAACGGGTGGGCCTCGAGCACTGGCACCCCCACGAGTTGCGTCACTCTGCGGCCAGCCTGATGCTCGCGAGCGGCGTCAAACTCCAGGTGGTAAGCGAAGTACTGGGACACGCCTCCATCCGAATGACGGCTGACGTCTATGGACATATCTTGGCGCCGGACAGAGAAGCGGCCGCCGACGCTATGGACCAAGCATTTTGGGATGGCGCCTGAGCGCGGCGAACACCGCAATATTTGGAGGTGAACACAGGAACTATGGGGGTTGAGCGCTAAATTCCCTCTGATGGGACATTGCGCAGTTTGTGACGGGGAAGCTACTGGGAGCATCGAGGCGATTCAGACGCTCTACTTAGGAGAAGACATCATTTCAGTTACAACGCGTTAGCCGATAGACCTTTGCCCCGGTCACCTCGCACAAGTTGAAAATCGGGATCTCAACTTCGATTGGTGTAGCTCGTGCCGAGACTGGCGGCTTGCGGCTCCAACTTGTTGGACATGCGAGGCTCCTCTCGCCAATTCGAAGCTAGCTGATTAAAGGGCTAGTAAAATCGAAGGTTCGACGCGGCGGGGAACACGGACCTGTTGATTAAGAGTACTTTGACACCTGTTGTGACGAGTCGGTATGGTGGTTGCAGCCCTTTGTTCGACAGGAATCTTGTCCGTTCCGGTCGGTTTGGTAGTTATCGATAGTTGTGGTGTGTGGTGTTTTCGGTGGTGTTGAATCTGCTGAAACTGACGTGGGTATCATCGAGATGAATCTGCGGTGTTAGTGCCATCTGCCACCACCAAGGGACCACCCTTCCGCCGCCACAAGGTAGGCGGGAAGAATCTCCAGTGATCTTGTCGTTACGAAAGGATGCTCGTGCATGTCACATTGAAGGACGAGAATTGACAACAGCCGGTAATTTCCTATTCGCTAATAATCGGGCGTTATGGTGACATGCCAAAGAGAGAGATTGGAGGAAAATGGAGGACGCAAATGACTCGGTAAACGCCTATGCCGAGATCAGACGCATCGCCGCCGTTCTTGCCGCCATTGATCCAGGGAGACGCGGGGCGAGACGCGACATCCTGACGAGTGCCACCATTGATCTACTTGCACTCCGAGGTCCGCTGTCAATGAACGCGCTGCTCCATGCCCTTCAGTCGGATTTTCATACGAATGCGCTTACTGAGCCCGAGCTTCGAGAGTCTCTCTTGGAGGCCAAAGAAGCGCGTTTGGTTGAAACCTTGGGCGGCGCCGAGGGCGAGATTCGCTGGAAGGCGACCCCTGGTGCCGAAGCGGAGGCAAGAGAAGGCAATAGCTCGGCAGAGCAAGTTATCGAAAGATTCAAGCTTCAAGTTACGTCTCACATCGATTCCGCTGACTTGGAGATGAAGTTGGCACAGCGTGACTCCGCCCACTTGCGACTGATGAGCATTCTCGCGGCGGGGTGCTCAAAAGTCGCGGAGGGCCACAGTCAAGGATCTGCTTTCCTTCGACCCGTTTCCTTCGACTTGGAAGCGGTGCGCATCACACTTGGGCGGATTCAGCCTCAGTCTCTTCGCGAGGCTCTGTACGAGATGGCAATGATGGCCATTGATCCTGATGACCTGTTCGGTAACGAGATGATTCACCTACTCGTGGTGGCGAGCGTTCTTATCTGCTTCCTCAAGAAACATGATCTTGGCGCCGCGCCGTCGTTGTCCGGGACACGACTGTTGCTTGATACTCAGGTCCTTGTTGATCTCATTGACGAAGGAACAGATGAGGAACGCATCGTTCGCAGTCTGATCCAACTTTCGCTCAGACTCGGAACACAGGTCATCGTGGCTGAGCACAGTCTGTATGAGTGGGGACGTCTGTGGGACGCCGCTGAATATGAGAATCCATCACGACTGGATGCTCATGAACCGATTGGCGCAGCCGCCCGTATACCAACTGATAATCCGTTCATCTCACAGTTCATTCGATTGAGGGAGAGGACCCCGACTCTTACCTGGAACGTGTTCAAGGACAGACGTCGGCGCTTTCAAAAAGTTCTTATAGGTTTCGGGGTGACCATTCGATCGAGCGGAAACGATCAAGAGGACGATAAGCGACTTGCATCGCAAATGAGATTTACGATGAGTGAGTTGCAGAAGGGCGCGCTACGCACGCGCGGTGACGCTGGAATCTCGTGCGACGCTGACTCAGCGGCAATGGTCGCGAGATGGCGTCAAAAGTACCCCGCCTCTCCTTGCAGTGCGTACTTTGTTGGAACTGACAGTTTGATTGGAAAGGCATACCATGACGTCGTGCCCGCGGATGCATCGCCATTGGCGGTGCGCCCAGCGTCCTGGCTTATGTACGTCGCTTGCATGACGGGAGACGAGGCAGATGTCGCAGAGATGGCAGGCGTTGTAAGTAGCGCTGCCGTGAGGGAAGGTTTCTTCGGGGTGGCATCGGCTTACACGCTGGAGGAGGTTCTCAAGATGTCCGAGATTTTGCACGTGGATCACACTCCGATGAGCCTCGAAGACAGCAGAGAAGCAATTCAACTCAACCTCAATGAACTGTTTGCCGAAATGCAGAACGCAACTTCTGAGCAACGAGCAATTGCAGCGTCCGCCGAAGTAATGCGAAAGCGCATTGCCAGGAATAATGAGAAAGTCAGAAGGGCTACTCAAGCCGCGGCGGCAGTCAAGGCGACAAGCGAGATGAAGGTTGCACAGGCGGTCCAGGACGTGGCGGGAGCAACGAGCGTGAAGGAGGCTCTCGAGGGAAGAATCGCCGAATCGGATGGCAAGCTCACTGAATCTGAAGCCCGTAATCGTCGTCTCAGGCGAAAGGTAAGGGCAGTTAGCTTCGGCATCGCATTCTTAGTAGTGGTGATAGCGCTCATCGTGCTCGGTGTCATCGTCCACTGGGGAGTCGTGGTCGCCATTCTCTCCGTGGCCTACTACTACCTAAGGGCAAGGGACTACGTTGAGTCAGATGGCCTACAGTCCGCAAAGATTGTTAGGGACGCTAGCGTCGAGATTGTTATCCTTCTCATTGCGATATTTGCCGGGCTGTGATCCCCGCCGTGGACCTCGCTGAGGTTGGCGGAGGAGAAAAAGCAACAGTTCAAGTGACCATTGATCCTTTGACATAGGGGCTAGATCGGGCTATCAATGGCCCGTGGGCGGGACGAGCGATCCTTGGCTAACCATGAGGTTGAACTTTTGGCGGAGGTAGGGGTGTGAGGCTAGGTGTGTGAGGTAAGGGTGTGTGAGGTAAGGGGATTCGAACCCCTGGCCCCTTGCATGCCATGCCGACCTTTCCAGTTCGCCAATGGCCGCTCGTGGTCGCACGCGTAGTGAATCACTGGCGTTTGATTTCGCCGACATCCGCACGCGACTGCACGTAATCGTTGGCGTTGCTAAAGGCGTTGCTAAAGGATTTTATAAAGCTGACCTCTTTTCAGCCGTGCCATTCCAGCGGGTTCAGGTGTGTTCGCAGGAGTTCAGGAAGTCCTGTTTTACAATGCTTTCAGTTTATGCGAGTTCATTACTGTTCGCTTCAATTCAAAATATTTGCTGACGGAAACGCTGACATTTTGCAGCGGTCAGTTGATCGTGTCGACCGCCGATTCGCATTCAGAAGAGTACTTCTATTGCCGCTGCGGCGTGAGGGTCTTTACTCGACTTCGAAACTGCGCGGTGCGGAAAGACTCGTTGGCGCCATCCGGTCGTGTCGAAGGCCGCCGACACGATGATTCACTAACTAGCACTCGTCGCACGGTCGCCGGTCGGAAGGAACGTAGTCGGTGTCGACTCGACTCTTTGGTTCAATCTTCTGGCCCTCTTCACACTGCTGGCTGTGGTGGTACACGGTCGGATCTTTAAAGTTCGCCGTGTAGTAGTACTTTGCCATCCTCGCTTCCTTTCGCCAAAGCCAAATCAAATAGTACTGTGACCGTTGGCACGAACTCAGAAACTGAATCGGTCTGGGTTTAGTGGAGCCTCCGGGGAACCCAGACCGATTCATCATCGCAATGGTCTGACCGGTTGGACCGATTGTCGGGGGCTACATCACCGCTGCACCTGGCTCGACTTCAAACGACGATTTTCGTCTTGACGAGCCCGCACGAGGCCGTACGTACCGCCCCTGATCCGACGAAGGGTTACCACCGGAGCGACTACCTTGGAAATCGTGCGCGGACTCGGGACCATCATCAACGTGGTCGCCATTGTCCTTGGCGCGACCCTCGGTTCGCTGGCGGGAAACCGGCTTCCCGCCCGGATTCGTCACACCGTCACCGACGCACTCGGAATGGTCGTCCTGGTTATCGGGGCCCTCAACATTGCCTCGATATCTGATCCCTCCTTTCGTCATGCGGTCGGTAAGAGCTGGCCCCTCCTGGTTATCCTCGGCGCCCTCGTTATCGGCGGCATCACCGGCTCGCTGCTACGCATCGAAGATCGGCTCGCGACATTTGGTCGATGGCTCGAGATCAGGCTGACGCGCGGACGAGCCAGCGACTCGCGTGAACGCTTCATCGAGGGCTTCGTCGCCGCGTCACTGCTTTTTTGTATCGGACCGCTCGCGATCCTCGGCGCGCTGAGCGACGGACTTGGTCACGGTATCGACCAACTCGTCTTGAAGTCGGCCCTCGACATGTTCGCAGCCAGCGCCTTCGCGGCCTCGCTCGGATGGGGGGTCGCCGTCGCCGCTCTACCTGTGGGAATCTTCCAGGGAGTCATCACGGTGTTGGGCGTCCTCGCCGGCTCCTTCCTGCCGGCCTCGATGATCGCTGCCATTACCGCGACCGGTGGCATTCTGCTACTCGGTATCGGCATACGACTACTGCAGATCAAACCGATCCCGGTCGCCGACCTCCTGCCTTCACTCGTGATCGCCCCGATCATCGTGGGCATCGTCAGCGCGCTGCGTGGTTGATCCTTGCCTTCGATGGTACGGGCAAGTGCCGGTATGAATCACGGTGGGATAGTTGGTGGGACTAAGTAATTTGCAAGACGGTGATATCGGTCGTCGGTCTTGTTTTGAAGTTTTGCAGAAATCGGAGGCTTAAAGTGAGGCCTGTAGCGGTGCGCGACGTTTTACAGAACTGAAGTTACGGGTGGTTTGCGAACCGGCGAATAGTTCGGAAATCTTCGACTTTCCTTCTGTGGCGCCGCGATCGTTGGGATTCACAAGCGTGAACCTTCCAACTTATACAGTGGGCCGCCCGGGTCTCGATCCCGGGATTAAAAGAACTATGACGTTTGTTGTTTGCGTCCTTTCGGTCTGTCTGGTCCAGCAATTACACGAAAATGTGTCTGGCCAAGTTGTTTCTGTCTCACTGGTCTTTGTAGTGTGTGAGTTTTTTTGTGCGATCATCGCCACTCTCCTCCGAAAGAACATCACAGAAGGAAGGTTCAACTCAGAAGTCCGACCTCAACAATTGGATTGGCGAACCCAGGGGTTGGCGGTACTGAATTCAAGGCTTCATACTGCCGCGGTGGGCGGAGTTGCGCTAAGGAGGAGGAAACGTGACGAAGCGACGCATGAGAGGGACCGGATCCGTCTATGAACAAGATGGTCATTGGATGGGTGCGGTGTCGCAGCCATCGTTAACCGGGGTTCGCCGTCGACAATCTCGAGTTGCCCAGCCAGTGTACGAGCAGCGAAGAGTCGAATACTCACCTGGAACCACAGTTACAGAAGTTCGACGCTTGAAGCGGCCCTTGAACAGGTAACGAGTGCTTGATGAAGCTCCTATGTGTGTTACAGCCTCTGTGTAAAGTCCACCCATGGCTACTGATGATTTTTCGCACCTTCGCCTCGATGCCGATTCGATTTCTTCGGCGCGTGACAAGGGTTTTGCTGCACCACAGGTGTATCGCAAGCGTGCCGTCCTGAAGAATTCACTTCGTGATGAAGAGAAGAAAATGACTTCGCAGCCAGACGAAAAACTGGCTACCGAAACGATCTATGCCGTTGTCGTTGATGGACAATCAATCGCTATCAACTTCTCGTATCAACAAGAAATGATTGACTCCATTCACGACACGATACCGAGTGCGGCGTGGAATAACGAAAAGCGACGTTGGCAGTGCTCCGTCATCGACGCTCACGGGGCGATGAAGTTTGCCAAGAGGTGGGGACTAACGGCGGTACCCGAACTCGAAACCATAGCCCGTGAGATGAAGAGGAGGTCTCGCAAGAATCTAGTTCTCAGTGGCTTACTCGAAACTGATTCGTTCCCCATTCCCGGTATTCGAGGTGAACTTCGTCCTTATCAGTTCGTCGGTGTGAACTACATGGTTATCAACAATCGCGCCATCATCGCCGACGAAATGGGCTTAGGAAAGACAATTGAAAGCTTGAGTGCGATACAACTGCAGAATGCGTTGCCGTGCGTTGTGGTGTGCAAGTCAAAACTGAAGGGTTCGTGGAGTGATGAAATACAGCAATGGCTCCCTAAATCCAAAGTAACGGTATTGAGCGGCACGAAGCCTTACGAATTTCCGCAGTCCGATTACATCGTCCTCAATTACGACATTGCCTACGCATGGCATGAAGTGCTGATTGAACGAGGATTTAAGTCGCTAATCGTCGACGAATCGCATTTTATCAAGAACGGAAAACGGACCTTAGGTTGTCCGCGGTGTGGACGACCCATGCGTGCCAGCCCACTGAAGAGATGTCCAAAATGCAGAGCCCAGAACGTTACGGCGCATCGAAGGTACACCGTCCGAAGGACCGATGCCGTTATGCAATTATCGCAGTCACTACCCGACACCGCCCCCATCTTCCTTCTCACCGGTACGCCCATAGAGAACCGACCCGCTGAATTGATTCGCCAGTTGGAGTGCATAGACCGACTTAGTGTTTTTGGCGGCGAAGGCAAATTTACGTACCGTTACTGCGCAATCAATGGCAAAGGTGCCACCAATTCATTGGAACTTCATCGCAAGCTTCGCGAGAATTGCTATCTGCGACGGAGAAAGAGGGACGTGTGGAAGGACCTTCCCGCTGAGCAATTTGTTCCTCGATTTGTCGAGGTCTCTGCGAGAAATATGGCGAGGTATAGGGAGATAGAAAGAGACGTGGTGGAGTATTTCGCTCAACGCGCAGCCGAAGAGGCTCGGGTGCAGGGAAGCGATGCTGATAAGGCTGCCCACGACAAACGGGAACAACTTCGCCGCGTCGAAGACCTCGTACAACTCACTGGTCTACGAAGTGCCGTAGGAGAGGCTAAACGCGACGCGGTAGTGGAGTGGATAAAAGACTTTGATGAGGATACGGGCGGGGAAGAGAAACTCATTGTATTCGGAGAGCACATCTCATTAATTGATTACCTCTACCAACAATTTGTCCACGAAGCCGTAAAAGTGCGGGGAGGTACCGGCGATCTAGAAGCTCAAAAAAATGCGGTTAGGTTCCAGAAAGATCCAAAGGTACGCAAGTGGATTGCTAATCTCCAAGCGAGCAAAGAGGGATTCACTCTCACGAGCGCATCCAACGTAGCTTTTTGTGAACTTCCATGGAGCCCCACCTGGCTTTCACAGGGGCTCGCGAGAGCTTACGGTAGGGCCAATGATCCACACGGCGCCGTCGGCTATTGCCTCTTGGTAAAAGGTACTGTCGACGAAGAACTATGGGAAATGCTGGAAAGGAAGCGCGTCGTTGTTAATGCAGTGACAGATGGCACGCCAATTTCTGAGAACCAGATATCGGTACAAGAGCAATTACGACTTGCGTGGCTGGAGCGGGGAAGGGCGCTCTTGAGAAACGCCTAGAACTCTAAAATGGGTTAAGCCGCAGGACCGTGGATCACGGCCAGATTTTCTAACTTGCTGGTGACATTGGACGGGTCTCGTTTTCTAAGCCCCTTGACTTGGCACGGTTCAAAGGAGTTTGTCCAATCACTGAACCCACGCGTATTGAAATCCTTGAAGTTTCTTGTCAATCGGCTTGCGCTGATGCAATGCGGTTTGGCGATTGATGATGACGGCGTGAGAGGCCTTGTGCCGAGAGGATGGGCCAATCGGCACAAGGCACCCGAAATAGTATCCAACTTCTTGAGAATGCTGCACGTTCAATTCACAGTGCGGTCTCATCAACCGAATGGGCCGTTCGTACGGAATTGTCGTCCGTTCCGCTCGGAATGGTAGTTCCCAATAGTTGTGGTGTGTGGTGTTTTCTGTGGTGTTGGATCTGATGAAAATGCGAGGCTAGCGCCAGTAACACCAGATTGCGGCGGATGGGAACGTTTACTTGTTGTTGCTTGAAAGGAAGACAAGAACCTCAAGGGGATCATTGTCATCGCAATGGAAGACCGCTCGAAGAGTACATACAAGGAGCCCCGAAATGGCCGATCCAGTATTCATGAGTTCATCGTGAAAGTGCCAGTTCTCTTTAGCCGGTGGACTTGGCCATTCCCAGCCAAGAGCGGGAAGTGCTTCACGCTGCTCTTCGCTGAATTTAAATTCCTCAAGATAGAAGTCAGAGACGCATTCAGCCCACAAGCCGCCTTCTTGAGTGACTAATACTTGAACGTACAAGCGTGGCCCAGAAAGCGTTCCGATAATCAATACCCATCGGCGCGCGTCACTTTTGAGGTGGTCGAGAATCTTGGAAAGCGAGAATTCCACCTCAGCCAGGTCGCACTCGACGGTCAGTCTTGTCCCATCACGCGGATCGGGAAGGGCGAGACGCTCGTCCACCAAGAATCTAAGGAATCCGGTGCCGTAGGATGCCTTCCAGTTTTCAAGGTCCACTACTGGGTCCGGGCTGTCTGGCTCACCGGTGCGCTCCCACGTATCGCCTTTGTCTCTTGGTCCCTGTGATTTTACGTAGCCGTTCTTCCTAAGGACTTCCTCGTACTCGCCGAGAATGGATAGCCGGTCACCGAGCAACCAGTAGCAGGCCGGCTCGCCAATGAAAATCGATACCAGGCGTTTTCCATATTTCTCATGGAGGACTGGAAGTATCCGTTCGAGGGGCTCGAGTGTCTCGTACCACACAGGCTCACGATGGACAACAGCCCCATTCAGAAGCAGGCACAGCTGCGTGTCCTTCTTCAACCGTGGGTTAAGTGGGTACGGGGGACTTGCGGTCTCCTCGGTAGTGAGCCCCGCGAGAATATTCCTGTCGCCAAGATCTGGCAGTTGGGCTGGAGAAGTCAGCTTGTTCTTTCTCCAATACTCATCGCGCGAATCCGAGTATTTGATATTTTCAGACTCAGCAATCGCCCCACTGTCGCCCGCCGCCGCCGCGGCCAAAGTTTCTTCTCGGGTGGGCCAAAATACCATGAATAGCCTCTCGTGGCATTTAGGACAATCCCATTCTCCGAGATCTTTGAACTCCTCCCCGTCCTCTGCCTCGGAGCCTGAGCCCTGCCAGCCGCACGGACACGTGAAGGCCGTATTCTTCCAATCGCCGTAATAGGCGAAGCTGCCCATTGAGGTCTCCTCCCGGGTTCGATTCGAACCTCCCTCCCGTAGCTCACTGGCGGGTACGGTAAATCCTCCAGCACTTTTGAGTAGTTCCACCGGGCTTCCAACTGGAGGGTGCAGTGGACACGAAACATGATCATTCGGCGACCGTACGACACAGAACGCGTACCTACCGATCTTGCTCGGCACCCAAAGCAGTCCCCAACGAGGCTGGTACTCGATGGCTCCACCACTCGCGGCGGCCGCTTCGGCCAACCGTTCCGGCTCATGATTCCAGAGGAGCAACTCGCAATTGTCCACTTCAATTACAACTGACCCGTCAGGTCGGCTTTCGATGAAACGACCCGGAGTCGGTCGGTTCTCCTTGTCTTCTACGGCATGGTTCATCTGAATCCAATGAGGATTGTGACCGGGTTTGCTCAGTCCGCACATCTTGGGGGGGCGAATCTCTGACATATAACCTCCATCGCATGACATTCGCACCTTGCCGAAGCAGGTTGCGGCGATGTCGTAGGGCCATGTCCCTCGATCGCTCTTGATGTTGACTCCAATATAGCGACGAGGTGTATCAGAGCCGCCAAGTCCAATGCTGGGTCAGACTTGCCAAGTCGGCCCCATCGAGAATCCTTACAACCAAGCAAGTGTGATGGGGGCTCGAGATCCCACAATCTTCTGAAATACATTCGGCACCGCAGTTGGCCACAATGGCACATGGACGTCGCTGCCAATCTGCAATTCCTGTAGTTGTCCGGGATGAGGGCAACTCCTCAGGTGTGTCCTTTCACCCATGTACTCCCATATCAGCGAAGCTGTGACAAACGCGTCCCACTCGTCTCCCTCGATTTGGCCGCAACTGGTTGGCTTGCTGGATGCCACCAAGAAGGATTCATAGATGAGAATTGAGTCCTCGGTTCCCTCCCAGAGAGTGAAGTCATCAGTGACGGTCACACTAAGACCGATCAACTCAAGTCTTGCGAGCACGTCTCCGAGCACGGACAGGGCCATCATGCCGACGGTTGCCGCGGCGCCTGCATACCACCTTCGACTCAGCTCCAAGGGGAATCGCTCCTGCATGCGCGGAGGTAGGCCTTGTTGGACGACGGAGCCTGGTATCCAGATCGGAGCCTCAAGTCCCAACGCAATCTGTCTGCCTTCACCAAGTGCGACAATCACATGGTCCGCCAAAACAACTGGATCGTGATAACCATTGTTCGGCGTTGGAGAATCAGTGGCGCTATTGAGTTCGTACCAGGCAAAGTGCCCTACCCTTGAATAACTACCTACGTCAACTCCGAAGATCTTCCTCGAATCCATTAGCGAATGGTAACCCCGTGTCATCGTGGTTATCCAACACCTCAGCCCATGCGCGAAGAAAGCAAAAGAAGCGAACTAAGCCTGTGGCGAAACATCCTTCGCTTGTTTCGCGTTTGCCGCTGCAATTCTCGGCGAATCAAACTCTGACATCTAACGTGTGAGTCAACATCAGCCCCCGGCATCGCCCAATTGGCCGTTCCACGACGAGCTACTGAACACGGGCACTGCCGTGACCCTGAACAAGTCCAAAGCCAAACGCTAATTCACGGAATCAGACATCGTCCGTGGGATCCTGCGAGACGCCACCGTATTGGTCGATTATCGAGTCAAGTGACAGAATCGCGTGCTCGCAACAGGTTTATCGCGGTCCGGATTTCAGATCTTGAAGCAGAATCGATTCGCGTTGGAGTCGCGTAACTATTGAATTGATATCGATCACCCTTGTGCAAACCTGTTATAACTCTCTCGCGCGACGTTAGTTACTTCGACGTAATCCTCAATTTGGACCGCAGTTCTCCGGAAGATTCGGCTGATTACTTAGGGTTGGACCGCGCCCACCACTGAATATCCGAGCGACGGCCAGATGCTGATTTCCGTACGTGAAGAGGCTTGTCGTAAACACCACGCCTTGAAGAGATATCCGAAAAAAACGCGTCGATATCGCAGCAACAACAGTAAAGGCTGGCACGTCGGCACCGTCAAAGGGCGGGAGATGATGGGCGGTACGCAACTCGAGAAACCACTTATTGGACTGCACAACATCGCCGTAGAGTTTCACGGCATTGCGAAGTGGGTCGCATTGATCCGTGGCGCTTTGAATGACTAACAACGCGGGATTACTTGAAGAGGCTGAATAGGTTTGGGCGCGATTCTCCATACCTGACATGATCACCGTTGCCTGGTAGTTGATGCCGGCGCGAAGTGCGGCGAAGCTCACTCCCTGGGGATCGCTACCTCGAGCGTAGGTGAGCAGTGCTACGGCAGTGGCTCCGTCGGAGTGACCGGCGAGGGCGATCTTCGATGATTGCACTAGACCACTCACGACAGAGCAACCTTTGGACTGGTTGGCTGACGCGGCGAGCAATGAACGAGTCACGAACGCCAGGTCCGCGGGCTCGTTGCGAAGATCGTCTTCGGTATTGACGCCATGTTGAGCGGCGACGGCGAACCTGTTTTCGTCTGGAAAGAAAGGCGCGGCGACGATGAAACCAGCTCGAACCCAGGCGTCGAGCAGATTGGCGAATGTATCGGGAGTGACGTTATACCCGTGCGCGAACACGATCATTGGATAACCACCACTTTGTTGAATGGGCGTGGCACCGTTGATTTTCTTGGGGTTTCCCGACACGGCCAGGGTCGGATACCTAATTTCGGTAACGAGCGTGCGAGTCCTTGACAGTACGGTGGCCGGCGTCGTCGAGAAGTTCAGCACGGCCCGCGTGTGGTCAACGAACGTGCAGCGCGCTACGCCAACCGAGACGCGCGGCGTAGCTGTCTGTTGATGTGAGATCGCTTGATTTGCACCTGCGGGATCCACCACGAGAAAAGGACTGATCAGTGTCGCGATTAGAGCGACTACTTGTAGGTTGGTCCAAATGAAACAACGATGGTCGCTGGCTGTTGGTCTTGACGAAATCATCTTCTTGACGATGGACCACGTCGTTGGAGATTTCGCCGGCGGACTGGTTGCATCGTCGCGATTTGTGACGAACGATTCTGGTTTAACCATTTGTAACAACCAGTCTCGAGTGGCGATCAACTACGTACCACGACATTGAGCGGCTCGTCGCCTCGCCGCATTCGAGAGAACTGCTCAGTGAGCAGTCGTACGACGCGAGGCGTCATCGCCGTTGAGGCGCCACCGATGTGCGGGGAGATAAGTACGTTGGGTAAAGCGAAGAGTGGATGCCCTTTTGGTAACGGTTCGGGATCGGTCACGTCAAGTGCCAGACGAAGGCGCCCGGAACTGGCGTGCAAGAGCAACGCGTCGGTGTTAGCGACCTTGCCGCGTGCAATATTGACGAACAGGCTGTCATCGCGCATGAGAGAAAGGAACGCGTCATCCACGAGACCCGTCGTATCGTCCGCGAGAGGTACGGCGATCACCACGATGTCCGCGTGAGGTAGTAGTTCCGGTACCGATTCATTGCCGTAAATGATGCCGCGTTCGTCAGAGCGTGCGGTTCGCGCGACGCGCACAATAGTGACTTCGAAGGGAAGTAGGCGAGCTTCAATTGCTTGTCCCACCCCGCCGTAACCAATGAGGAGAACAGTTCGATCAGCCAAGCTCGGACGCAGTTTGGGCGCCCAGTTTCCCTTCTCGGCCGCCCGCACAAAATCTGGAATACCGCGCTGAGCGGCCAGAATGAGTGCCAGCGCGAGTTCGGCTGTTGACGTTTCATGGACGGAGGTGGCGTTGGCGTACACGTGACCTGGCGGCAGCACGTTCTCGACGCCGTCGTAGCCGAGCGAGAGACTTTGCACGAGACGCGTCTTCACGCTTGCTAGTTGGGCGAGCTTTCCCGTCGCGCCCATGTAGGGCAGCACGACGATGTCAATTGCTTCGACGGGCGCCGGACCCGTCATATCCCAATCAATGAAGCCAACACCTTCGGGTGCGTCAACGAACATGTTGCGCACCCGTGCATCGGGCACGCTAACTAGAAGTTGCGGCATTTGCATGAATTGAGACTACCTACTGGCCCAGCGCTGACTAGAGCAGTTGCCATCTTCAACGTGAAGCTGGCGCACGGTGATGCGGTGCCTTGATGATCAACATGATGTCAAATGAAAAACCCCGGCGCAGTGCGCCGGGGCTTTTCATTTGAGACGTCCAGCGTCTCTTACTTAAGCCAGGACGGAATCCCGGAACTCAACTTCTTGGCGCTTGTGACAACTCCACTCGGCGAACTGTCCGTGGTGTAGATCTTGCCGTCAACTGTGGTTAGCGCAGTCCCGCTCGTAACGCGGGTCAGGTAGCCACCGTTCAGACCTTGGTGGTCTGAGGTGGTGTAGCGAAGTGGTGTCAGCGACGGAGTCTGCGAGAACGTGGTGCTCGTAAGGATCTTGAGGAAGCTGGCCCGCGTGAACGTCTTGCCTGCGGCCTTCAGTGCCTCTACAAACGCCACGCCCCATCCAATGCCGTACTCCATGTTGCCGTCCAATATCGACGTTGAGTTGAAGCCAGGGAACTGCGCCGTGTCGGCGGTGAGCACCTTTCGCATCCAGGGAATCCACGAACTGCTACTAGCGGAAGTGGGCAGGAAGCTAAAGGAAATCGCTCCGACCTCTGGACTCGTGGGGAGACCCGCTTTGGCGAATGGTGCAAAGACCGCGACCGGATCCGAACCGACGCTTGAAATCACCCAGTGGGGCGAGTAGCCAAGCTTAAGAGCGGCACCGAGCACGGCGTCAGTAGCGCCGGGAATCGTGTCGAGAACGACGACCGTGCACTTGTCACTTTGGAATTTCGCGACGTACGGTCCAACCGACGCGCCTTGCGATAAGACGAGGGCAGTGACGCTGTAGAACTGCGTGTCCGAGGGCGATACGCCGCCGGCGACCAATCCAGCCAGGCCATCGGCACCAAAGTCGTCACCCTGTCCAAGGAAGCACGTGTTGTCCGTGGGATACGTGGCGTTAATGTATTTGGCGAAAATCTTGCCCTCTTCGTTGTAACTGGTCTGCCAACCGAAGAGACCGGGGTAGGTATTTGGACTGTTCCAGTCCCTCGAGCCTGAGTTCACGAACAGTTGGGGAACGCCGTTGGACTTGAGCAACGAGCGCACCAAGTCTTGCGGTGCCGTGCCCAGTGAACCCACGGTGGCAAAGACCGGAGCGGAGAGAAGCGTGCGTGTTTGGGCCACGGTGCTCCCAGCGCCGGCGCAGCCAAGGCCGGGCGTGTTGTAGCAGTCGTCCTTAGTGATGTACTTGATCTTTCGACCGTTAACGCCACCCTTTTTATTCACGTAATTGAAGACGGCGTTGGCCGCTTTGGCGACTTCGTTGTAGCCCGAGGAGGCGATTCCCGTGAGCGGTACCGTGGCCCCGATGGTGATCTGCTTCGCCGTAACACCCGGCGTGCGTGCGGACGCTGCTCCGGCGTTCACGAATGAACTTCCGACCGTAACAAATCCCATGCATAACAACAGTGCCGTGGCACCTGTCGCGAGTTGGCGCATGCGCGTCTTACCCATGATTGTATTCTCCCTTAATTGAATCCTGATTGTGAGCGTAGGTGTACTCAGGGGCTAAAGCAAGTCACCCCGCCGTTCGCGCACGACGTTTACTCCACAGGCGTCGGAGCGCTCCAACGATTCCCATCGGCGCAAAGAGCATCGTCACAATCAAAAGTCCCCCAAAGATGATGCCCGGCAGTTGGTTGGCGAGATTTCCTTGAGGGTTGATGCCAGTGTGAGCGGTAAACCACGAGATCACGTTCGTCGAATAGGCGTAGATAACGCCGCCGATTAAGGCGCCAGAGATGGTTCCAATTCCTCCTATCACGACGAGCGACAAGATCGTGATTGAAAGTGCGAGTGAGTACGTCGACGGCGACACCGAATTATTAATGAGTGTCCAGAGTGCGCCGCCGAGGGCGGCGTAGGCCGAAGAGACCATGAAAGCGATCACGCGCGCGCGAGGAAGCGAGATGCCGACGAGTTCGGCGGCGACGTCGTTGTCGCGAATTAATCGCATGGTTCGGCCGGTGCGACTGGCGAAGAGATTGGCCATGAAAAAGAACGCGACGCCTGTCACGAGAATCGTGATATCGGCTAACCACATTGAATTGACCGTGAGAAGTGTTGTTTGCGACGAGAAGAAATCGGAGAGCCAGTGCGGTGGTGTTACCGCTGTTGGTAATTGCAGGCCCGCGTCAGCGCCAGTCCACGAAGAAAATGAATTCACGATTGCGGTAAAGGCAACCGCGAAGGCCAAAGTCATGCCGGCCAGATACGGGCCCCGAAGGCGCGTCGCGGGTAATCCCAAGAGGAGACCAACGAACGCGCCGCCGGCGACGGCGATCAAGAGAGTGATGAAGATGGGCGTCGAAGTGTGGTGATTAGCCCACATCCCCATGATGAGAGCTCCCACGCCCATGAAGGCGCCGTTGCCGAGTGAGATTTGCCCCGACGCGCCAGTTAGGAAGGAGAGACCTAGCAAGACAATCGACATAGCGGCGCCAATAGCCAAATTGAAGTTGGTGATCGCCGAGAAGAAGTACGTCGCGAATAGTGAGACGTCGAGGACCACCACCGTGAGCGCTGCGCGCGCGAGTACCGGGTGCGTGGCTCGAAGACCGTTGGCAGTAAGGGTCGCGATGCCAATGATCGCTACGGCCACCATCACGCCAATGGCGACACCATCGCGCACACTTGAGGTGGTCAGAGAAGTGATCGCGACAGCAACGGCGATCAAGATTGTCGAGAGTACTTCTCTTCGTTTGAGGCGAGTCCAGTTCATTAGACCCGCCTCGCCGTGCTCTTGGTGAAGAGTCCGTTGGGGCGAACCATCAACGAGATGATGAGGATGATCAACGCGGTAATCATGATCGCGTTGGAGTTCACGTAGTCACCGACGAATTGAAGAATGATGCCGATGGCCACACCGGAAACGATCGCTCCGACGGGGCTGTCGAGCCCGCCGACCGCCGCGGCGATGAAACCGAAGGCGAAGATCCCGTCCATGACTTGAGGAGTGAGGCCAGTGAAAAAGTTTGACGCTACGAGAACCGTACAGATAGTGCCCACGCCAGTAGAGAGAATCCAACCAAAGGTGAGCATTCGACTCACCCGTACGCCCAGCAGTCGCGACACCTCTGGGGCGAGGGCCGACGCTCGCAGCTGTAGTCCGAGTTTCGTGAATCGAAAGAGGGCGGCGACGCCGATCATGACAACGAGCGCCGTCACGATTTCGTAGACGCTGAAGGCAGAGAGTGCGATCGGTCGACCGTTGAGCTGCCAGTCAATGGGGGAGAAGGGGCTTGGGGTTCCTCTGGGCGTCGTCGACCAAATGGCGGCGGCGACGCCTTCGAGCACAATTAGGAAGCCGACCATCACCACGATCGGGTTTATCTCCGGCTTGCCGTAGAGATGTCGCACCAGGACTCGTTCAGTGACACCACCAATGGCGAATCCCGCCACAATCGAGACGATCACTAATGTCCAGTAGCTCAATTGGTGGGCGAACACCACCATTCCGACGTAGGTGGCGAGCATGGGCATGGCGCCTTGGGCGAAATTCAAAATCCTCGTCGATCGCCACACCAACACCAAGCTGAGGGCGAGCAAGCCGTAGATGACGCCGTTCGTGAGTCCGGTCAAAATGTCGGAGACGATCCTCGAGGTTAAGAACGGGTCCACTAGTTGACCATTCCAAGGTAGTACTGGCGCAGATTCTCGTCGGCAACGATGTTCGACTTAACGTCGTTGGCCACTACTCGCCCTAGGTGAAGTATGACCGCATGATCTGAAATGCGAAGTGCGGTGGAGGCATTTTGTTCAACCAGTATTACCGTTAGGTTCTTTGACGCGCAGAGATCGTGGATCGTGTGCATCAACTGCGCGGTCACTAATGGCGCAAGACCAAGCGACGGCTCATCAAGTAAGAGGAGTGAGGGTTTAGCGATAAGCGCACGGGCCATAGCCAACATCTGGCGCTCTCCACCAGAAAGTTTGGCGGCGTGCTGTTTGCGTCGTTCACCAAGTACCGGGAACTGTTCGTACTGCTCATCAAGTCCAGTTGCCAGATCAACCTTGGCCATCATCGCTCCCAGGCGAAGGTTTTCTTCAACGGTGAACTCGCTGATCACGCCGCGGCCTTCAGGTACGTGTCCCACGCCGAGGCGAGCAATGTTCTCTGGTTTCATCGCTACGAGGGAATGTTCGTCGAAGGTGATTGTGCCGCTCGTTGGCTCCTTTAGACCACTGATAGTACGTAGCAACGTCGTCTTTCCAGCGCCGTTGGAGCCGAGAACTGCCGTGATCTTTCCCGTCTCGGCTCGAAACGAAACGTCACGCAGCGCTTGGACGGCGCCGAACGAAACCGAAAGTCTTTCGATCGCAATCATTCATCTACCCCTAGGTAGGCCGCGACCACCGCGTCATTATTGCGAACTTCTTTTGGCGTACCAGTAGCGATTACTACACCGAAGTTGAGTACCACCAACCGATCAACCAGCGGCATCACGAAGTCCATGTCGTGTTCGACGAGCAACACGCCCATCTTTGAGCGCAGTTCGGTGATGAGAGCAGCGAAATCTTCGAGTTCGCCTTCGTCGAGTCCGGACGCCGGCTCGTCGAGTAAGAGCAGCGTCGGATCGCACATGAGCGCGCGTGCCACGGAGACTTTCTTTGCGATGCCATAAGGGATGACGGACGGCAGTCTCATCGCCATATCAGCGATACCGAGGTGTTCGAGCATCGCGAATGCGTCGTGGCGAAGCGCTCGCTCGGAACGGACGCCGCGTGGCAGTGACAAGAATCCGGAAACGAAACCGCCATTCGCTCGAACGTGGCCCCCCGCCATTACGTTCTCCAGCACCGTGCAATGAGGGAAAAGTCCTACTCCCTGCAGCGTTCTCGCGACGCCGGCGCGGGCGAGTTGATTTGGTCGCAAGTTTGCCAAGCCCTTCGAGGGAAAGTAGACGTGCCCCTCGGAGGGTTTGATAAATCCGCAGGCAACGTTAAACGCCGTTGTTTTGCCAGCGCCGTTAGGGCCAATCATTCCGACGATCTCACCCGACGACACCGTAAACGAGACATCTTTCAATGCCTTCAGCCCCTCGAAGTGAACCGAGACATTCTCTAAGGAAAGAGCCAGCGATGAGGATGGTGGCGTCATGGTGTCCATAAAGTTACAGGGTGGCGCGAGTGTATGTATGTCGAAACAAACTCGGTGACGACGTTCCGTCGAGATAGTCGACAAGTCTGAGTGCAAGAGATGACGTTTCGCGTGGTTCATCCGGTTTCAACGCATTTGAAGCACGAATCAATGTGATAAATGAGCCACACATTCGCAGTAAGTTGGAACCCTGGGAATCGGGGGTCAGCGGCGCTTGACAACATCGAATGTCGGCAGTGGCGAAGGAGACATTCTTGGGGCCTTTTTGCGCGACTTGTTAGAGAACGCCGCCAAGGAAATCGCGGGCGCGGAGGCCAACGTAAGGGCGAATCGACAAGACGGCGTTGAGGACGATCCCGAATCCATTCGAAAATTACGACTGTCGTTTCGCCGCGTCCAGTATCAAATGGAAACAATTGACGAGATTGATCTATCGCTTCAAACCGCGACACTGGTTCTGCAGCTGCACGAGTGCGGCAAACCGTTTGGAAAGCTTCGTGACGCGGAGATTCTTGAGTCGCGTCTCGTCAAAGCGCTGGACACTCGTGGTGACACGATTGAAGGTCGCCACATTAAGGAACTCGCCATGGACGCTCGCCGCAACAAGCAGCTAGCGATCGACGAGCTTCTCGACTCACCTGCCTACCAACGTGTCGTAAAGGAGCTGGACGACTATCGAAGTACGTTGCCCGAAACGATCGAGTCTCCCTTGAATATCCGTCCCTTGGCCCAACGGGCAATCAATAACTCGTGGCAGCGGCTTCGACGGGACGTTAAGAAGGCACGTCGCGATAGCAGTGACGCTCGTCTGCACGCCGTACGAATCTCGGCCAAACGGATGATGTACGTTACGCAGGCGTTTGCGCACATTCTCGGTCCTACCGCGGATGAACTTGCGGAGCGCCTCGACATCCTTCAACATTTTCTTGGCACACAGCACGATCACGTCATCGCGGCGGAGTGGTTCAAAGAGGTTGGCCGCGTTCATCCAGAACTCGCTGCTCTTACGAAGAAGATTTCGTCGGAAGAGCGTCAACGCGCTCACCATCGATTGAAACGCTGGCAACACTTTTGGAAGTCGGTGGAGAACTTGCACTCACGTCGAATGTTTGAATCAACCCCAAGCGCAGGTTCATAATTCGCTTAGAAGAGATTTGGTCGCAAGGCGCTGGGAACGATGAACACTTTTATATCGCGAGAGCCCTTTGATCAACCGTATTTCTTGGCGCAACTCGCCATTAGTTACAACCGCAACGTCAATGGTGACAAACATTCTCGAACGGTTGGTGAAGACGGTCGTCGTCATTCGTTCTTTACAATTGAAGGAGATTCAATCGTAGAAGATAAAGAGTGATTCAGCGATATTGAAGTGTTGGACAAGGGAGTCCCTATGAACGCCAAGAAGAAGTTGTGGTTAGCAGTTGCCGTCATCGTCGTCATTTCAGCCGTGGCGATCGGTATCAGCGCCTCGTCATCGAATGGGCCGTCATCGTCGTCAAAACAGACCATTTCGTTTGCTGAAGGTGCGGGCGCCTATCCGAACTACATCTTTCCGTACATGGCCGGTCAGTATTTTTCTGTCGATAACACCAACCAATTCCAAGAGTTGATGTTTCGCCCACTGTATTGGTTTGGGCTTGCCGGTTCGGTGGCGGTCGTCCCGAGCCTTTCACTGGCGAGTATGCCGACCTTCAGTAACGCAAACAAGACCGTGACAATGGTCATGAAGGGTTGGAAGTTCGCCGACGGTCAAACGGTGAATGCTCAGTCCGTGATGTTCTTTCTCAACATGTACAAGGCCGATCCCACGTCCTACGCTGGTTACAACCCGGGTTACGGCATCCCCGATCAAGTCAAGAACGCTTCAGGAAGCGGCAATACCGTCATCATTAACTTCAAAACGTCGGTCAACCCGAATTGGCTTCTCTATAACTATCTCTCAGAGATCACTCCGTTCCCCGACACGTGGGACCACGTGTCCGCGACGCTGTCTTCAACGTGCGCGACGGGCGTCTATGGCGCGACGGTGACGAACGCGGCGTGCAAGAAGGTCGAAAAGTATCTTTTGGCGCAGTCCTCAGACGTGAGCACGTACACGGACGCAATGTGGCAAAGCGGTGACGACGGACCGTGGCGACTCACCGCCATTGACAGTCTCGGTAACGTGACCTTTCAACCAAACACCAAGTACTCAGGTCCCCAGAAGGCGCAAGTGGCGTACGTAAAGGAAGTGTCCTTCACTTCCGCCAGCGCCGAACAAAATCAGCTGGCCGCCGGAGCCATTGATATTGGCTACATTGATCCAACCACATTGACAGCGTCAGCTCCTTCGCCGGGCAAAGTTGGAGCGAACTGGTCTCCGATCGCTGGCAACTACAACCTGGTCACGGGATCTCCGTGGAGTTTCAATTACGCCCCGTTCAATTTCACATCCGCCAATGCCAAGTCGGCCGCCGTGCAGCAGCTCTACATTCGCCAAGCGCTCCAGTTAGCGGTGGACCAAGTAGGCATCATCAAAAAAGTTGACAAGGGATACGGAGTCCCGACCATTAGTCCGATTCCGCCGAACACGCCGTCGTCGATTAGTGGGACCGTAACCAATCCCTATCCGTTCAGTCTGAAAAAGGCGAAGAGATTACTGGGCTCGCACGGGTGGACCATTGTGAACGGCGTCCAGACCTGCACCAATCCAGGAACTGGAGGTAACCAGTGCGGAGCGGGGATAACGAAGGGTTACACGCTGAACTTCAAGATCATCTGGTCCAACGGACAAACTTCGCTCGATGACACGTTTAACGCAGAGATTCAAGACTGGGCGAGCATTGGCGTAAAGTTCTCGAGCACCACGGGTACGTTTAACCAAGTCATCGCGGACTGCACGAGTGCGAAGCAACAGTACGAGCTCTGTTCGTGGGGTGCGGGATGGATCTACGCGCCGGATTACTACCCCTCTGGAGAGACTCTCTTTACGACGAAGGGTGGATTCAATCCTGGTGCGTACAGTAATCCGACCATGAACGCCCTGATTAACGCCACGACGTTCGGCACCGTGAAATTGACGGCCTACGCCACGTTCGCGGCGCAACAACTGCCCGTGCTCTACCAGCCAAACCCAACGGCCATCGTGGAAATTCGCAAGACGTTGAAGAGTTCAATCGGATTTACGCCGAATCCCTTGGGTAACTTCAATCCGGAGTACATGCACAACTAGACAACGTGGCGTGCACGCATTAACTGCTACGTCGGTGACTACCCACCACGTTGGTTGGAAGGACCGAAGAGGGGCTGCACCGCCGCTTCGTTCCAGTCGGTGCGCGGACAATTGAAGAGGTCGTAGCACGCCTCGATGATGGCGTCGTAGTTCACGCGCCATCCCACGTAGTCGAGCCACGCCGCCTCGTGATCAGCGACAAGGGCCACGCCGCTTCGTTCCAGTCGTTCGAGGACGATGTCGAACTCTTCGCGTGAGATGGCGATAGGGATTGATCGGTGCAAGTTCGTTGGGTAGGGGATCTTGAAGTAGTCCGCGAGTCGACGAAGAGTGAGCCAACCTGAGCGGATGCAAAGTCCCGCTGTTGGAGAAGGCTTCGCGTCAACGGCGGCGTTGAAAAGTGCTGCGGCGTCAAGTACAGTCGCGGCCGATCCGATCCACGTCTGGTTCGCGTTGGGTGAACGGTAGTAATTGAGAATCGGAAGCGTCGTGTGCGTTTCACCTACTTCAATGAACCACTGCTCCCATTCGCGCCACAGTTCATCGAGGCGCTCAAAGGACTCGACACTCTTTGCGATCTCGAGTACACCCCAGGGCGTCGCTGGAATGCCCGCACGAACGGAAAGTCGAGAGACAGAGAACTCACGACGCTGGAATGCGGAGTACAACGTAGGGATGAACGCGATAAGAAGAGCGAGCAACGTGAGTCCCACCGCGGCCTCGATGAACTGCAGTACGGCCAGGTCACCCTGCGCGGTGGTGGTGCCAAGAGTAAAGAGTGACGAACCTGAGAGCTTGAGAGCCAAGAAGAAGCTCGGCGCTCCGGCCGCGATGAAGCCGAGAGAAAACGCCAACAAGCTAACTACCAGCCAGAGCGTCTGGTAGGACAAAAGAACAATGGAGGCGTAGAGCGATAGGATTCGATCTCGCACGGGATACGATTTACTCGTGCGCGCGATCATCCTAAAGATTGCCCCCACTAATTTGGCTACCCACCGGCTGAGACGGACGTTGGCGACTCTGGGCAGTAGGAACGTGCGAATTGCGGCGTCGAGTATGAGTAGTTGAAGCAGGAGGCCGGCGATGCCGGCGAATACTCGAATCCAAATGTTCATGAGAGTGGGCCGTCGAACGTTGAGCGGCGGCGCCTGCTCATAACGAAGGAACGGTGCGAAGGTTTTAAAGTTCGACGTGGTCGCATCAAGAAGCCGCAGTATAGACCGCTTGACCTAGCGCATCGAATGGATGCAGCACCGATGAATTGGTGCAGGAGGTCACGGAGAGTTCTTCATCGCCCGTCGTCCTATTCACAGCATTCACGGGTAAAATGACGACTACGAAGTTCTTAAGCACATAGTGGTGGCGACATTGTCGATCGCTGCTGGAGAGTCTCTTAAAGGTTGGTTACGTGACGAGTGAACAGCATCGCTCAATTCGGTCCTTAGATGACCAGATTGGTCTCTGGCCGCGTCGACCCCAGCCCTTTCGTCAGTCCCGTTTGGGTGAGGCGCGCTTGACGGGAATTCCGAATCAGGACACGCTCGAGACAAACTTTCCTCCGATCGCTGATTACGCGTTTCTTTCGGACTGTGAGAACAGTTGTCTTATCGCACCAACAGGTGCCGTTGAATGGTTCTGCCTACCGAAGCCGCACGACCCCAGTATCTTCGGCACGATTCTCGATAGGGCCGCTGGATCATTTCGATTGGCGCCCGTTGACAGTGCGGTTCCTGCTCACCGTCAGTACGTCCCGGGCACCATGGTGCTCGCCACCACGTGGCAGACGCGCAGCGGTTGGCTGATCGTGAACGATTTCTTAGCCATCGCGCCGTGGTACCGGACTGACGAACGATCGGAACATCACCGTCGTACGCCGGGCGACTTTGACGCGAAACACGTGCTGGTGCGCACGGCCACCTGCCTGCACGGCAACGTCGACATCCTTCTTAACTGTGAACCGTCGTTTGACTACGGCCGCGTCGACGCGCAATGGGAGTATCAGGGAACGTCCTACGACCAGGTAACAACAACGACGCCCGGCTTTCCTCGCCTCACGTTGATCGGTGACATGCGTTTTGGCATTGAAGGTCGAGCCGTTCGCGCCCGGCACCGTCTTACCGAGGGCGAGACGTCGTTCGTCGTCTTGGGCTGGACCGACGCACCCCCGCCGTCATCGAGGGCCGAAGTTGACACCTGTCGAGCCGAGACCAGTCGATTCTGGCGCGATTGGATTGACGGTGGGCGGTTCCCCGATCACCCGTGGCGAGAGTACTTGCAGCGAAGTGCCCTCACGTTGAAGGGGCTTACCTACGCGCCTACCGGTGCGTTGTTGGCGGCGCCCACCACCTCGTTACCCGAAAGCATGGGGGGCAGTCGTAACTGGGACTATCGCTACACCTGGGTCCGCGACGCTGCCTTCACGCTGCGCTCGTTGCACGCCTTGGGCTTTGATACCGAAGCCGATGATTTCCTCGCGTTCCTTGGCGACGTTCTCGAACCGCAAGGAAGTTACGTTTCTGGCGCAAAGAATACGCGGGGCAATCTCCAGGTGTTATATCCCGTCGACGGGGCGCTCGCCGCTAATGAGATTGAACTCGATCACCTCACGGGTTACGGCGGGAGTCGGCCGATTCGCGTCGGCAACGCGGCGTACAACCAGATTCAATTTGACATCCTCGGGGCCATCGTCGATTGCGTGTTTGAACACACGCGTTCGAGGGATTCCTTGAGTGAGCGATCGTGGCGAATTGTGGTGCAAGCGGTTGAATTGGCACTCAAGAACTGGAAGGATCCCGACCGCGGGATTTGGGAGGTTCGAGGTGAGCTCCAGCACTTCACCTTCTCCAAGGTCATGTGCTGGGTTGCCGCGGAGCGAGGCGCGCGCCTAGCCGCCCTTCGAGGGGAACGCGATCGCGCCGATTTGTGGTGGAACGCCGCCCAAGAGATTCACGCCGACGTGTGTGAAAAGGGTGTGAGCGAGGAAGGTGTCTTTACCCAGTCGTACGGCACCAACGAACTCGACGCCTCGCTGTTGTTGCTCCCGCTGGTTGGTTTTCTCCCAGCTCACGACGAGCGCATTCGAAAGACCGTCCTCGCCATCGCCGATGACTTGAGTGATGGTGCGTTCGTGTATCGCTATCGCGCCGAGACGACTGACGACGGTATCGACGGCGAAAAGGAGGGGACGTTCACCGTGTGTTCGTTCTGGCTCGTGTCAGCGCTCGTGGAGATTGGCGAACTCGATCGTGCTCGTACGCAGTGTGAAAAGTTAGTGGGAGCAGCGAGTACGTTGGGACTCTTTGGCGAAGAGCTCGATCCTGAGACGGCTCGTCATCTGGGAAACTTTCCCCAAGCGCTCACGCACCTTTCGCTCATCAACGCCGTGCTGCACGTGATCGAAGCGGATCAACGGGCAACAGAGACGTCGATTGGGCCTGCCGGATCACCGAGTTGGTGGAACGCGGCTGGAAAGGATGAGCGCACGACCACGTCGCCGTCATCGAGTAGCGAATCCTCTCCATTTGCTCCTTGATGTTCCCGCTGACGAGGCGCGACGAAGACCGTTAGTCTCTTAGTCAAGTGTCAACCATGTCGGAACAAACCAAGAACCATGTTGAAGCGGTCGCGGTTGAGGGCCGAAATTCAAATCTCAAGCCCGGAGGGGCGGACCTCGTTGTCGTCGCCAACCGTCTGCCGGTACAGCGCTCGAGCGCCCAGGACGGCGAAGGTTGGCGACCGAGTCCCGGTGGCTTGGTGTCGGCCCTGACCTCAGTACTGCAGAGCCGTAACGGTCTATGGATTGGCTGGTCGGGTTCTTCAGAATATCAAGAGACGCCAAAGAGCTACGAAGGAATCCGACTAAAGGCCGTTGACATCAGCCGTGAAGAGTTCGACGACTTCTATCTTGGATTCTCGAACGCCACGCTGTGGCCCTTGTACCACGACGCAATTCGTGCGCCGACGTTCCACCGTGCCTGGTGGCAAACGTACGTCAAAGTAAATCGTCGTTACGCCGTTGCGGCTGCCGAGTCGGTGGCACCCGGGGGATCGGTGTGGATTCACGACTATCAATTGCAATTGGTTCCTCAAATGTTGCGCGATCTTCGCCCCGACGTGCATATCGGATTCTTTCTTCACATTCCTTTCCCGCCCATTGAGCTCTTCATGCAGTTGCCGTGGCGACGCGAGATAGTGGCCGGAGTTCTCGGGGCCGATCTCATTGGTTTTCAAGTGCCCCAAGCTGCTTCGAATTTCTCTCGAATGGCTCGACGTCAGTCGACGGCGACGGGCACGGACTCAACGTTGGAGTACAACGGTCGAACCGTTCGCATCGGAGCGTTTCCAATTTCCGTCGACTGCGAACAGATCGTTGCGATGGCGAATGACTCCGCGATTCGCGCTCGCGCGAGAGATATTCGACGAGAGCTGGGCGACCCCGAACTGGTATTGCTCGGCGTCGACCGTCTTGACTACACCAAAGGCATCCAACAACGCATAAAGGCCGTGTCCGAGCTTTATCAGGACGGCTCGCTCAACACTCTTAAGCACGTCATGATCCAAGTCGCGGTGCCCAGTCGAGAAACCGACGCCCACTACGAGACAGAACGTCACAATCTCGAACAGGCCGTGAGTCAGATGAACGGTGAGTACGGGCAGGTCGGTCGACCAGTCATTCACTACCTTCATCAGAACCTTCCCTTTGACGAGTTGGTCGCCCTCTACCTCGCGGCCGACATCATGATCGTCACGCCATTTCGCGACGGCATGAATCTGGTCGCCAAGGAATATGTCATGTGTCGCACCGACCTGACGGGACGTCTCGTCTTAAGCGAGTTTGCTGGCGCGGCGACAGAATTGCGGGGCGCGTTTATCGTGAATCCCCACGACCTCGAAGGAATCAAAGAGGCGATTCGAATGGCATTGAACGTTGGACCTAAGGAAGCAAGAGATCGGATGTCTCGTATGCGCCGCAAGGTCTACCGTCGAGACGTCTACGACTGGGCGGCAGGGTTTCTCAACGCATTGCAACAAACTGGAATGTAGCAAACCGCGCTGGCGTAGCTCCTACAGTTCGTCGATCAGCTCCGCGACGGAGTCGACAACTCTCGAAGGTTGATACGAAAAGCGAACGATGTCCTCGCGTTGGGCGACACCAGAGAGCACGAGGATCGTCTCGATGCCCGCCTCGGTACCAGCTCGAATATCGGTATCCATGCGATCGCCAATCATCACGGTGGTCTTGGAGTGAGCGCCGAGCATGTTAAGGCCCTCACGAATCATCACCGCGTTCGGCTTTCCGACGAAGTACGGCATGACGCCTGTAGCGCTTTGAATCAGTGCCGTCAAGGCGCCACAGCCGGGCAGCGATCCGTTGGGCGTAGTACTGGTTGTTTCTGGATTAGTCGCGACGAACGCACTACCACTATCGATGAGGCGGATCGCGGTCGTGATGTCGTCAAATGAGTAATGCCAGGTTTCACCGAGTACGACGTAATCCGGTTTGGAGGCGCTTTCGTGGTAGCCAACGTTGATGAGTGCTTCGTGCATACTCGTCTCGCCAATCACGAAAGCCGTGCCCTCGGGTCGTTGATCGCAGACGAACTGTGCGGTAGCGAGCGCCGACGTCCATAGTTGGTCTTCGCCCACGGTTAGACCCATCGTCAGCAGTTTGGCGGAGAGTTCACGGGGCGTGAACAGTGAATTGTTGGTCAGGACCAGGAATGATCGCTGCGTTGCTCGCAAGCGATCGAGAAATTTGTCAGCTCCAGGCACCATGTGCCCGTTGTTGATGAGTACGCCATCCATGTCGCAGAGCCAGTTGGCGGCGGTACTCATTACCTCCATCCTCTCAAATACTGTCGTGGCCCGCAAAAGTTGGTGGTTTTACTACGTCGTAGAAGATGACACTCTTCACTATCCACGCTCGACAAGTTCATTGTCCATAAGAAAAAACAACCCAGCTTCCAAGTGACCTTTGGGGGCCATCTGGAAGCGAGATCGATGTGCGTTCGGTGACGACAGTTTGGGGCCGGACCTTTAGAATCTCCTCAGCGCTGGCGCGACGTAAGTTGATTCTCTACTAGAGGATCTTGAAAGGAAAGCGAGGTCGAAATGCCTGCCGTGACACCTGAGAAGTGGACTGAATTATCGCACCTTGACTTTGAAACGTCACAAAAGAGCGAGCGATCGGTGAAATCAGTAACTACCGCGCCGCAAGGATTCGAAGGTGAAGGGTTCCCGGTGCGACGAGCATTCGCCGGCCTCTCCATGAAGGACTTGGACCCCTTCGTCCATATGGACCAAATGGGTGAAGTGGACTACGCGCCGGGCGAACCAAAGGGAACGCCGTGGCACCCGCACCGAGGATTTGAGACCGTGACCTACATGATTGACGGTACGTTCGCCCACCAAGACTCACACGGCGGCGGCGGTCTCATCACGAATGGATCGACCCAATGGATGACGGCAGGCCGGGGAATACTTCACATTGAAACGCCACCGGAAGAGCTGGTGGTGTCGGGTGGACTCTTTCACGGGGTTCAGCTGTGGGTGAATCTTCCGGCGAAGGAGAAGATGATCGCGCCGGCCTACCAAGGTCTCGAGGCGGACGACGTGGTATTCGTGTCGTCGTCCGACGGTGAGTCGCTCGTTCGTATCATCGCCGGTGAGATCGGTGGACATCATGGTCCCGGCTCCACCCACACGCCAATGGCGATGACGCACGTTTCGCTCGTTCCCGGAGCGCGATTGAATCTCCCGTGGGATCCGACGTTCAACGCACTGGTGTACGTGTTGGCCGGAACCGGTCACGTGGGAAGTGAGCGTCGCTCCGTCCAGACCGGTCAACTCGTCGCTTTTGGACCGGGTGACTGGTTGCACGTGGGCGCGAACGATCGCCAGGACTCTCGGACGATGAACTTAGAACTCTTGATTCTGGGAGGGCGTCCGATTGGAGAGCACGTTGAACATTACGGTCCCTTCGTGATGAACACTCGATCCGAAATTGCCCAAGCACTCGAAGATTTTCAGAAAGGTCGCCTGGGCGTCATTCCACCTAACGCCCTCATGCCGCACGTGCCAGATCCCAACCCGATTCGTGCCGAGCACACCGGTATTTAAGTCGACAACGTGGAGGTGAGCACGAATCTGTGCGAAAACGCGCTGGCGCCAATCTCGGCGTTCGCGTCGTGATGACGCGACTTTGGCGAAGGCCATAAGGTGACGAGTGTCGAGACGTCAGTGAAGACGATGAAGGGATGACGTATGGATGACGGCAACATACTGAAACTTATTGAGAAGCTATCTGCCGAGGAACAAGGGCTCGAAGAGTCGCACCACGGCCAAGCGCTGACGAAGGTTCAAACGGATCGCTTGAAGGCTGTGGAGATTGAACTCGACCAGTGTTATGACCTCCTGCGCCAGCGTCGTGCCCGACGTAGCGCGGGACTCGATCCAAACCAAGCGACGGTTCGATCTGAAGGTGTCGTCGAGAACTACCTGCAGTAGAGCATCGCTCGACTGTGTTGCTCGAAGGTGTCGTCAGAAGTTGCCCCGATGGTGTCATTGACGCCAAGGCGAGTGGGTGACTCGCGTTAATTAGGATGAACCGGTGGACTTAGAGTTGCGCGATCGTGTCGTGCTAATTACCGGCGGAAGCGACGGGTTAGGGCTTGGGCTCGCGCGAAGGCTTGTTGACGAGGGAGCCCGCGTCGCGGTATGCGGGCGTGATCCAGAACGATTGGCGCGAGCTCAGAAACTCCTCGGTGTTGACGCACTGTGCTTTCGAGCCGATGTCACCAGCGTTAAGGAGCTGGATGCGTTCGTCGATGAGACCCTCTCACGATTTGGTCGTCTCGACGGGGCTGTGAATAACGCGGGGCGCTCTGCGGGGTCGTCTGTCGCGGATTCCAATGACGACGCGTGGCGTGAGGACTACGAACTCAAGGTGATCTCAGCACTCCACGTTTCGCGGCGTGTACTTGGCGCGCTCGAAGATACTGGTGGTGCAATCGTGAACGTCTTGGCGACCGGGGCCCGATCACCGTCCGCGAATTCGACGCCGACGACCGCGTCGCGCGCGGCCGGCCTCGCTCTCACCAAGGCTTTGGCAAACGAGCTTGGACCTCGTGGTGTGCGCGTGAACGCCATCTTGATTGGACTGATCGAATCGGGACAGTGGGTGCGACGGGCGAATGACGCCAAGGTCTCCCTCGAGGAGTTCTACATCACACTGGCCCAAGGCGCGAAAATTCCTCTCGGTCGTGTTGGAAGGACCGAAGAGTTTGCCGATCTCGCCGCGTTTCTTCTCTCACCTCGCGCGAGTTATATCACCGGCGTCGGACTAAGTATCGACGGCGGTCTTTCGCCCGTCATCTAGTTGAGAATTTGTCGCACGACGAGCGCCATGTCGTCGAGCAAGTAGGGCTTCTCCACGAAAGCCGAGCGCGAAACAAAAATCTCCTCGTGGACGATGTTGTTGGACGGATAGCCAGAGGTGAAGATTACCTTAAGGCTCGGACGTTCGTCCAAGAGCCGTTGCGCCAAGTCACGGCCGTTCATTTGTGGCATCGCTAGATCCGTGAGGAGTACGTCGATGGTTGCGTCAAACGACTTAGCAACGCTGAGCGCTTCTTCACCATTCGCCGCCTGCAAGACGCGGTATCCGTATCCCTCGAGCGACGCAACGAGGAGCTCGCGAGCCTCGTGAAGATCTTCGACGACCAGAACCGTCTCCACACCTTCGCGCGTACGCTCACTCACTCGACGCGACGTTAAAGGAGGGCGAGGTGCGTCCGAGACTGGAAAGTACAACTTAAAGGTCGTGCCTGCGCCAAGCCGACTGGTGACCTGGATATGCCCCCCACACTGTTTTACGATGCCGTACACACTGGCGAGCCCAAGGCCAGTGCCGATGGGCTTCGTGGTGAAGAACGGTTCAAAGATTCGACTCTGGGTCACCTCATCAATTCCAGTTCCCGTGTCGGTGATTTCCCCCAACGCGTGGGGCCCCGCCGTCACGCCTTCGTGCGCCGCGGCGTACTCCTCGTCGAGGTCCACGAGCGCCGTGCGCATGGTTAACGTTCCTCCGCTGGGCATGGCGTCACGGGCGTTGGCGACGAGATTTACTATTGCCCGTTCAATTTGACCATGGTCAATGACGGCGGCTTCAAGTGCCGGGTCGAGTTCGGCGACGAGCACGATGTCGTCGCCCAACATTCGCTGCCATAACCACATGTTCTCGTTGATGAGTGCGTTGAGATCGGTGGGCTCGGATTGAAGAATCTGCTGACGGCTGAAGTCCAAAAGACGGTGGGTGACGTCCGCGGCCTGTTGAACCGCCGTGTCAATGCGCAGCGCAATCTCTTTGAGGTCATCCTCAGTGACACGCTTCGCGACGAGATCGTTGTAGCCCCTTATGACGAGCAACATGTTGTTGAAGTCGTGGGCGATACCGGCGGCGAGCGTGCCGACGGCCTCCATCTTTTGGGATTGGAAGAGCTGTTGTTCGAGTTCGCGACGTTCTGATACGTCAACCTGCACGCCAACGAAGTTGATAACGACGCCTGCTTCGTCGAACACTGGCGAGACAGAAAGGTTGTTCCAGAAAGTGCTGCCGTCTTTGCGGTAGTTGAGAATCTCCACCGTTCGGCTCTTGCCTTCTCGAATGGCCGCGCGCAGTTCTTCGACAGCTCGTGGATTCGTATTGGGTCCCTGGAGAAAGCGGCAGTTGCGACCAATGCTCTCATCGAGCGAATAACCGGTGAGACGTTCGAAACTGGGACCAGCGTAGACAATTGGATTGTCGGGTAAGCGCGGGTCGGTGATGACAATCCCCTGGGAGATGGCGGCGATCGCCCGGTCGCGTTGACTCAAGTCCTCTTCACCCCGGCGCTGGAGTTCTTCTTGAGCGAAACGCTGTAGCGCGAATGAAACGGTGGGAGTTATCTCGTTGAGCACATTGACCATTTCGTCACTGAAGTAATTCTTCTCATTCGAGTACACCGCTAGAGCCGCCGCTACGTTGTCGCCCTGGCGGATAGGAAACGCGGCGCATGAAGCAAATCCAACCCTCTGCGCTAGTTCGTGCCAAGGTGCGGTCGGCGTCGAGGCGAGGAAGTCATTTTCAACGGTGAACTTGCCCGTGAGCAGAGCTTGAGCGAGAGGACCGCGAGAGCGATCGCTTTGGCGATCGAGGCTAAGAGCCGCTTCAATGATGAAGCCTTTATCAACACCAGACGACGCGGCGCCTCGCACGACATTGCCGTCGGGAACACCGATCCACGCGAAGGCGAACCTGCCGGTGTCGACGGCAATATCGCACACGTGCTGGAAGAGTTCGTCGGCCGTTCTAGATTCGCTGACCGCACGATTCGTTGGTGACAACATTGCGAAGATATCGGCGCGCAAGCGTAGTGCCCGTTCAGAGATCCTGATACTTGTAACGTCCGTCGTGAGCATCGCGATGCCAACGGCCTTCTCCTCGTCGAAAATTGGGTTGAAGTTGATAATCCAGTTGCGGGCTTCGTTGGTGGCGCTATTCAATCGCACGTTGAACGACAGATGCGTCACGGCCTCACCCTTGAGGACTCGTTGGAGGAGCGGCTGCATTGTGGGCCACACGTCGGGGATGGCCTCCGCCACGGTCTTTCCAATTACGTCACTTGGCGTGAGACCGCGAGTCTGCGTGAGAGCTTGATTGGCGTAGAGAAAACGAAAGGATCGATCGAGCGTCGCCACTATAACTTGTGAGTTGTCAAACACTGAGATCCGGAGTTTCCGGTCGTCCTCGACGCCGGAATCACGGCACTTTCCTAGGGCGTCGGAGGACGCAGGCTTCGACACCGACTTTTCGCTCACGCCCTAACCTCCCGCTTTGCCTTTACTCGTAAGTGCAACCTCAGGTCAGTTCTACGTGACCTACGCACTGCCTCCGACGAACCTTAACTTGTCCCTTGAGCGCGTGATTCTGCAACCACAGAACGCCCGTTGAGGGGTCAACGTCGTTGAGTTGAACGGGCGACGTGGCGGAGAATGGTGCTTATCGCGGACGGAATCGCTGAGGCACTGGCGTACGGGGCGAGCTGCGCGCCAGCTCGACCGTGGAGGTGCGCGGCGAGGGCGCCAGCACTGAGCGGATCATGGCCGCGCGCGATGGTTGCGGCGATAAGTCCGGCAAGCACGTCCCCCGAGCCGGCAGTGGCAAGGGCTGACGTCCCACTGTTGATGACGCGCAGCGTTCCAGTAGGGGAACTGAGAATGGTAATGGGTCCCTTCAATAAAACGACGCAGTTGGTTTCGCGGGCTAAGCGGCGAGCGGCCTCAAATCGATTTGCCGGAACGCGTTCACCAGTGAGTCGAGCAAACTCTCCGTCGTGTGGCGTAAGGATCCACGGATCGTTTTGGTTCGTCCGTTGCGCGATCAAATCTCGATCAAGTCCGTCGGCGTCGAGTACGACCGGTACCCTCACGTCAACCAGATGATCGTGGAGCCAGGTCGGCGCTGACGACCCAAGACCTGGGCCGGCGATAACGGCTCGACAACGCTGGTCCACGCTTCCTTTGGAATCGTGGACAACCTCAGGGGGAAGTTCGACGCGACCTGCAACCTCGCCGTTGCTCGTGAGTCGCACCATCGAAGCACCCCCAGCAAGGGCCCCGCGAAGGACTAACGCTGCAGCCCCTGGCATGGGGGGCGATCCGACGAACGCCTGAATCGCGTGCGTCCACTTATGATCGTTCGCTTCAATGTTGATCAGTGTGTTGAGGTCGCTGTCCTCGAGAAGACCGTCCTCGAACGCTTCGACGATACCGATACTCGCGAAGCGCAACTCGCCTACGTAGGCCGTTGACGCGCCATTGAGGTGCGCTGGTTTGAGAGCGCCGAGCGCGAGGGTGACTGTGGCGTGCGATGGGGAGCCTAGAATCTCTCCGCTGTCGGCGTTGACGCCCGACGGCAGATCAACGGCGAGAACCGGAGTTCCGGACGTGACACGAGGCGCCGCGTAAGGGCGCGTGCAACCCAGACCGAAGGCCGCGTCGATGATCAGGTTGTAGCCGCGCAGTTCGTCTGGTTGGTGTTGGACGTCGATAACCTCAACGTGACTGCCTCGTGACGTTAACCACGCTGCCGCAACTCTGCCATCCGCTCCGTTGAGACCGGGGCCCACTACTACCGCGACGCGAGCGCCGTAACACGAGCTGAGCATCTGCTTCGCCTCGAGGGCCACCGCCGTACCCGCGAGTTTGACCAGTGACGACGAGCCTCTTTTTGCGACCGCTTGCGCGTCAGCCTCGCGCACTGCGGCGCCGGTGAGAATCGGGATCACGGACCCTCCCAAGCCATCGTCGCTACGGCGTACGCCGTAGAGTTCCATGATACCGAAGTAGAAATTTCGTTACGTTGCGTGCTTGAGGCGGTGCGATCTCTGATGCTTCTGAGTAGCAGTATCACTGGACCGGTAAAGGGAGCCTCCACGCATTGAACGTGTCATCATGTCGCCGCAAAATGACGAAGCGTTCGTACGAGCTAACTACGTCAACCGCCTTCGAACGCTGTGTCAGCATCATTCAGCGTCCTTTTGGTGCATGAGAAGAGTTCGCCAGCGCTGCACGCTTTACCGCCTCGGATTAGGGAACACGTGGAAAATTGCGCCAACGAAAACGTTGTTTAATGACTGATTAGATGGAGTGAGGGACAAGTTCAGTGATGGCTTTGACGATGTCGTCCGCACTGGCGCCAGGGCCAAAGACGGCGGCTACGCCGAGGCCTCGAAGTTCATCGATATCGCGAGGCGGAACGATTCCTCCAACGACGACCGGTATATCAGAACCTCGCTCTCGCAGAGCCTCGACTACGAGCGGCGCGAGAGTCATGTGCGCTCCGCTCAGCATTGACAATCCCACGACGTCGACGTCTTCTTGGATGGCTGCAGTCGCTACCGTTTCGGGCGTCTGAAAGAGCCCGGTGTAGACGACCTCCATTCCGGCGTCGCGCAGCAAGCGCGCGACCACCTTGATCCCACGATCATGGCCGTCGAGTCCCACCTTGGCGACGAGTACGCGAACGTTCACAGCGTGGGAACTTCCACGTACCGTCCAAAGACGACGACGAGGGCCGACATCATCTCTCCAACGGTGGCGTACGTCTTTGCGGCGTCGATAAGGGCCGGCATGAGATTTATCGATGGGTCACTCGCCTCGGTGCTGAGCCGAGCCAGGGCCCGTTGAACTTGAGCTTCGTCGCGACCACGACGCACGGCGGTGAGGCGCGCGAGTTGTCGTTTCTCGTCCTCGTTCGTGATACGCAATGTTGCCAAATCATCGTCGCTATTACCTTCGAGGAAATCGTTTACGCCGACCACGATTCGATCGCCTGAGTTGAAGGACCGCTCGAGTTCATACGCTGAGTCGGCGATGCGTCTCTGGAACCAATTCTCCTCGATACCGCGGATGCAACCTTCGAGCATGGACCCTTCGCCCATTTTACTGATTTGTGCGAATAGCGCTTCAGCTTCTCGTTCCATCTCGTCGGTCAACTCTTCGATAAACCATGATCCACCAAGTGGATCGGCGACGTTAGCGACGTTGGTCTCGAAGGCGATGATCTGTTGAGTGCGCAGTGCGATGCGGGCCGCCTTTTCAGACGGTAGCGCAAGCGCCTCGTCCATCGAGTTGGTGTGCAAGGACTGCGTGCCTCCTAAGACGCCGGCGAGCGCCTCGATGGCGGTGCGTGCAATGTTGATCTCGGGTTGTTGGGCGGTGAGCGAGACGCCAGCTGTTTGAGTGTGAAAGCGAAGTTGCCACGAGCGTTCATCCTTCGCGCCGTAGTGTTCTTTCATCCATTTGGCCCAAATTCTCCTCGCGGCTCGATACTTCGCGATCTCTTCGAAGAAGTCGATATGGGCGTTGAAGAAAAAGGAAAGGCGCGGGGCCACGCCGTCGACACTCAGGCCGGCCCGTTGAGCAAGTTCGACGTAGGCGAAACCGTTGGCGAGGGTGAAGGCCAGTTCCTCGGCGGCCGTTGAACCGGCCTCACGAATGTGATAGCCCGATACCGAAATGGAGTTCCACTTGGGCATCTCAGCCGCGGTGAACGTTATGGTGTCGCGCACGAGACGCATCGACTGACGTGGGGGAAAGACGAACTCCTTTTGCGCTTGGTACTCCTTCAAGATGTCGTTTTGCAGGGTGCCACCAAGTCGCTCTCGCGCGACACCGGACGCTTCGGCATGAGCAATAAACAGCGCCAACATCACGGCCGCTGGGGAGTTTATGGTCATCGAGGTAGTGATCGTCGCGAGATCGATACCGTCGAAGAGATCACGAACGTCAGCCAGCGAATCAATCGCTACACCGCAACGTCCGACTTCACCAAGCGACATCGGATTGTCGGAGTCAAGGCCGAGCAGTGTGGGCATGTCAAAGGCGGTCGAGAGTCCGGTGCCCCCAGAGCGAATGATCTCTCGGAACCGTGCGTTCGTGTCGGTCGCGACGCCAAAGCCCGCGAACATGCGCATAGTCCAGAGTTTTGTTCGGTACATCGACGAGTGCACGCCCCTCGTGTAGGGGTAGAGACCCGGGTATTCCGCGTCGGGGGGCCCGTAGACCGGCGCGACGGGAATGCCGGACATGGTGGTGAAGTTCTCGCGTCGACTGGACGCCGCGTCAAAGAGGCGGCGCCAGCGCTCGTGGGCACTCTCTGTTACCACGTTGTCACCTCCTTGAGAGGTCTCGCCATCTCAATTCAGCATAGAGTGCTGGAGATTCTCGCTCTTCGACGCCGCTGATGACGCAACTCGATTGATCAGTGCCGAAAACGTAGGTAGCACAGTGCGACGGCGATCGTTATCGAAGCCCAACACAGCGCGCGCAACGCTCTTTCGAGTGGCGCCAGCATCGATTGGCTCGTGATGGGCATAATGGTGCCGTTAGTGCGCACGTAGTGACCCTCAATTGAAGCGGTACGGCGACGCAACTCTCGCGCGGGTGAGGAGAGGACTCTTTGAGTCTGTGACATCAACGCCGCGAAGCCCGACGCCAAGAACGCGGGGACGCTGAGCGTCACGTGTTGGGCGAAGTACGACGTGAGAACGGGGAAGGCTCCCCATCCGAGCACAAAGAGCGCGTCGGTGTGCAGTCGAGCGTGGAAGAGTTCGAGATTGTAACCAAGGGCAACCGTTACACCTGCGACGATGAATATGGCGAGGTAAGGACTGACAAGAATCAGTCCGACGATGCCCAGGGCGACCGCGCCGCCAACGCCCACGCACGATGCCGCGACGAGTTGCCACGTGGGGATTGACGTCGCTAAGGGGCGTCCTTGCAGTTCGTCGAGTGCGTGGGCCCCCACTCCGACGGCGAGAAAGAAGGCGGCGAGAGTGACGACGAGACGAACCGCGTTGACTGGGCCCACGAGGCACGCGCCGATCACCACGAACGAGAGGTGCATGAGGGTGTAGGGAGGGTGTAGCAACGTCCACCACTCGCGCAGGACCGGACGAGTGAGAAATGACGGGTTCGAGTAAAACGCTGGACCGTCACCCGTGACCTTTTTGGAGAAATGCCTCAACGTCGTCACCGTGTGCGATAGCCCCACGTCACGACACCACCGCCCAAACTCATTGATTGATATTCGACGTGATCGATGCCGGCGTGCTCCCAAGCGTTAATGATCCAGTGCACGGGATAGCGTTTGTAGTGATTTGAGATGCTTGGACCCAGGAATCGTCCAACGTGCCACCAGCCCCGCCCGCCGGTCAGATAACCAGCTATTGGCAACACGGTGCGCGTGTAGCACCACCACGCGAATCGCCACCCAAGTGACGCCGGGACCGCGAACTCGAGGCTCGCAATCGGGCCGCCGGGCTTAACGACGCGCGCAAGTTCGGCGAGCGTCGCTTTGGGGTCTTCGACGTAGCGAAGGAGGTACGTGAACGTGAGTCCATCAAAGGTGGCGTCCGCGAAGGGGAGCTGCTCTCCACGACCCAGAACGAGTGACACTCGCTCAGAGAGGCCCGACGAGGTCACGTTGGCTTGACCTTGGCGCAGCATCTCCTCGCTCAGATCGAGCCCAACAATTCGAGCGGTCGTCTTCTTTGCGAGGGCCTTGGTAACTGCGCCGGGTCCACAGGCAACGTCCAAGATCAGTTTCGGATCAGATCCGACTACGTGAGAGAGCATTGCGCGACGCCAGCGGCGATCTTGTCCAAAGGAGAGGACGTAGGCGAGCAGGTTGTAACGAGAAGGCAACGGCGCGAAAAGTTTCCGGGCGACGTCGTTTGGTTCTTCCCGTGAGGCCGAACTATTTCGGAGCTTGGGCCTCATACTTACGGTGTCGTCTCGTTGATGTCGTGACTGAAGGTGCCGTCGTCGTGCCACGTTGAGGTAACGATTTTCAAGGTCCTCTCCTCACACGCTCGATGGCCGAGGTGGCCGAATAATCGACCAGACGCCGCCCTCATCAATTTCCACACCCTAATCGCCGATCTCCTTACTGCCGAGATCTTTGCTGACGCGTGTGTAACGGTGACTAACGACTTGTGTCGATGCGCTGCGCGGAACTTTCGTCGTCGGCCTCTCGGCGCGTGAACTTTTAACAGAGGAAACTCACGTTGATAACGATAAAGAGAAGTAGGCTGAAGGTCTATCTCGACTTAAAGATATGAAAACGCTGAATCCAGCCCTTGTTGAGCGTCGGCAATGCGAGGGGACCCTTCATGGTGAATTGGGTGAATTTAGCGACGTTGATGGAATGTCCACGTGACGACTAACCGTCTGGTCGATATCTACACGCTCATGGAGCGTCACGAGCGCGAAGATCCTCAGCGCATATCGTTTTGTGACGTTGCGGCCGAGATCGTCCACGTAAGTGGTGCTGGCGTGTTACTCCAATCGGGCGGCGACCTCGTGACTCGATTCTGTACGAGTAGCAATGTGGCTCGAGATCTCCTGGACTTCGAGATTGCTATAGGTGAGGGACCCGGAATTGACGCCAGTTATAGCGGCGTGGCAATTGATGAAGGGAATCTGATGTCGCCAGCGACAGCCCGGTGGTCGATCTACACGCCGATGGCCATTGCTTCTGGCGCGCGAGCGGTTTTTGGTTTTCCAGTACGCATCGGCGCGATTCGCTTTGGTGCGTTGAGCTTGTTTCGAGATAGTCCCGGTCCACTTAGCCAGGCTGAGTCTTCGGACGCGTACCTGATGGCGTCGGTCATTGGCCGCGGCGTCCTGGGCCTACAGGCAGGTGCTCCGCGTGGTGCGCTCGCGAAGGAGATCGAGCTCCAGTCAACCCTTGATTTTTCCGTCCACCAAGCCGCGGGAATGGTTGCGGTGCAAGGTTCCATGACTATCAGGGATGCTCTTGTGTCGCTGCGCGCCCACGCGTTTGCCACGAGCGCCACGTTATCCGTGTTATCAGAGCGCGTCGTGGCCCGAAGGACTCGTTATGTTCGTGATACCGGCGTCTGGGAAGACGATTATGAGCGGTCGATGCCGTGACGACACTATTGTGCTTGGAATCGGTTGTTTCCACTCGGTCGACGCTGCCAAGCGACATCGACCGGTCGGATGATTGGAGGAGAAATGGCGAGAGAGTCGCTTCTGATCGCAACGCTTGTCGAACTGGCGGACAATCTCGTTGACAACTACGACGTAATTGACGTTCTAAGTGTCCTTAGTGATCGCTGTGTTCAAGCCATTGACGTTGACGCGGCGGGAGTGATGCTCGCTTCGCCGGGGGGAGAACTGCAGTTCGTGGCGTCGTCGAGTGAGTCCATGCGCTTACTTGAACTCTTTCAAATCCAAGCCGATGAAGGTCCTTGCGTTGACTGCTACCGAGATGGTCGCGCCATTTTAAATCATTCCTTGACCGAACCCGATGAGAAATGGCCACGTTTTACTCCCGAAGCGCTGGCGCAGGGATTTCGCGCGGTTAACTGCCTCCCAATGCGCCTTCGCGGTCGAACGATTGGCGCCTTGAATCTCTTCCGGACACAGCAGGGGGAGTTGGACGACGATGACGTGCTAGTCGCCCAAGGTCTTGCCGACGTCGCCACAATCGCGATTCTTCAGCACCAGTCTGCGTTGGACGCCGATGTTCTCAACGTTCAATTGAGTAACGCACTCAATAGCCGCATCATCATTGAACAGGCCAAGGGGATGATCAGCCAGGCGGCGGACTGCGACATAAATCAAGCCTTCGGTCGGCTCCGCGCCTACGCGCGCAACCACAATGAAGGTCTTACAACGGTTGCGCATCGCGTTGTCGAGGGCCAACTTTTGGTGAGCGATCTCGATCGCAAGTCCCAAGCGTGACCGACGTAGAAAAGCGATGGCACAAAGTGTCGGGCGCTCTTGTCATTAACCGGATGTGACGAACTTGTCGTTCTAATTTAATGCTAAGTTGCCGCGGCTCACTCACGAAGACTTAATCAGTTCGACGGAGGAATCACTCTAATAACTTCCCAAGACCTCGCGACTCGTGCGTCACGCGAATTTCAACATATTTTCCGCCGCGTAATCTTGTAATCATGGTACCCTCCAACTAGGACGTCCAGACCCCGCATCCTTCTCGCTTGACAATCTGTCAGGAGTTAGTAGAAGGAGTGACATGGGGTTGCCAGGAATGGTTCTTAGCGCTATCGCTACTGCGGTTGGCGCCATCATGTACTGGGCCGTGACCTACCAAGGTCACGGCTTTCGTCTTTCCACTGTGGGTGTGATCTTGATGATTGCTGGTATCGCGGGATTTGTGGTCTCGTCAATCGTCTTTGGAGTATCACGCAATTCAATTGGCGCCGGTCATCACACGATGGATCGTCAAGTCACGGATCCACAGGGTCACACGAGTTCGGTACATGAGGAAACTAAGTAGCCATTCGCGGCGGTCTCGTGCGTGCGACGAACTGGGGTGTCGGCCTCGGTTCGTCGCGTTAGCACCTCGGCGCCCGAATAATCCCCCCAGTTTGTAGTTCTCGAAAGGTGAATGAAGGTAGATCTGCTCACCAGGTGTCAGTGTCACTTTGAATCTGGTCGTGTGATGACGGTGAGCCAAAGAGAGAAATCAGATGTTGAGACGTAATGGAACATTCGAGAGGTAACCACCTCTTGAAAAGAGAAAGCACAGAGGACACCATGACGATGAAGGCCAAAGTAAGGAACATGTTCAAAGTCTCAAGAGGCAAGATCAAAGAGACCACAGGAAGTGCGATCGGTAACGAAAAACTCGAATCCGAAGGAAAGTTCGAACAACGGATGGGCAATCTCAATCAGGCGGAGGAGAAGGTCAAGGATGCGTTCAAGAGACCCTAGATTGCGTGAAAACACTCAAACGGGCGGTTGCTTAGCCATTGGGCCGGCACTTTCAAACGTGGCGGAACCAATTTTTCATTTGACAGCTTTCCAGGATGACGTTGAACGCTTGATTCATATCGCGGCGAAACTGTTCACGGCGATTGAGCGTCAGATTCAAGCGATTGAAAGAGATCTCCTCTCAACGTTGGACGAGGATCATTGGTTCGTTGGACGAACGGTATTCAAAGAGCAACTCATTCGGTCGTCATTAGAACTTGACTCGTCACTGTAACAGATCGCGAATCATCTTGGACCCGCGCAGACTCGAAAGATCGAAGAAAATCGTGAAGCCGTTCGATCGTCTTCAACGTCAACTCACTGATACGACGCGAATGATGAAACGACAAGAGCGCTTGGCGTCGCTTGGAGATCGCCAACTGCGATCACTTGCGAAGTTGGACCAACGTAGAGCGATTTTCGTTCGGGCTGAGGAATTCGCGCGCTTGCGCTACCGATTACGTATTTCAACTGACGTGGTGATTACTCCTCATCCGCCTCGGACTCTCGCAGAGATTCGTGATGGGCTAGCTGACTTTCCTCGCGCTCGATGAGTTCAGCGTCTTCAGCTACCTCAAGGTGAACAAGAAGGTCATCGGCGTTGGGAGACGTTCGAATTAGTTCATCCAACTTCAACTGAAGGACCGTCTGCTGGCGGCTCTGCGTATGTTGAATGACGAACAGCATGACAAGGGTGATTGACTCAACAACCGTGGAGAACGATTGTTGCCAGTGCCCCGGGAATCCGTTGGCCGCCAACACGATGATGAAGGTAATGAGGACAAACGCGACAGCGACGGAGGTACTCGCCCGCGACGTGAAGTCACCAACCCAGTGCAATACACGACTGACGCGTTGGGAAATTCCAGAACGTTCCATTCTCTCTCCTATCAGTGTGAGCGCTCGAGCGATGACGCGTTCATGGATATCACGGGTGACTTTGGATCGGCGATTTCAAGCGCGAGCAGCGGTGCGGAAGCTTTGTCGAGACACTCTTGGTATTCGAGGTCACCTCGACTGTTAGCCACGACGCCACCACCAGCTTGCACTGTGGCGATGCCGTCTCGCAAAGAGACAGTACGAATGGTGATCGCGAAGTCCGCGTTGCCCGAAAGCGAAAAATACCCAACGGCACCACCGTAGGGACCTCTCCAATCGGGCTCGAACTCGTCAATGAGTTCCATGGCGCGAACTTTGGGCGCCCCGGTCAAGGTGCCAGCGGGAAAGAGCGCGTCAAACGCGTCAAACGCGTCGAGGCCGGGCGCGAGTTCACCGTCGACGTGGCTGACGAGATGCATGAGGTGTGAAAACCGTTCGACGTGCGCGAGTTGTTCGACCCGTACGGTGCCCGGCGTGGCGACCCGGCCAATGTCGTTACGACCGAGATCGACCAACATGACGTGCTCGGCAATCTCTTTCTCGTCGACGATCATCTCGGCCTCCATCGCGAGATCCTCTTCGTCATTCGCGCCACGAGGTCTGGTGCCGGCGATGGGTCGAGTACTCACTACTCGGTCGTGCACTCGCAGCAACATCTCTGGGGAGGCGCCCACGATCTGTTGTCTTCCCGAATCCAACAAGTACATGTAGGGCGAAGGGTTAAGGGCTCGAAGCACTCGATACAAGGTGAGCGGTTCGACGTTGCTTGTCCGTTGGAACTGCTGGCTAGGTACGACCTGGAACACGTCGCCAGCGACGATGTAGGACTTGGCTCGCTCGACGACGAGTTCGTACGCGGCGGCGCTGAAATTCGACAAGTCGCGCGCGATCGAGCGAATGTCAATGGAAGAGCGCTGTTGGGGCGCCGTCGCGACGAGTCGCTCTGTCGCGGGATCGCTTAATGGCGTTGGACCCAAGAGTGATCCGACGAGATCCTCGAGTCGAGCGTGAGCAGCGGTATAAACCTCGATGGGGTCGTTCTCTTCGACGATGGCGAGGACGACGACGGTCGTGGAGTGACGAAGGTGGTCACAAATGAGTATCGCGTCAGCGAACGAGAAGTCAACGTCGCTCCACGTCTGCTCGCTAGCTCTGCCGGGTAGCCGTTCGAGGCGACGAACGTAGTCATAGGACACGAAGCCAACCGCGCCGCCAACGAAGTCCGGCAGTTCACTCGTGACGAACGTACGATAGCTACTGAGGAGCGCCCGGAGCTCTTCGAGAGGAGGTCGCGAGCTCTCTCGCGTCGCGTCGCTCTCAATCACCGTTGTCGCGCCGCGCGTCGTTAGACGCCAGCGCCGGTCAAGTCCGATGAAAGAGTACCGACCCGTCGCTTCGCCGAGCGCGGCACTTTCGAGGAGAAAGATGGCGCGCGAAGCGAGTCGTTGATAGAGCGACACAGGTGTCTCGCGGTCGAGTTGCAAGGTGACGTGCAAGGGCACCACGTTGAAACCCTGCTCGACGAGATTGAGGAATGACGCTAGCTCGAGGGGCTCCATGGAGAAAGGCTAGTGACTGGTCGTCGTAGGATTGTTCTCAATGTCAGAAGGCCCCACGATTCTCGTCATCGATAACTACGACTCGTTCGTCTACAACCTCGTGCAGTACCTGGCGGAACTCGGCGCCAACGTTTTGGTTCGTCGTAACGATGAGATCGACGCGAACGGTGTCGCGGCGCTCAACGTGGACGGTGTTCTCATCTCTCCCGGTCCCGGTCACCCGCGATCGGCGGGGAACTGTCTAGCGATCGTGCGCTTCTGTGGTGAGAACGGCGTCGCGATGCTTGGCGTCTGTCTGGGCCACCAAGCACTCGCTGAGGCGTTTGGCGCATCCGTCCTTGAGGCGCCGGAACTTTTGCACGGCCGGGCCAGTGTGGTCGAACACGACGGATTGGGTGTCTTTCGTGATGTAGCCAATCCTCTCGTCGCTGGTCGCTACCATTCGCTCGTCGTAGTCGATGAGGACTTACCCGACGTATTCGTCGTGAGCGCGCGATCAAACGGACTGATCATGGCGATCCGACATCGCGACCTTGATCTCGAAGGCGTGCAGTTTCACCCCGAGTCCGTGCTCACCCAAGGCGGATACGTGATGTTGGCGAACTGGCTCGAGCGTTGTGGCTCGAAGGATGCTCTCGCGAGGTCTGGTCCACTCGCTCGTCGTGCCGACGAGGTTCGTGCTGCACTACCCCAACCACGTCGTTCATAATCACTTCTCCAGCACTCCGTCAACGTGCCGGGAGATTCGCAGCGACGTCTACTCGTTCAGAGCCTCGAATGTCAGTCGAGCGGGCACACTCTGGTAATTCACGCGACGGAACCATCGATCTTGTAGTTCTTTAGTTAAAGTGTTCACCCACGCCAACGCGCGTTTCACGAACCTCACCGTCGACGTACTCGACGCGATAGGCGGCTGGCCCCTCTTCGACGCACACGATGCTGTCAGCGACCACGGTCGTTGCTTCGATACCTTCGTACCAAAGACCCACGTGATCATCGGTGGCGTAGGCGAGC